>JAEEGL014790482.1_pt1 | contig 12986 bp, 11 predicted proteins | sample 9134231 | NCBI WGS metagenome assembly JAEEGL01 (sample SAMN16246548, study PRJNA631951) | gut metagenome | biome: gut microbiome; feature: rumen; material: fiber-attached | host: Bos | place: Iran: Karaj | collected 2018-10 | reverse complement strand
TATCTCCACCAAGGAAAAGGCACCGCTGATGCGGTGCCTTTTCCATTTTTGTAATCGACGCTTCGCTTTGCCTCGGCGAGCCTGTATACGGAAGAATCTTCTTGCAGTGTTTTGCCGTTTCGAATATAATTAAGAAGCAACCCGCAAACTGAGAGGAATCGCTCTATGAACGAAATCGTAATCACCACAAAGCGCCTGGTACTCAAGCCGCTCGGACCGGAATACCTCGAAAGTACGAACGCCTACGCGCTGAACCGTGAAAACGCGAGATACATGTGTTTTCTGCCCTATCGGGATTCTGAGGAAACGCTGGCAAAGCTTCGGGAATTTGAAACAGAATGGGCAAAAGAAAAACCGGAATACTATGAATTCGCCGTTTTATTCGAGGGTCGGCATATCGGAGGCGTAAGCGTCTATTTTGAAGACGACGCCGGCGAACTCGGATGGATCATCCGGAAAGACTGCTGGGGCAGCGGATTCGCCGCGGAAGCCGCAGAAGCCCTCATCGACCACTTTTCCGAAAAAGGCTGTACCCGCTTTATCGCGCATTGCGATACGGAAAACAAAGCCTCCTGTCGGGTGATGGAAAAGCTCGGAATGACCCGGACCGCCGAATACGGCGGGCGAAAAAACCGGGCGAGCGAAACGGAATCTTTTGAATACCGATATGAGCTGGTCACCGCGCCGTTTACATCTTCAGGCGATTGAATCGTCAGGAGAAAACGCCGCATATGTTATGGTAAAAATGTGTCAGAGGCGGTTTTATGCGGGACAGATACGCGGGTGATATCGGCAGCAAGGACGGAAAGCCCGTGGGGTTCGCTGAAGCTGTTTTGTAAGCGCTGCCTGTAAACAGGATTACATTGGCCATCGAGGAAACTTAGATGAAAGAAAAAACGACTTTTTTCACAAGTGATCGAGCCATCTGGCGGGAATGGCTCGCGGAGCATTTTGAAACCGAAGAAGAGATCTGGTTCGTGTTTCCGACGAAAGATTCGGGAGAGAGAGCGCTCAGCTACAACGACGCGGTAGAAGAAGCGCTTTGCTTCGGCTGGATCGACAGTACTACGGGACACATCGACGACACCCACGGTATCCGCCGGTTTACCCCAAGAAAAGACTTCACCTACTATTCCAGACCGAATATTGAGCGGCTCATCTGGCTGGACAAGCGAGGTTTGATTCATCCGAAAGTCCGCCCGTCCGTCGCGAAAGTCATTGAAGCGGAGTATGTGTTCCCGGCAGATATCCTCGATGCCATCCGTGCCGATGAAGCAGCGTGGGAGAATTATCAGAAGTTCACGGATTCCTATAAACGCATCCGCGTGGCATATATCGACGCCGCGAGAAAACGCCCGAAGGAATTTCAGAAGCGTCTTGACAATTTCATCGCGAAGACGAAGGCGAATAAGATGATCGTCGGATTCGGAGGAATCGAAAAGTATTATAGGTAAACGGAAAATCCCGCGCCGGTGTTTCGGCGCGGGATTTTCCGTTTTCACACTTTCTGGGGCGATTCGATCCCGCCGATCATCGCCAATAAAAAGAGCCTGAAGCTTTCGGAAGCTTCAGGCTTTTTCTTTTTATACTCTTTATTTCTCTTGTTTTGCTTTTGGGCGTTGGCGGGGACGTTTTCTGCAACGCCCGATCGCTCTTGGGTCAAACGGGCAAGGGCGATGATTCCGCCGGTTTTCAGTCGGTCCGGCTTACTGGCGTCTGCTGCCGCCTTTTTCACCCATACCGCCCATGCCGCCCATGCCGCCGCCGAAACCGCCGCCCATCATCTGGTTGGGGATGGTGGTGACCTGCTGGCCGTTGACGATGATGGTGCCGCCGTTGTACTGCGCGGTGCCGTCACAGTCGAAGGTGGATTGGCCGGTAACGTTGATCGTGCCGCCGTTGACGATGATGTTGCCGTTGGAATCGATGCCGTCGGTGTCGCCCGCACCCATCACGACGGTCAGGCTGCCGTCGTTCATCTCAAAGGTCGGGGTGTAAGCCGAGGACTTACGGGCCGCGTTGACGCCGTCGTCCGAAGCGGAAATCTGAAGATCGCCGCCGTTGATCTGAATATAGGTCGCCTCCAGGCCTTCGGCCGCGGAGATGCTGAAGGTGCCGCCGTCGATCTGAAGCAGGGTGTTGGCGTGGATCGCGTCGTCGCCGACCTGGATCTCAAAGGTTCCGCCCGCAATGTAAATATTGCCGAGCGTGTCGTCATCGCCGTTTTCGGCGTGGAGACCATCCTCCGACGCGCTGAGCTTGAAGGTGCCGTCCGCGATGGCGAGGCTGTCCTTGGCGCGGATCGCGTGCTTTTTCGCGCTGATCTCATAGACGCCCCCCGTAATCGTCACTTCGTCTTTTCCAACGATGCCGCTGCCCGCGGAAGCGCTGATGCAGAGGGTCCCGGTCCCGTTGAAGGTGATATCGTCCTTGGCGAAAATCACGGCGTCCACGTCGTTTTCATCGATCTGCACGTAGCTGCCGCCGTTTGCGAGCGTATTGACGCTTTCGTCCGCCAGCGTAACGAAGACTTTGTCCGCCTGCTTGACGTAGATCGCCGCAAAATCGGAGGATTCGATATTCACGCCGTCGAGCACGAGTTGGATCTTATCCTCCTTGGACGCGTCCACGATCACGGTCCCGTCGAGGAGCGTGCCGGAGAGGACGTAGGTCCCTGCGGCGGTGATCGTCACGCTGCCGCCGGAAATCTTCACAGAATCGGAGGAAGCTTCGGCGGTCGTGCCGTTGAGCGCGATCGTGATCGCCCCGGTTTCATCGTGATCGCCGGAGAGATCCCGTTCGGAGAACGCCTCGCTGTAGGCCTCGCTGCGGGTTTCGGCGCTGCCCGAGGACAGAGCGACGTCGCTCACCGAAACGGCCGGACTTGCGGAAGAAAGCTCCTGCGAGGCGCCCGTGTCCCCGGAAGCCGTCTGGCCTTCCGCGGCCGTGCAGGCAGTGAGGATCACGGCGAACACCAAAAGTAAAATGAAAAGGATGAACGATTTGTTTTTCAGAGTTTTCATGGTAATATCTCCAATCATTTTTGATTTCTGAAGTCATTTTAACACGCTGCAAAACGAAAATCTCCGAAAAACAAGAGCAGAAAATACGCAGAATATACGAAAAGAACGCTGACTTTAACGATCAGCGTTCTTTTTTCAGTTTTTTGAATCCCGATCGTCGTTCGGGAACACCGCTTCGAAAACGGCGCCCTCCTCGTTCCGGACGCGCAGCGTCCCGCCGTACGCAGAGGCGACGGACTGCACGATCGCAAGACCGATGCCGTGATTTCCGTCCTTTCCTTTATAGAAGCGCTCGAACACGTGCGGCAGATCCTCCTGCGCGACGCCGGGGCCGTCGTCGGCAACGCGGACAACGGCTCGATTGCCGCTTTGGCGGCAGCTTAAGCGGATTTTTCCGTTTGCGTAACGGATCGCGTTGGAGATCAGGTTGCCGAACAGGCGCTGGGCGTCCTGCTCGCGGATGGACAGCATCACGGGAGATTCGTCGAAATCGTATTCAAAGGTCAATTCCTTCTTCACGGCCTCCACGTGCTGTTCGGAGACGCAGAGCGAGAGGACCTCCCTGAGGTCGATGGGCTCCAGGGCCCCTTCCGGTCTGCCCTTTCCCATGCGCGACAGATAGAGGATATCCTCCACCATGCTGCCGAGCTTGTCCGATTCAGAAAGAATGACGCGGCCCGCTTCCTGAGGCTCGATCACGCCGTAGACGATGCCCTCCGCGTTGCCGCGGATGGAAGTCAGGGGCGTTCGCAGCTCGTGGGAAACGTTCTGGAAGAAGGTCTCCTGCTTCTGCTTGGCGTCGTTGAGTTCCCGGACCATGCCGTTCATGGAATCGGCCAGCTTCTGGAATTCCGCGTCGCGGTAACGGAGCTCCCGCTGCTCCAGCTTTCCGCCGCCGACCTCAGACGCAAATTCGGAAAGCGTCTGGACGGGCTTTGCAAAGGATCCGGCAAAGCGCCGGCTCAGAAGGACGGAGAGGATCACGGCCGCAAGGATCACGATCAGAAGGATCAGGTTTACCCGCTGGGAAAAGGCTGTGATGGAAGTCACGTCGGCATAAACCAGCAGACGGCTGTCGGCCTCCATCGGATCCTGCAGAACGGAGATCGTATACGTTCCGCTGTCGAGCGAGACGACCTTGCCTTTGGTATCCGTGGGCAGCTCGTGATCGCTGACGTAACCTGCAAGCTCCTGCGCCACCGAGTCGCTTCCGTGGAGAACGAGCTTCAGGGAGCCGTCCTGCGCCAGTACCGCCGCGCTGTATTCCGCGCCGGTCACCCGGTCCGGGCGGTCATCGAAGCGCTTGTCTCCTTTTTGACCGTGTTCGCCTTCGCGCCGGTCGTCGGAAACGCTTTTCGTCACTTCGCTCAGCTGCGTGGAAACCCGGGAGCGGATATAGCTTTGCACCGCAAGATTGAACGCAACCATAACCGCGAGCAGAATCGCGCAGGTCAGCCCGATCATCGTAACGCTCAGCCGCGTGCGGATGTTCCGCTGCTTTTTCATTTCGTCTCCTCCAATCGGAAGCCGTAGCCCCAAACGGCGGCGATATTGACGCCGCTGGCGCCCAGCTTCTGCCGCAGCCTCCGCACCGTATCGTCCGTCGCGCGGGTCTCCACAACGGATTCAAAGCCCCATACGGTATTGAGGAGCTCTTCGCGGGAGACCGCCTGATCCGCATGGAGCATCAGATACTTCAGCACTTCATATTCCGTCGGCGTCAGGGCAAGCGGCTTCCCGTCGCCGAGGATGCGGCGTCTGTCTTCATCCAGCGTCAGCTTTCCGACACAAACCGCCTGCTGCGCCGGAGCTTCATGCTTCTGGCTCTCAAAGTCGATTCGCCGGAAAATGGCGCGCACCCGCATCAGCAGCGCCATCGCGGAGAACGGTTTGGTGATATAATCGTCGCTGCCGAGGCCGAGGCCCATGGCAAAGTCGTTTTCGGAATCCCGCGCCGTAAGCATGATGATCGGAACCGTGCTGCGCGTGCGAAGCTCCGTACAGATCGAGAACACATCGCGGCCCGGCATCATCACGTCCAGGATCACCAGGTCGCAGGGCTCCTGCAAAAAGCGTTCCAGCAGCAGGTCCCCGGTCGGAAAATCCTCGACCTCGTAACCATCGCTGCGAAGAAAGGTTTTGACGATCTGGCGGATGTTGTCGTCGTCATCCGCAACGTAGATACGCTTTTTTACGGCATCCATTTTATCGCACCCCGATTCCCGGCTTTTTTTCTATTATATCAGTCCCCTGCGGCAAAATCAATGAAAATCAGGAGCGGAAACTGCCGCAATCCATACGAAGAAATTCGTATGTTTTTCGTATTTTTTGCCGCCGAATCTCGGAGATTTCCGCCGCGCTCCCATGTTATCATTACACCATGAAAACGGTCGGCGCGAAACCGCTCCCGCCGCGGCGCAGAACGAGCGCGGCCGTACGCTGCAAGGAGGCGATCAAAATGAGCGAACTGCAAAGCTGCTTTAAGCGTTATGAAAAGAAATACCTGCTCACGCAGGAACAGTACCTTGCCGTAAAGCGCGGCATGGAGCCTTATATGATCCCGGACGCGCATCCGAACTACACCATCAGCAACATCTATTACGATACGAAACGCTTCGATCTGATCCGTGCTTCGCTGGAAAAACCGGTCTACAAGGAAAAGCTGCGGCTGCGCAGCTACGGCGTGCCCGGCAGCCGGGATCCGGTGTTCGTGGAAATCAAAAAGAAGTTCGACGGCGTCGTCTACAAGCGCCGCGTTACGATGAAGGCTTCGGACGCGATGCGATACCTTCAGGGCAAGCAGAACGGCGACAAAAGTCAGATCAGCCGCGAGATCGACTGGTTCCTCCGGTATTATCAGCCGGAGCCGAAAGTGCTGATCGCCTACGACCGGGAAGCGTACGCGGCGGCAGACGGCGGCGAGCTGCGGATCACCTTTGACACCGCGCTGCGCGCGCGCTCCAACGAGATCGATCTGCGCTCCGGCGATCACGGCGTACCGCTTCTCGGGAAGGATCGGGTTTTAATGGAAATCAAGATCCCCGCAAGCGCGCCGCTGTGGCTCGCAAAGCTGCTCTCGGGCAACGGTATCTTCCCCGCTTCATTTTCCAAGTACGGAACGTATTATCAACAATTTGTGCTCGGCGGCAGACCCGCCGTGTTAAAAAAGGAGGTTCTTCTCAGTGCTTAACTCGATCATTACAGGAACGGAGATCACCGTTTCCGCATTCTTTATCTGCACGGCGGTCTCGCTGCTGCTCGGGATCGGCGCCGCCCTGCTGAGCATGTACAAATCGAAATACTCCCGAAGCTTCGTTCTGACCCTGGCGCTGCTGCCCGCGATGGTGCAGATCGTCATCATGATGGTCAACGGAAATATCGGCGCCGGCGTAGCCGTTGCGGGCGCGTTCGGCTTGATCCGCTTCCGCAGCGCGCCGGGCAGCGCCAAGGAGATCGGTCTGGTCTTCCTTGCAACGGCGATCGGCCTTGCGACCGGTATGGGCTACGTGGCGATCGCTGCCGTCTTCTTCGTGATCATCGCGGTTTTCGCGCTGGTGCTGACTTTGACCGGCTTCGGAGCCGGCGCCGCGGACGAGCGCGAGCTGAAGATCACGATCCCCGAAACGCTCGATTACGACGGTCTGTTCGACGATCTGTTCGCACGCTACACCAAAAGCGCGGAGCTGGAACGGGTCAAGACCGCGAACATGGGAACGCTCTACGAGCTGAGCTATAAGATCGTTCTGCGCGACGCCCATGCAACCAAAGCGTTTCTCGACGCGCTTCGCACCCGCAACGGAAACCTGAATATCGTCTGCGGAAAACCCGTAACGAAAGAGGCGCTGTAAGCGATTTCTCCCCCAAAACGCACACAAAACCGGCCAAAGATTCCGTCTTTGGCCGGTTTTCCGTCTTGTTTTCATTTCGGAAAAAAGGTATGATAGTATCAGAGGTCAAGCAGGAAGGCTCTCTTGGATCCCAACCGGAACGGAGAAAAATCGTCATGAGCCGAAATTTTCGGGGATGACGGAAAATCCACGAAGCCGGCTTTCCTGCCGGGTCGGAAAGCCCGTGGCCGACGGATGAAAAAAGCCGGCATACGCCGGCTGGTATCACGTACAAAAACAAAAGCGGAAGGAGAAGTAATATGGGGTTATTCAGTAAAGAAGTTTGTTTCAACTGCGGCAATAAGGTCGGTGCGCTCAGCCGCATCAAATTAAAGAGCGGCGAGTTTCTATGCACAGACTGCCAGAAGCTCGGCAATCCGTTTATCCATATCGCCTATCTGACGCGCGATCAGGCCGAAGCGCTGCTGCGCGAGGCGAAGGAAAACGAGGCGCACTATCAGCAAGTCCGCTTCAACTTCCGCAAAACCAGCCGAATGGTCATCGGCAAGGAGTGGGCGTTCTACGACAATTTCCAGACCGGGGAATTCGCGCTCGAAACGCCGGAAACCAAAAACTATCCGAACCATTTTGTCTATCGAATGAAAGACGTTCTCCCGTTTGAAAAGGCGGATCAGTTCCTCTCCGGCGTCTCTCAGTTCAATACGCGCGAGCACGCGCGCCAGGTCTACTACGACCTGATCACGGTTGAAGAAAAGAAAGGCGCCGACGGAAAAACGGATTCGTGGGTGCTTCGCATTCCCTATAACCGCGAGCATATGACAATCGAGACGAAGTTCCCGGGCTCGATGGCGGAGCGCGACGTTCGGATGATGCAGGCAACGATCCAAGCCGTGATCGGCAATTACAACACCGGCTACAACCTGACGCCGACGCAGCTCGACGAGATCAAGAAAAACGCAAAATCGCTCGGGAGAGATTCCGCCGTTACGAATACGGCGCAGGCGATCGGGCAGTTCTTCTCTTCCCTCGGCAAGAAATAAATCTCTGCCGCACAAATTCTGCCGGCATACCGAAATCGAGAAAAAGGAGGATTTTATCCGATGAGCATTCTCATTGCCAACACCAGATTCGGCGCGGTGCGCGGCGCCGCACTTACCGGAAAATACGAAGGGATCGTCACCTTCCGCTCGGTGCCCTACGCGGCGCCTCCGGTGGGCGATCTGCGCTTTAAGCCCCCGGCGGATCCCTATCCCTGGAAGGGCGAACTCGACGCTTCCATAGGCGCCCCGAAGGCGATGCAGGAAACCTTCGCCACGGGGATTACCATGGAGCCGTGGGCCAGCGATTTCTATTCTCTCGGCACTCCGCCCATGAGCGAAGACTGCCTGTATCTGCAGATCACGACCGGCGCTGCCGATCCCTCCGAGCGGCGTCCCGTCTTTCTTTGGTTCCACGGCGGCGGACTTGCGAGCGGCTACTATACCGAGATCGAATTCGATCCGTCTGAGCTCGCCCGGAAAGGCATCGTCGTTGTCAGCGTTGCGCAGCGGCTCAACGTCTTCGGCTATCTGTGCCTCCCGCAGCTCTCGGCGGAACAGGGCGGCATCAGCGGCAACTACGGCCTGCTCGATGAGATCAAGGCGCTCGACTGGGTCCGCGAAAATATCGAAAACTTCGGCGGCGACCCGGAGAACATCACCGTCGGCGGTCAGTCCGGCGGCACCGCGAAATCCACGGTGCTCGCAACCTCGCCGAAGAGCCGTGGCAAAATCAAGCGCTGCATCAATCAGTCGAATCTTGCTTGGATCCGCAATTATCCCACCCTTGAGGCCGCGCAGGAAAACGGCAGACGTTATCTTGAACGCATCGGCCTCGATCCGGATCTTTCTACGGACGAGCTGCGAAAGCTCCCGGCGTTAAGGTTCTATGACCTTCGTAACGGTGATCCTTCCGAGCTTCACGGAATTCTTCCGAGCGGCATGGTCGCCGACGGTGTCAACGTTGCGAATCCCTCCGCGGCGGAAAACATGGAACAGTTCGGCGCGGGAGTCGATTATCTTTCCGGCGGCAATCTCGGCGAAGGCTCCGTCCGCCCCGGATTCAACCTCGGTCCGACGTCAAAATTCGAGACTGCGCGGGAATTCTACGGCCTGATGCGCGAAAAGCTGGGAGACCTCTACGATCAATATGAGTTTGAAAAGCTCTGGCCGGTCACCGACGAAACGGCGGATTTTATGAGCCGGGTCCTTTCGAGCCGCGCTTTTTCCGGCGGACTCGGAGGCGGCGTTATCGTCAATCGCTATTTCGGAGCCTGGCGGGCAAAAACCGCACCCGGCGCCCGCAACTGGTCCTACGTCTTCGGTCGCTTTACGCCCTGCCTTCCCGAGGAAAAAGGGACCTTCCGGGATACGGAGAATCTGCTCGCATGGCATTCCTCCGAGCTATGGTACACCTTCGCGTCGATGCGCAAAGGCACGCCGGCCTGCCGTCCCTGGGAACCGATCGACTTTGAACTTGCTGATCAGATGAGTTCCTACTGGGCGAACTTCATGGCAACCGGCGATCCGAACGGCAAGGATTCCAACGGCCGCCCGCTGCCGCTTTGGCCGGAGAGCCGGGAAAACTTCGGCTGGATGGAATTTACAAACGAAGGGCCGCTCGGCCACGACGGTCTCGACGCGCTCGATCGGCTTGCGCTCGAATTCCTCGAAAAGAGCGGCGGATATCCCAAGCTGTAACGGTCGTTCCAAAACGCTCCGCTTTTCAACCTGAAAAAAACGCTCCCGAAGTCCAAACGGCTTTGGGAGCGTTTCTTTTTTTGAGGTTCTTGCTTTACCGGTTTGGCGCCGGAACGATCAGGCTTCGTCCTCGCTGAAGAAATCGACCGGGATCTCGTCCCAGACGCCCTGGCGCCCGGAGCGCATCGAGGTCTGCAGGCGGCTTTCCAGCTCAACGGGGCCGCCCATGCCGAATTCGGTCTGAACGTCGGTCAGAAGCGTCGTATTCATCAGCATCAGAAGCTCCACGCCCGTCTGGCGTTCCTCGATCGTGCTGCAGATATAAAGGTCGTCGCGCAGTTTCAGATAATCGCAGGGATTGGTGGACATCCAGCAGTAATTCGTCCCGCGCCATTTCATCGCGTAGGTCAGATAGCGGCAGGAGGAGAAGATATACTTGATTCCGCCGCGGCTCGCGCTGCCCGGCGCCTTCCAGCGGATCGCGCGGCCGGTCAGGTCGTTCGTATACTGAGGACGCGGCGCCGCCGGGTCGGTCTTTGCCCCTTCGATCACGCCGAAGCGGATTGTGCGCTGAACTTCGCGGGGATTGTCCGGCTGACCGAGCGAAGCGTCGAAGAGTAAAGCGTATCCGGTTTCAAAATCGATATAGAGATCCGCACAGGCAGGGATCTCCAGCGAGCAGTAATGATGGAGCCAGATCAGATCGGGATACCCCGGCGCAGGGCTCGCGTTGTAGATTTCTTCTCCGCCTCGGCCGTCGCTTACCTGCCAACGCAGACGGCGCTCGTCGAAGAACTCATACGACCAGAGCAGGTCGTTTTCAAAGCGGAACTGCATCTTTTTTCCGGCGAGGCGGTCGGAAGTGACCATCATCGGATTCTCCATCGCGTCGCGCCAGACGGTTTTCGTATTGATTTCGCGCCCGATCTTTTTGATATCGTCCATCGAAAGATAGCGCCAGCGTCTCGGTTTTCTCTCCAGCATTTTGCGGTTCTCCTTCTCTTTTCCTTTTTTAATATTATAACATAAAAACAGTTCGGCAGAAACCGCAATCGGCAAGAATTTTTGAAAAGTTTCCGGTACGGCTAAATACCGTATTTTCAAAGCAAGAATTATATGGTATACTGAACGCAAAGAAGGATCCGCACCGCAAATCAAAAGAATCAATAGCCGAAAGGAGTTTTTTCGCATGATTTATTACGTCAACGCAAACGCCTCCCGCGACGGAAACGGAAGCCGCGAGATGCCCTTCAGACGGATCAACGACGCCGCGAAGATCGCCCTGCCCGGCGACGAGATCGTCGTTGCCCCGGGCGTCTACCGCGAATACGTCAATCCGCAGCACGCAGGCACCGAGGAAAACCGCATCGTCTACCGCTCGGAAAAAGCGCTCGCCGCCCGGATCACCGTCGCCGAGGAGCTCAAAGGCTGGACGCCCTACAAAGAAAACGTCTGGACCGCACGCGTTCCCAACGGCGTTTTCGGGCCTTACAATCCCTATACCGAACGGGTCTGCGGCGACTGGTATTTTTCGCCCTCGATCCGCCATACCGGCTCGGTGTATCTGAACGACCGGATGATGTACGAGACCGATACGCTCGAGGAATGCATCGCCGGAGCGGCCGATCCCTGCGCCTGGAACGAAGAGGAATCGAAGTATAAATGGTATACCGAGCAGGACGGCGACGAAACCGTACTCTACGCGAACTTCCGCGGTAAGGATCCGACGAAAGAAACCGTTGAGATCGCCGTTCGCCGCAACGTTTTCATGCCGGACAAAACGGGCGTCGGCTACATCACCGTCAGCGGCTTTAAGATCGACAAGGCAGCCACCACCTGGGCGCCGCCCGCTGCCTACCAGGACGGCATGATCGGCCCGCACTGGAGCCGCGCCTGGATTATCGAGGACTGCGAAATCTGCAACAGCAAATGCTGCGGCATTTCCCTCGGCAAATATCTCGATCCGGAAAACAACATGTATTTCTACACGAAGCACGTCAAGAGCCCGACCCAGATGGAGCGCGACGCGGTCTGCCGCGGCCAGTACCACGGCTGGCTCAAGGAAAAAGTCGGCGGCCATATCATCCGCCGCTGTGAAGTCCATCACTGCGAACAGACGGGCATCGTCGGCAGAATGGGCGGCGTCTTCTCGACGATCGAGGATTGCCATATCCACCACATCTGCAACTCCCAGCAGCTCGGCGGCGCCGAAACGGCGGGCATCAAGCTCCACGCCGCGATCGACGTAACCGTTCGCCGCAACCATATTCACGACTGCATCCAGGGCGTCTGGTTCGACTGGCAGGCCCAGGGCGCGCGCATCACGCAGAACCTCATGCATGACAACATGCCGCCCGAGGGACGCGAGCACGCGCGCGGCGCGATGTTCAGCACCGACGTGTTCATCGAAGTCGGCCACGGCCCGACGCTGATCGACAACAACCTCCTTTTATCGAAGGCTTCGATCACGATCCCGAGCGAAGGCATCGCCGTCGTTCACAATCTGATTCTCGGCTCGTTCGGCCTGATCAACTCCGGCGTCGATTCCGTCGTCAACGGGCAGCGTGAGCCGCGCTATACGCCCTATCATATCCGCCACCGCACCGAGGTTGCCGGCTTTATGACGATCCTCCACGGCGACGACCGGATCTACAATAATATCTTCGTTCAGCACTATCCGGTCACGGATCCGTCGAAAACGCCGAAGAACAACGATTACGAAGTAGTCGGAACTGCGCCGTTCGATATCTTCCCGAGCTACGAGGAATGGATCTCCCACTTCATGATCGGTCAGGAGCCGAACATGGGCGCGCTTGCGCAGTATCATTTCGGCCATCTGCCCGTCTGGATCAGCGGCAACGCCTACCTCAACGGCGCTTCCGTTTCGAAGCACGACAAGCACCTTGTCGAAGGCGAAAACGCAAAGGTCGCGCTCGTTGAAAAGGACGGCCGGCCCGCGCTTGAGACGAATCTCTACGATCTGATCGGCGATTTCCGCGACGGGGTCATCACCTCCGATACGCTCGGCTGCGCGTTCGAACCGGAACAGCGCTTTGAAAATCCCGACGGCTCGGCGATCACGTTCGACCGCGACTATTTCGGCGCGCACCGCGGACTCGATACGCTTCCCGGACCTTTCGCCTGCGCGAAAGATGCTGAAAACGTTCTCTGGTAAGATAAAAACGCCGCAGATTTCTCTGCGGCGTTTCTTCTTTTCCGTTTTTATTTCTTCGTTGTATAGTATTCGTACTCGGAAATATACAGCTTTCTATACTGCGTCGGCGTACAGTTTTTGAGTTTGCGGAACGTTCGATTGAAGGAAGCGATACTCGCAAATCCGGAGCGGAACGCCGCCTGCGTGATGGTAACGTCCTGAT
>JAEEGL013813887.1_pt1 | contig 12986 bp, 11 predicted proteins | sample 9134231 | NCBI WGS metagenome assembly JAEEGL01 (sample SAMN16246548, study PRJNA631951) | gut metagenome | biome: gut microbiome; feature: rumen; material: fiber-attached | host: Bos | place: Iran: Karaj | collected 2018-10 | reverse complement strand
TCGCTTTCACTCCAAAGGACGGCAGGCGGCGCTGTTATGCGCCGCCTGTTAATCAATACGTTCAGGCTGCAGGGGAAAAACCGACCGCTTCAAACACGGCGGTGGCTTCCGGACCGGTCAGGTAATCGAGGAAGGCCTGCGCCGCTTCGGGATGCTTGCTCACGTTCAGGACAGCGGCGGGATAGATGACCTGTCCGCACATGTCCCCGGTCGCGGTATCCACGATGGTGAGGCCGGCGGAGAAGGCGTCGGTGGCATAGACCACGCCGCAGTCAACACTGGCTTCCTTTACCTGAGTGGTGACCTCCTTGACGTTGGTGCCGTAGGTGATGACCTTTGCCTTGACGAGATCTTCCTCGCTCAGATCATAGTAAGCGAGGATCTTCTGGGTATACTGGCCCACGGGGACGTCGCTGTTGCCCATGGCGAAAAGCACATCCTTGGCCTTGAGCAGCTCCACAAGTCCGTCAAAGGACTCGACGCCCTTGGGGTTGCCGTCGGGAACTACCAGCGCCACCTTGTTCTCCAGCAGGTTGATACGGCTTCCCTGCAGAACGAAGTCGAGCCCGTCGGGGTTCTTCTCGCTGTCACAGGACGCGTCGAGCTGGTTCATCTGCTTGGGGGCCGCAGAGATGAACAGGTCGCATTCCGCGCCTTCCTGGATCTGGGTCTTGAGCGTTCCGGAGGAGTCAAAGTTGTACGTGATGGTCACGCCGGGGTTTGCCGCTTCATAGAGAGTTTTGATCTCGGTCATCGTCTCTGTCATGGATGCGGCTGCGAATACGATGAGCTCGATCTCTTCAACGGGAGCGGGCTCTTCAGCAGGAGCGGGAGCTTCGGCGGGCTGTTCTGCCGGCGTGTCCTGCGTTGTTTCCTGCTGAGCGGGCGCGGCCGACTGGCCGCAGGCTGCCAGCGCGAACACCATGGTCAGTGCCAGCAGCAGTGCGAGGATTTTTTTCATTTCTTCAGTCTCCTTTTCCCGTGTTTCAGGGAAGATATTTATATAAACACGGCTTTACGTGTTCATACACGGAAGAAACAATGCGGTATGAAATTGTGGGGATGCGCAAAGGTTCGATCAGGTCCCTTTTCCGAAGCCGCAGTTCGGGAAGTGGCAGACCTTGCAGTTGAGGCACAGTCCGCCGTGGCCGAGGGCGGCGAGATGTTCTTTCGTGATCGGCGTGTCCGTAACGAGATAGGGCAGGAGCAGGTCGAAGATCGTGCGCTTGGCGTACATGACACATCCGGGCAGCCCGCACACGGGCCGTCCGTCCGGCATATAGGAGACGAGGAACATCGCTCCGGGAAGCACGGGCGAGCCGTAGGAAACGATATTGGCGCCGGTGTTCTTTATTGCCAGAGGCGTCCTGTCGTCCGGGTCCACGCTCATGCCTCCGCTGCACAGCACCATCTCGCAGCCCTTGTCCAGCATATCGAGAACGGCGGCGGTGATTTTCTCGTGGTCGTCATTGAGCGTGACATGCTCGGTCATCACGCAGCCGCCGAACTCACGCAGCTTCTGCTCGATGACCGGCGTGAAGGTATCCTGGATGCGGCCGTAGAAGACTTCGTTGCCCGTTGTCACCACGCCGACTTTCTTGCTCTTCAGAGGCACGAGCTTCAGCAGCGGCTCGCTGCCCGCCGCTTTCTTCGCGCGCTCCATCTTTTCTTTCTCTATGATCAGGGGGATCACGCGCGTTCCGCAAAGCTTGTCGCCCTCTCTCACTACGAAGCCGGATGCGCGTGTGGCGATCATCATCTCCGGAAGGGAGTTCACGGCGCGGAGTCTCTCCACGTCGATCAGCAGCAGGCCGTCCGTGTCGGCTATGAGCTCTATTTTTCCCTCTTTCGGCTCCGTGGCATGCATATGCTCGTTGATGCAGATATCCCGCAGGATCTCCGCCGCCTCGTCCTCGTGGAGCATATTCTCGTTGTTTTCCCAGATATAGATGTTGTCCTTGCCCACGCTCAGCAGCACGGGCACGTCCTCGGGGCGGATGATATGGCCCTTGCGGAACACGGGCCCTTTCTTTTCATCCTTGATGATCTGGGTTATATCGTGGCAGAGCACATGCCCGACAGCGTCTTCGGTCTTCATCAGCTTCATGGCGGAAGATCCTTTCTTGTTGATGTCTTTTACGAATATTAAAAAAATACAATTCGACTGTATCATTATAAAAGCCGGCCGGGAAAAAGTCAATTGTAAACAGCAAAAAGGGCCGCCGTTCAGGATCCGGCGGCCCTTTTTTGAATTTTACGGTCTCATTTGATCGGTGTGAGGTACTTCGCGCAGAAGGGCTTCACGGGCCCATCGTCATAAACATGCAGGCTGCAGCGGTGCAGCCGTTCTATGTTCAGGTTCATCGCGTCCTGGAAGGCCATGGCGGACAGCGTCAGGCTCTCGTGGCGCAGACGGTAGAGGAAGCTGTCGAAATCCATCTCCCCGTCGAATACCGAAGCCGGCTTCGGCTCCTCGGGCGAGCGCATCCAGTGCCTCGCCACATATTCCCGGTTGTCCCGTTCACAGCCGCGGCTCGCAGAGGAATGGCTGATGCTGCTCAATGGCCGCAAGCCATCGGGTTCGATGAGATAGTTTGCATGGAAGCCGCAGAGCGGATGGTCACAGCGCGAGGGCATAAAGCTCGTGATCGGGATCCCCGCCTGTTCGCTGATATCCGCCATGAGCTCATCCAGCGTATAGCGGTCCTGATCCCCCGGCTTTCCCGGATAGCGCCCGAAATAGGAAACCGGCTGGAAGTGGATCCCCCGCACGTCGGGCGACATTTCACACGCAAAGCGTATGATGGCACCGAGATCATCGTCGTTGACGCCCCTCACCACCGTTGGCACGAGGGTCACGCCGATCCGGAGATCGCCGCATACCCCTATGGCCGCCTTTTTTTCCCCGAGCAGCGCTCTGCCTCGCAGTGCTTCATAGATCTCATCGCGCGTGCCGTCGAACTGGAGGAAGACGATGTCGAGCCCCGCGTCCGCCAGTTTTTTTGCGTAATCCGGCTCCCTTGCGAGGCGGATGCCGTTGGTGTTCAGCTGGACATAGCTGCAGCCGGCCTCCTTCGCAAAGCGCACCAGCTCATCGAGGTCGTCCCGCTGCGTGGGCTCGCCGCCGGAAAGCTGCAGAAGAGGGTCGCCGCACTGCCGCACGATATCCCTTACCGCCTCTTTCAGCTCCTCAATGGACGGCTCCTCTTCGCTCTCCCCTCCCCGGGCAAAGCAGAAGCGGCAGCGCAGATCGCAGCGCCTCGTCACCTCCAGCAGAACACAGCAGCTGCCGATCTCATGCTCCGGGCAGATGCCGCAGTTTCCGGGGCAGCGCAGGCCTTTGTTCTCCGGCAGCGGCGGAGTTTTCAGGAGCCATGTGTCGAAATCAAGCTTCCCTTGCCATACGGGTACGCTGAACTCCCCGTGTTCCGCACAGTTTTTCCGCATGACGATTTGCCCGCCGTCCTCCCGAAAGAGGCCGGCCGGGATGTTTTGCAGGCATACGGGGCAAACCGAGCGGGTCTTGCGGATCAAAGTCCCCATCTTACTCTCCCAGGCTGAAATGGTCTTTTTTGAATATAGTCAGTTCCAGCTGATACTTTTCCGAGACGGCCTTTACCGCCTCTCCGATTATGGCGTTGAGCGCGGCGTCCGGGCAGGCGGCGCTCGTGTTCAATATCACCGCGATATCCGTGCAGGGCCGGGTGAAGCGGTGCGGCAGTTCAACGGGGCGGTCTGTGCCAAGGATGTCGGCCTTCCCGAAATCCCCCTCCGGAGCCCATGCCAGCAGCTTCATATGCGGGATCTCCTGCCCCGCCGCGCGCACCGCCCCGCGGATCTCCTCCGCGAGCTCCGTGAGATAGGCGTTGCCGTCAAAATCATTGCAGCAGACCAGCGCGCGGTACTGCAGATAGTATTCGCTCAGACTGCCCATGGCGTCCTGCAGATCGTCCGCTTCATAATCTATATCGGGATGACGGAGCGAAGCCTTCCCGTCGCGCAGGGCAAGGCAGAGTGCGTCAAGTCCTTCTCCGCTGACGGCACTCACGGCGATCTGCTCTGTCCAGGGATACTGCTCCGCGAGCCATTTCAGGCCTTCCTCCCGTTCCCGCGCCCCCGGCAGCTCGCACTTGCTCAGCACGATGAGATCCGCCTCTTTCAGCTGTGCATCGAGGATAGTACCCATGTCTCCGGCTTTTCCTTCCCGGAGCAGGCGGAGGTTCCGCGGCTCTATCAGAACGGTGAAGGGCGCAAGCTCGAACTGTCCCGGATAGTTTTCGGTCAGACCGTGGTAAACGTGCTCCTGCGCGCCCACACCGAAGCCGGGTATATCCGAAACGACGAGGTCACAGCCTTCGGAATAGCAGGCCCCCAGTTTTTCGGTGAGCACGTCGTGGCAGAAGCAGATGCACTCGTCGCTGATCTGCACCGCCCTGCAGCCTCCCAGCTGCGCCAGCCGGTGGTCGGCCAGCAGCACGCCTTCGCCCAGATCGTTGGAGATCATGGCCGCTTTGCCGTAATGAGAGGAATAGTATTTTGTGAGCGCCATCATCGTGGTGGTCTTTCCGGAGCCGAGAAAACCGCTGATCACCGCAAATCTCTTCATTTCTCCGCCTCCGCATAGGTTTTTCCGCAGGCAGTGCAGTTTTTGTCCCGCTTCATCGGTATCTTCTCAAATCGCATCTCCAGAAGGTCGCAGGTGAGGAGACTCCCGGTCAGCAGTTCCCCCGCGCCCGTCAGGTATTTCACCGCCTCGGCCGCCTGTATGCAACCGACGATCCCTGCTGCCGCCCCGAGCACGCCCTTTTCTTTCGCATCAAGTTCCGCGTTTGCCGGCGCATTGCCGAATACACAGCGGAAGCAGGGCCCGTCTCCCGGCACCCGGGTCATCACCTGTCCGTAAAAACTGGCGACGCTTCCCGTGCAGAAGGGCTTGCCCGCCCTCACGCAGGCATCGCTGATAAGAAGTTTCGTCTCATGCCTGTCGGTGCAGTCCAGGACAAAATCATACTCCGCCAGCAGATCCGGCAGATTCTCTTTATCTGCCGCCAGCTCATAGGAAACAGCATACAGATTCGGATCGAGCCTCTGCATCGCATCCGCGGCGGGCGCCGCCTTGGCTCTGCCTATGTCGGAGCTGCCGTGCAGGATCTGCCGCTGGAGATTCGAAAGCTCCACCCTGTCCCCGTCGGCAATACCGACCGTCCCGACTCCTGCCGCCGCGAGATACAGCGCTGCGGGAGAGCCGAGCCCTCCCGCTCCGATGATCAGGACCTTCGACGCGAGTAGCTTTGCCTGCCCCGCCTCCCCGATCTCCGGCATGCGGATCTGGCGGGAATACCGTTCTTTCTGCTCTGCGGACAATCCGTTTCCGTTCATGCAAAACATCCTTTCACTGAGGGGGGCGAAAACGCCTCCCATCTTCAGCGTCATTATATTGAATCCCCTCGGTGCCCGTCAATAGCATTCTCCTCTCTTGTAAGCGGAGAGGGAAAAAGCTATAATGATTTCACAAACACATTTGAGGTGCCGATATGCTGCAGGTAAAAACGCCGGAGGAAGTGCTGGCTCTTATACAAAAGGAGTTTGTCCCTGTAAGCGGGCAGACGGAGCTTGTCCCGCTCGCCTCCGCCGCCGGACGCGTGCTGGCCGAGGAGATCGTTTCAGCGGAATACGTTCCGGATTTTGACCGCTCCACCGTGGACGGCTATGCCTGCCGCGCGGCTGACACCTTCGGCTGTTCCGCATCCATCCCCGCCGTGCTGACCGTCGCCGGTGAAGTCCTTATGGGCCGCGAGTCCGGACTGGAACTGGAGCAGGATTCCTGCGCCTATGTGCCCACGGGCGGCGCGATCCCCAAAGGCGCGGACTGCGCCGTGATGCTCGAGTACACCGAGGATTTCGGGGACCGCACCGTCGGCATCCTGAAGGCCGGCGCTCCGGGAATGAACATCATCTTCCGCGGGGACGATCTGATCCCCGGAAAGACCGTGCTGAAGGCCGGACGGATCCTCCGTGCGCAGGACATCGGCGCTCTTGCTGCCATCGGGCGCAGCTCCGTACCCGTGGTCAGGAAGCTGAAGGTGGGCGTGCTGTCTACCGGAGACGAGCTCGTCCCTCCGGAGTCCGTTCCCGCCCCCGGTCAGATGCGGGACGTCAACAGCACGATGCTTGCCGCCCTGCTGAGCCGATCCGGAGCGGATCCCGTGCCGTACGGGATCGTGAAAGACGATGAGCGGCTGCTGCGCGAAACCTTCCGCACCGCGCTGAACGAATGCAACGCGGTGATCCTCTCGGGAGGCAGCAGTGTCGGGGCAAAGGATGCCGCCTGCCGCGTGATAGCGGACGCGGGCGAGCTGCTGCTCCACGGCATCGCCATAAAGCCGGGAAAACCCGCGATCCTCGGAAAGGCCGGGAACAAGCCTCTTATCGGTCTGCCCGGCCATCCGGTCGCCGCGCTCTTCGTGGCGCGGCTCTTCGTGCTGCCGCTTCTGGACAGGCTTTCCGGCTGCGAACAGCAGCGGCTGCCTGTAACGGCAAAGCTCAGCGAGAGCGTCAGCGCCAACCACGGGCGCGCGCAGGTCGTTGCCTGCAGGCTTGAGCGCCGGGACGGGATCCTGACGGCTGTACCCGTCCGTTCCAAATCCGGCCTCATCACGCTGCTAGCAGGTTCTGACGGATATTTCATCATTGACAGGGACCGCGAAGGTCTGCCGAAAGGCGTCGACGTGCAGGTTTATCCCGATCAGGAGTAAAAGATGGGATTCAGTTATCTTACCAACGTTCCTCTGGAACAGGCCAGAACGGAATATTTGACAAAACTGCTGGAAAACGGTTTTTCCGCGGAGAATGAGACCGTCCCGGTCAGCGGCGCGTACGGAAGGATCACCTCCCGCGCGGTTTATGCAAAAAGCAACGCCCCGCATTACGCCGCAAGCGCCATGGACGGCATCGCCATCGCCGCGCGGGACAGCTTCGGCGCCACGGAGACCACCCCCGTGACTCTCCCGCCGGACCGTTTCACGCAGGTGGACACCGGCGATCCCGTTCCGGCCGGCTGCGACGCCGTCATCATGGCGGAGGATCTCGTTTTCAGCGAAGACGGCGCTGTGACTCTCCACGCCTCCGCCGCCCCGTGGCAGCACATACGGCAGATCGGCGAGGATATCTGCGCCGGCGAGATGATCCTGCCCTCCTTCACGGAGGTCACTCCCGCGGCGATCGGCGCGCTCATAGCGGGCGGCGTCACGGAGCTGGAAGTCATCCGCAAACCGCTGGTCGGGATCATCCCCACGGGCGACGAGATTGTCCCTCCCTGCGCTGATCCGAAGCCCGGCGACATTCTTGAATTCAACTCGTCCATCTTCCGCGCCATGCTCTCCGGCCACGGCGCGGAAGCGAAAACATACCCCATCGTGCCGGACCGCTTCGACGAGATCTGCGCGATGCTCGAAAAGGCCGCGGACGAATGCGACATAGTGATCATCAACGCGGGATCCTCCGCGGGCCGGGACGATTATTCGGCGGAAGCCGTAAAAAAGACCGGCGAGGTCCTTTTCCACGGTATCGCCATCAAACCAGGCAAGCCCGCCATCCTGGGCTGCCGCGGCGAAAAGCCCATACTCGGTGTGCCTGGCTATCCCGTATCCGGCATGATCGTCATAGAGGAGCTCCTGTATCCGCTCCTGGACGCATGGTACGGCAGACAGCCGGACACCGGAACACGCACATCCGCCGTCCTGTCAAGGCCGGTGGTCTCCGGACTGAAATACAGGGAATTCGTGCGGGTACGCATGGGATATGTCGGTGATAAACTGGTCGCCTCTCCCCTGCCGCGGGGCAGCGGGGTCGTGTCCTCCTTCATGAAGGCCGACGGGATCCTGGAAGTCCCGCAGAACACGGAGGGCTTCTCGGCGGGTGAGGCAGTGCGCGTGAGACTGCTGGGCTCGAAGAAAAAACTGAAGAATACGCTGGTGGTGATCGGCAGCCACGATCCGCTTCTGGACGAACTGGCTGACCTACTCCACCGGGAGGACAGGAGCATCTTCCTCTCCTCCTCCCACGTGGGTTCCATGGGCGGGATCATGGCGATCCGCCGCGGGGAGGCCCACGCCGCGGGCATCCATCTGCTCGACACTGAGACCGGCGAATACAACCGGAGTTATCTAAAAAAATACTTCCCGCAGGGCGGCGTCCGTCTCGTGCGCTGCGTCGGGAGACTGCAGGGCCTTATGCTGCAGAAGGACAATCCCCTCGGGATCCGCTGTTTTGCGGACATAGCCCACGAGGGCGTGCGCTACGTGAACCGGCAGAAGGGCTCCGGCACGCGGATCCTCGCCGATTATCTCTGCCGGAAGGAAGGTGTGGATCCCGCGTCTGTCTACGGCTACGACCGAGAGGAGACCACCCACAACGCCGTGGCGGTGCAGATCGCCGAAAACAGCGCGGACGCCGGCATGGGCATCTATTCCGCGGCAAAGCTCTACGGGCTCGATTTTCTGCCCGTCTGCACCGAGGAATACGATCTGCTCATCCCCGAGACCGTGTGGAACAGTTCCCTGGTCCGTCAGCTCCTGCGCACCCTCAAAAGCGATGCGTTCCGTGAGCGCATCGAGGCCATGGGCGGCTATACCCTCGACCGCCCCGGCGAACTGCTAGACGTGTTCTGACCGCGGGCGCCCATCCGCTCCGGAACAAGATAAAAGCATCATTCGGAGGAAAACATGAAAAAGATCTTATCCCTTCTCCTGGCACTCGTCATGATCCTTGCCCTCTGCGCATGCGGCAAGGCCGAAGCACCGCTTGCTGCTACCGGCGGCTCCGCTCCGAAGTCCGACGCGCTGGTAGTGGACACCTGCATCCTGAAGGAAGCGGACGACGCTATGATCAACAACTACAGCCTTCTTGCCGTCAACCCCGACGCGCCTTTTGCCGATGCCGACGGCAACGCGGTCTATAATGTCGCGATAAACGCCATCGGTGCCGCCGCGCTTATCAACTGGCTGCTTTCCGAAGAAGGTCAGGATCTGGCCGCCAACTACGGCTTTGAAGAATACGGCGAATATCTGTTCTATCTCAAAGACGAACGCCCCGTCTCCACCGCGGAGATTCCCACGGCAACGGAAGATACCGGAAAGATCCGTCTTTCCACCACCACCTCCGTGAACGACTCCGGTCTTCTGGGCTATCTGCTCCCCGTCTTTGAGAAGAAGTACGGCTATGAGGTGGAGGTCTACTCCGCTGGCACCGGCAAGTCCATCGCCAACGCCAAGATGGGCAACGCCGACCTGATCCTCGTTCACTCCAAAAAGCAGGAGGAGGCCTTTATCTCCGACGGATTCTCCTATGTGATCGACGGCATGGAGGCCGAGCGTCTCAACTGGATGTACAACTACTTTGTGCTCTGCGGCCCCTCCGGCGACCCTGCGGGCGTGAAGGACGCGGCCGATGTGCCAGCTGCCTTCGAGGCCATCGCTGACGGCAAGTTCCCCTTCATCTCCCGCGGCGACGGCTCCGGCACCCACACCAAGGAAATCAGCCTCTGGCCCGAAGAGCTCGGCATCACCGCCGAAGCCGAAAGCTTCAAGGACTACACCGACTGGTATATCTCCGCCAACGCCGGCATGGGCGCCTGCCTTGTCATGGCAGAGCAGATGCACGCCTATATCCTTACCGACAAGGCCACCTTCCTCACCTTCGTTGCCAACGACGGCGTCATAGGCTGACCGATACTGAACAGGCGGCTGCCGGATCTCTCCGGAGCCGCGGCAAAGGACATCCGTTATGGGTTCTTCTATCCGAAAAGCAATAGAACTCATCCTTACCGGTGATAAGGAACTGCTGAACATCCTCGCGACCACCGCGCGGGTGAGCCTCACCAGTTCCCTCATCGCGCTGCTCATCGGCATCCCTCTGGGGATGCTTCTCGGCGCGCGCCGGTTTCCGGGCAGGAACGCGCTCACAGTGCTCAACCGCACGCTCATGGGCATGCCGCCTGTAGTCTGCGGTCTGTTGTTCTATATGCTGTTTTCGGGCGTGGGGCCCTTCCGGCACCTGCAGCTGCTGTTCACCGTCCGGCTGATGATCATCGCCCAGGTGGTGCTGATCACGCCCCTCGTAACAGGCAGCATGGAGACCTTCACAGCGGACATTGCCCTTCCCCTGCGGGAGACCGCGAAGGGGCTCGGATTCGGGCCGTGGAAGCGCTTCGGCCTGCTGGTGAACGAATGTGTCTATCCCATCTTCTCGTCCTATCTGCTTGCCTTTGCCCGCGCCATAGCAGAGGTCGGAGCGGTGTCCATGGTCGGCGGCGCCATCGCCTGGAAGACCAATGTGATGACCACCGCGATCATGCAGTACACCAACCGCGGCAATTTCACCCTCGGCATCGCCCTCGGACTCATATTGCTGACGCTTTCGCTGCTGGTGAACATCGTGCTCAGCCTTATGCAAAGGAGGCTCAGCCGATGAAAAGCAGCGCATTCAAAAAAAGCTACACAGGCGTCACGGTGCTCGACATGCCGGCATTCGAATGGTGTGAAGGAACGGTCACCGCCGTCATAGGAGCAAACGGCAGCGGCAAGTCCACCCTTGCAAAGGTCCTTGCCGGCATCGAAGCGCCTGACGGAAGATCCCGTCCGCTCACGGGAGCGGCTGTCGGGTATTTGCCCCAGAAAAGCTATGCCTTCCGGATGAGTACGGAGCGGAACATTGCCCTTAACGGAAGCGACACGGAGCGGATGCGGGAGCTCATGGCCGCTTTGAAGCTGGATCCCGTCGCAAAGCGCAGGGCGAAAAAGCTCTCCGGCGGTGAGACGGCCAAGATGGCTCTCGCCCGCATCCTCATCGGAATATCTGATCTGCTGACCCTGGACGAGCCGACCGCAAGCATGGACATGGCGTCCACTCTCGCCGCGGAGAAGCTGATCAGAGACTGTTGCAGCCGCACCGGCTGCGCTCTGGTCCTGATAACCCACAGCATCCGGCAGGCAAAAAGGATCGCGGACAATGTCCTGTTTCTGCGGAACGGGAAGCTGACGGAGCAGGGACCTGCAGAAAAAATTCTCTCCAATCCCGCGAAGGAGGAGACAAGACGCTTTCTCGAATTCTATGGGGCATGATCCTGCATATTATTCAGAGTTTTGAATAAATATTCAAAAATTTCTATAATTATTTTGAAGAAATATCCCCCCGGGGGGCTTGCGGCGGGTTTTTTGATGTGCTATTTTATCCGCAGACAAGATGAATATCTTTCAAATCACCTCTCAACCCCCTCTCAGAATCCCTGCGAACCGGTCATTCGCAGGGATCATTCTTTTTCCCCGAAATTATGACCGGAGCCGCCGGATCCTTCCGACGGCTCTTCTGAATGTATATTCAGTTTTTCGGATGATCAGCTCACGGCATCCCGGCCCGCCCTGTAGGCGCGCAGGTTGAGCTCCACGGACTTCGCGGGCACGGTCTCCCGGATCACAGTTTCCCAATCGATATCGTCCATACCGAGCACCGCTGTCATCGCTCCGAACAGCACCACGTTCATACATCTGGCATTTCCGAGCGACACAGCGATGTCCGCGGCGTCGAGCACATGGCATTGGAAAGCCTCCTGCATCGCTTCGACACAGCCTTCCGGATATTCACAGAGTCCAGCAGACGTGGTTGAACTGGGCATCGAGTAGTCATTTATGACTGCAATACCCTCGGGCTTGAGGAAGTCCGCATAGCGCACAGCCTCCATCTTCTCAAAGGCCACCATGATGTCCGCTCCGCCCTTCCCGATCACAGGGGAATAGATCTTGTCTCCGAAATGTACCTGGGTGGATACGCTTCCGCCTCTCTGACTCATGCCGTGCACTTCGGACATTTTCACATCATAGCCTTTACTGATCAGACCGTTGACAAGGATCTTCGCGGTAAGGATCGCTCCCTGACCGCCAACCCCCACAAGGATCACGCTTTTTTTCATGGCTCAGACCTCCTCCCTGCTTATGGCGCCCTTCGGACAGACCTGGGCGCAGATTGTGCAGCCTTTGCACTGGGTCGGGTCTATCACGGACTTGCCGTTGATGATGCTTATGGCCGGGCAGCCGACCTTCAGGCACATCCTGCAGCCGATGCATTTCTCCGGATCGACGCGGCAGGTGCCAGTTTCGTGCTTCATCCGCTTGATCATGAGGCAGGGCCGGCGAGTGATCATCGCAGCCGGCACATCGGAGGATATCGCCTCGTTTATCGCATCTTCCGTGGCTTTCAGATCCCACGGATCCACAATAAGAATCTTCTTATATCCAAAGGCCGAGAGCACTTCCTCAATTTTCACGGCATCCGCCACTTCCCCTTGAAGCGTGTATCCGCTTCCGGGGTTGTCCTGATGGCCGGTCATTCCCGTAATATGGTTATCCATAACCACCGGAATAATATCCGCTTTGTTGTAGATGATCTCCACCGCTCCGGTCATGCCGCTGTGAAAGAACGTGGAGTCGCCGACCACACCGAAAAACTTTTTGGGCTGTCCGATCTCTTCGAATGCTCTGGACATCCCCGCTCCGGCGGAGAATCCCGCGCCCATGCAGATACAGGTGTGTGTCGCGCTCAGGGGTGGATTGTCTCCGAGTGTATAACAGCCGATGTCCCCGGTCACGATCACATCCTTATGTTTTGCAATGGTATAGAAGAATCCCCTGTGCGGGCAGCCGGGGCACAGTGCGGGCGGACGGGAAACCGCCTTCACGGGCAATTCCTTCACCTCCGGCTCAACGCCGTATATCATCTGGCGCAGGCGCTGCGGATTGAGCTCATACATATTGCTGACAAGCTCCTTACCGATGCAGTCTATGCCCGCGGCCTTGATCTGCTGCTCCATGAAGCCCTCAAGTTCTTCTATAACGTAGAGCTTTTTCACCTTTGAAGCAAATTCCCTGATCAGCTTCATCGGCAGAGGGTTAGTCAGGCCGAGTTTGAGGAAAGAAGTGCCCTCCGGGAAGACT
>JAEEGL013003759.1_pt1 | contig 12986 bp, 13 predicted proteins | sample 9134231 | NCBI WGS metagenome assembly JAEEGL01 (sample SAMN16246548, study PRJNA631951) | gut metagenome | biome: gut microbiome; feature: rumen; material: fiber-attached | host: Bos | place: Iran: Karaj | collected 2018-10 | reverse complement strand
TCTTCCTCGGCTACGCCCACGTCTGGGCCCAGAACATCACCGATGAGGAGAGCGCCCGCCTGACCAAGCTCGACGTCCACTCGCTGGGCAACAACCGCGTGAACGTGACCCTGCGCAACTTCGGTTACTTCTTCGATGCTTTCGGCATCCAGGAAGGCGATGCGATGTGGCGTCCGGAGGCCGAGCGCGTCCATATCTGGTAGTTTCATGCAGGCCGAAGGCTTCATCGCCCGGCGCCTGCGCGTCAAGGAGAAGATGGCGGTCACGGCGATCGCCATCTCCTTCTTTGTTATTATTATCGCTGTCGCCATCTCCGCCGGCTTCCGCCGGGAGATCCGCGGCGGCGTCTCGGCGGTCACGGGCGACGTCCTGCTGACCAACGCCTCCGCCGACCTGACCGGCGGCGCCGATCCCGTCCGCACCCCCTCCTGCCTGAAGGACCTGGAGGGGGTGCGCGGCGTGGAGCGGATCGAGCCGGTCGTCTACAGTGCCGGCATCCTTCGGCTGGGCGACGACATCCAGGGCGCCATGTTCAAGGGCACGGCGGCCGACACCGTCTCGATGGGCGTGCGGATTCCCGCCACGCTCGCCGGTCGCTTCGGCCTCGGCGTCGGGGACGACCTGGTCGCCTACTACGCCGGCGAGAAGACCAAGATCCGCCGCTGGCACATCGTCGATGTCTACGACAGCCCCATGGCCACGGAGGACGGGCAGCTGCTCTACGTCCCGATCGGGGACCTGCGCCGCCTGCACGAGTGGGACGAGGACGAATCTTCCCTGCTGGAAGTGAGCCTGGCGCCGCGCCTGCGCAGCCGCAAGGCCCTCGCGGAAGCGACCCAGGAGCTGGGCTGGTGCGCCATGGCCGGTGCCGGCCAGGAAGAAGAGCCCCTGCGCGCCGTCGCGGCCACCGAGCGCTTCCCCCAGCTGTTCGACTGGCTGGACCTCATTGATTTCAACGTGTATGCGATCCTGCTGCTGATGACCATCGTGGCGGGATTCAACATGATTTCCGGGCTGCTGATCCTGCTCTTCCGGCACGTCTCCACGATCGGCACCCTCAAGACCCTCGGCATGGGCAACCGCGCCGTGGCCGGGGTCTTCCTGCGCGTGGGCGCCCGCACGGCCGCCATCGGCATGGCCGCGGGCAACGCGCTCGCGCTGCTCTTCTGCCTGATCCAGGGCACGACGCACCTGATCAAGCTCAATCCGGAGAATTATTTTGTGTCTTTCGTGCCCGTGCACGTGAACCTGCCGGGCATCCTGCTGGCGGACGCCGCCGCCTTCGCGGGGATCCTGCTGCTCTTGCTGATCCCCACCCTCTTCATCTCGAAGGTCGATCCCGCCGAGACCGTCAAGGCGGAGTGATTCCCTCTTCAACTCAGGCTGCTGCCACAAGCGGCCCATTATTGTTTATTGGATAAACTTTAATTATATTTGCGAATAGTGCCACACTACTGGAAATTACACTAAAAGATAACCATATGAAGCACAAGAAGTTAACTGCGAACCAGATTAAAAGGTTCCCGTCTTTACTGGGTATCCTCCTGCTTGTTGCTGCCTGCAACAACGCAACGGAATGCAAGCAGGATGGCTCATTGCAAACCGCCTTCAACAAGCTGGTCTGCCAGAATTCGCCGCAGACCCTCGGCACCGACGGCACGGCCACCCTCACGTTCTATTGCTACTGGGACTGGGAAAGCAGCACGCAAGGCGTGCGGCCCAACGGCCCCGTGCGGGAAATAGAAGTCACCTTCACATCCGTCGGCGGCACTTGTACGGCGAGTGGCAAAACGGATTCGAACGGCCTCGTGAACTGCGTTTTCACGGCCCCGAACCCCGCCACCTTCGAAGGCGGCACCGTGACCGCGACCGTAAAATCATACACACGTTATTCAGACGGTAGCGAAAGGGAATCGCTCTTTAATGAAACCGCCGTCGGAGAGATCCTCCCGCGGGAGCGGCCGTCCAAGGAAAAGACCAAACCCAGAATCCGGATCGTGGATGTGCTGGAAGGCGGAAAGAAAACAGGCGACGAAGGCAGGATCATCCCTCTCGTCAGCGATGAGGGCAAGGCCAAAATCGTCTATGTCGTGGACGAGCGCACCCAGGGAGAGAGCGTGGACCGGCCGGTTCAAGGCGCGGAGGTGCTCTTCCAGATCGCCAACAAGACCCAGCAGGAGATTGCCGAGCTGGTCAAGACCATCACCGAGAAGGCCACCACCGACGAGAAGGGCCAGGCCGTCTGCGAGGTCGAGGTCAAGGATCCTTCCGCTTTCAACGGAGTGGAGCTCACGGCCAAAACCACGGTGAAGTACTCCGACGGCGAAGTCACCGTGGAGGACAAGACGGAAGTGGGCCCTGCGGCAATCGAGTTTAAGTCTTTCTCACTAAGTGGTGCCGATTCTCCCCAGACCATCGACACGGACGGCAAAGCCACCATCACCTTTATTCTTACCGGCTCTTCCGGAGCCATCACCCGTCCCGCTCCCGGGCGAAAAGTGCATTTCTACGCTTCCAACCTTTCGGGCGGCACCCTTGAACCCGACTCCGGCGTCACGGACTCCGAAGGCAAGGTGACAACCGTATTTACTGCTAGCAGAGGTGGCACATCGGACGGTTTCTCCTATCTGGAGTTCAATGAGGATGCGACAGATACGGAAGAGAATCTAGGAAGGGTTGGCGCCAGCTTGGATGGCAATGACTCTGGCGGCATGTCGGTGACCGCCGAGTGTACTGTGCTGGCTCCGGAGATTTCAAGGGAGGAAGTCGTGGATCTGGGCCTCAGCGTCAAATGGAGAGGCTGGAATGTGGATGCCACCAAACCGGAAGAAGCAGGTAACAAATATTGCTGGGGCGAGACCGCTACCAAGGACAACCCTTACATGGCGAACTACAAGTGGTACAACGAAGATACGGGTGTCCTAACCAAATACACTCAGACGGACGGCAGGACCGTGCTTGAGCCTGCTGATGATGTAGCCAGCGTGAAATTGGGCGGTGGCTGGCGGATGCCCACCGAGGCCGAAATGATAGAGCTTCTGGAGCAGGGCGTTTGGATTCGACGCTACTATAAAGGAACGCATGGTTTCAGCGTAACCGGCAAGACCACCGGGAAAACCATATTCCTTCCCGGAGATGGTTCTTACGGACTTTATTGGTCTTCCACATTGTACAGCGATACCAGAATGGCCTGGACGTTATACTGGAACAGCCATAGCCTGAAAATGCGGGCCGAAAACGGCCGTTGGGATGCTTTCCCCGTCCGTCCCGTCAAGCCAAAAGAGTAATTGATTATCTTTGCCCCTGAGATGGAAGAAAACTTTGACGCCCTTGAGGTGATTGCCCGGACGAAGGGCAAAGTAGAACTGGACAGCCTGCCATCCGGGGAGAGGCTGTTCCCCCTGTGGGGCGGCCTCGCCGCCGTCTTCTACCTGGCGGAGTTTCTGCTCTGGCAGTGGCTGCACCAGGAATGGTGCCTCTGGCTGTGGGTGGGCGTCCCGCTCCTGGGCATTCCCTTCATGATTCTCATTCTCCGCCGGGACCGGGAGCGGAACCACCTCCGTTCCCGCACATCCCGGCTGGTGCTGGACTACTGGATCTTCGCGGCCTGCGCCATCGGGGCAGGCGGGTTCCTCTTCGGATTCGCCGGGCTCTATGAGACGGTGGAGAATCCGCTGATCTGCCTGCTGGTGGGCATCGGCGCCTTCGTTACCGGCGAGGCCGTGCGCTTCCGGCCGATGACGGTCGGGGGCCTGCTGGGCGCAGCCATTGGTGTGGGGTCGTTTTTGCTGCAAGGAAAGCTGTGGCCCTGGCAGATGCTGTGCGTCGTGGCAGTGGCCGTAGTGGCCCTGATTATCCCGGGATATATGTTTGAACGGTACGTGCGGCATGGAGTTTAAGGACCTCAATCCCATCCTGCACAACGAGCTGCGGCTGCGGATCATGGCCGCGCTGGACTCGCTGGACGACGCGGACTTCGTGTACCTCAAGGAGCTCACGAAGGCTACGTCGGGCAACCTCTCCGTCCAGCTCACGAACCTGCAGGAGGCGGGCTACATCAAGGTCACATCCACCGGCCGGGGCCGCGGCGGCCACACCGTGTGCCGCATCACGGACAAAGGCACAAACGCCCTCCGGGATTACCAGAGGGCGCTGATGTCGTATTTCGGGCAGAAAGATTAATTGCTACTTCTTTTTCGCAGCCGCCTGCTTGCGCTCGATGAGCCGCAGGTTCTGCGTGGCGGCATAGTCGTCGGGATCCAGCTTGAGGGCCTTCTGGTAGTACTTGGCGGCCTGCTTGTCGTCGCCCCGGGCGGCGCGCCACCAGGATCCGATATTGTCCAGGAAGACGGGATTCTTGGGGTAGAGCTTGTTCATCCGCACGGAGATGTCGTGGAAGTACTCGTAGGAGATGTCGCTGCCGATGCGGAAGAAGTCGGCGCAGTATTCGGCCACGCCCTGCTGGAAGACGTCCTCGTCGGCGGGCTCGCCGTTCAGCGTCCAGGCGGGGTGCGACTTGGCGTTGCGGTCGATCAGCGCCTTGAGCGCGGCCACGGTCATGTCGGGGCTCTCCTTCTCGTAGGCGAGCATGGCCGTGAGCTTGAGGTACTGCCAGCGGAGCTCGTCCGGTTGGGCGGCGATCTGCGCGTCCACCACCTTCATGGCTTCGCCGAAGTACTCCTCGTCGTAGAAGGTCTCCTCGAAATAGTTGACGTCGTTGCCGTCTGCGTCCTTGAGGGAGACGGTCGGCGCGTTGCCGAGGAACTTGCGCTGGCTGCCCTTCGGCACGACCTCGCTGACCTGCCCCTTGTGGAACCAGTAGTTGAAGCGGGCCACGGGCACGGTCTGGTCATCCGGGAAGGCTTCTTCCCAGCGGTCGAGCAGGGTCTCAATGCCAACGCCGTCGTAGCCGAGGTTGCGGACCAGGCGCTCGTAGCGGGTCTGGAATTCTTCCTGGGTGGTCTGGGCCGCCGCGGCGGCGCAGGCGGTCAGGGCCGCCAACAGTATCATCAGTTTCTTCATATTCCTATACATTCATCAGGATCCGGCGGTCCTTGGGCAGCAGGTTGTTGCATCGGTTGCCGATGTTCTTGACAAAGCCCAGGGGGTGCCCCAGATACGTGACTGCGTTGTAGCCGGGAGCGGCCTGCGGCAGCACGAGCGCGTCCCGGTGGAGGAAGCGCAGGGCCGTCTGCCGGTCCACGTCCACGCAGTGATAGTCATTCCTATCAAATATTATGCTCAACGCGTAGTCCGCGTCGGGCACAAAGTCCTTGCCTTTCAGTTCGCCCTTCCGGAGGCCGCCGGGGCGCAGCGGGCGCAGGACGCCCAGGTCCGCCTTCTTCGCCGCCGGCTGCGGCACGGTCTTGCGCAGCGCGCCGGCCCACTGCCCCTCGCCCGGCACGACGCCCGCTTCCAGCAGGTGGCCGTGCGGGGTCCGGCGCACGCCGGACTCCTCGAATTCCGCCTCCGGCTCGAGGATCTCGCCGCCCAGCTCGGCGGCCGCCCAGGCGAGATTCTCGTCATTCTCCGCGGCCTCGTAGGTGCAGGTGCTGTAGAGCAGCCAGACGCCTTCGCGCAGCGCCGGCCACACGTCCGCGAGGATGCGCTTCTGGCGCGCGGCGCACAGGTCCACGACCGCCGGGCTCCACTCCTCGCGGGCCCGCGGGTCCTTGCGGAACATGCCCTCGCCGCTGCACGGCACGTCGGCGACGATGATGTCGAACCAGCCGTGCAGCTGCGCGAACGCCGCCGGGTCCACGCTGGTCACGACCACGTTCGGGTCGCCCCAGCGGGCCACGTTGTCGTCCAGCACGCCCACGCGCGCCTTCATCACCTCGTTCGCCACCAGCACGAAATCATCCCCGCACGCCTCCCGCAGCGACGCCGCCAGATCGGTCGTCTTCCCCCCCGGCGCCGCACACAAATCCAAAACCCTTACCTGCGTAGCGGAATCGGCAGCAGCCAGGAGTTTACGGAAAAGATGTCCTACATACATGGCGGAGCTGTCCTGGACGTAGTAGCAACCGGCATGGAAGAGGGGGTCGAGGGTGAAAACGGGCCGCTCCGAGAGGATGCGGCCGTACGGCGACCAGGGGACCGGCGTGCCGGCCGGTCCGTCAAGCCCCTTGAACGGATTGAGTCGAATCGAGACGGAAGCCTCCTCCATCAGCCCTTCAGATCATCCGGCATCTGCGGCATGCGCCCCTCGGAGGCGTCCACGAGACTGTCCACCATCTTGTCGATCACCTGCTGCAGCTTGCTGCCCAGCATCGACTTCATCATGAAATTCAGATTGGCGTCCAGGTCGATCCAGAAATCGGTCCGGGCCGGAATCTGCGACGGCTCGAAATGCAGCACCGCCACAAACTCCACCGGCGACTCGCTGCTGCCGATGCGGATCAGCCGGTACGGCTGCCGCTCGTCCACGCGCACCCCGATCCGGAAACCCTGGACCGTGGCCGTCAGGCTGTCATAGTCGGCCGTGATCTCGGCCTTGACCTTGTCCTGCGGCACCATCTGCGCGAACGTGCGCATGTCGGTGAACGCCATGTACAACTCCTCGGGACGCTTGGCCACCTGGCCGTGCTTGCTGGTATAATGTGCTGTCATAGTCTCTGAAAAATGATTACATTTGTGCCATCGAATGCAAAGATAGCAATTTTCTGATGCACAGGATATATTTCGAACGACGCTGCATCATCATCTGCAGCCCCGACGAACAGGCCCTCTCCGACCCCAACGCCGTGGAGTTCCACTTCGGCGAGCGCATCGACATCCACACCCTCGTGGCCATGTTCGAGGCGTCCGAATCCCTGTCCCGCATCTACATCCCCACCGACAACACCGCCTGGATGTACCGCCGCGTCTGCGCGGAATTCCGCGAAGTCGACGCCGCCGGCGGGCTCGTTTCCAACCGCCGCGGCGACTACCTGCTGATCCAGCGCAACGGCCTCTGGGACCTGCCCAAGGGCCACCGCGAAGCGGGCGAAGACATCACCGTCACGGCCCTGCGCGAAGTCCAGGAGGAGACGGGCGTGGACCAGCTGGAGCTGCGCGACCTGATCTGCGTCACGGACCATTGCTACCTGCGCGACGGCATCTGGCACCTCAAGCACACCTGGTGGTACGACATGCTCTACACCGACCCGGTCGACCTCACCCCGCAGCGCGAAGAAGACATCTCCCGCGCCGCCTGGGTGGCCCGCTCCAGCCTGCCCCCCTTCCTGAAGAACACCTACCCTTCCATCCAGGAAGTTTTCCGCGAAGCAAAAGTGTAATATTACGAATATGAAAAAACTGTTTCTTCTTCTGACAGCCTTCGTGCTGATGGCAACAGGCTGCAAGGGCACCGAGCCCGCCTTCACCACGGAGTTTACCTTCGACGAACTGTTCAAGATCTTCTCCTGCTTCGGCGACAATATCATGACCTCGGCCTACGCCGCGCAGAGCACGAAAGACGGCATCAAGGACGAACTGGCCGGCGAATTCAAGGGCCGGAAGGAGTTCACGGGCGAAAGCAATTCGCTCTCCCACAGCTTCTACAACGAAGGCTGCTCCCAGGATTTCCAGATGTCCTGCTACCGCTATTCCGCGGACTCCCACGTGCTCGTGATGCTGCTTGAAAGCGGCGGCTGCGAGGCGAGCACCGTCAAATATATCCGCGCGTACGAGTACAATCCGGAGACGAACGACGCCCACGAAGTGCAGCTTCCGTTCAACCCGGCCCCGAAACGCGACGATTTCGAGGATCTGGTCCGCCTGGCGGGTACCGATGTGGCCTCCCTGCGCACCGCGATGGATAAGGGCCTGTACCGCTATGAATTCCACGCCGACGGCGTGAAGGTCCGCCTCGACGATCCGACGGACCTAGATGAAGGTGTCTACCAGGGCGACCTGGTCGTCAACTTTCTCTGGACGGGCAACGAGTTCGTGCGCGACGAAGATTACCGCTATGCCGCCATCCACGCCGACGGCTTCGCCAGCATCCACCTCGGCCAGCCCGCGCCGAACTTCAAGCTGGGTTATGACCCGAAGGGCTACCGGGTCGAATACTCCGAGGGCGGCGACCTGTGGCTGATCAACCTCGGAGAAGAAGAGACCCTGCAGGTCCAGATGGAAAACGGGAAAGTGTATTCCGTCGAAACCCGTTCCCCGAAATACTGCGTCTCCTCCATCGCCTACGATGGCGGGAAAGACAAGGTGCAGCCCTACGTGGGCGCCAGCATCAACCGCTGCATCAACTTCGCTTCCGGCGACGACGCGCCCGTGGTCAAGATGCTGATGGACGGCACGGTTTCCATCGAAGTCAGCGCCTGGAACAGCGTAATCGCGTTCCGCACCTCGCAGGATGCGCTCGCGACCCCGACCGATCCCTCGAACACCGGTCCCGTCTTCATCGAGAACCCGAAATTCAAGGACAGCGCCCAGATCGAATCGATCATGGTGTGGAGAGAATAGTAAAAATAAGTTTCATCCCCTGAAACTTTTTGCCATGATGTTCCGTATATAAGAAAGTCTGTCAATACGGAACGCATGAAACTTTCTCAATTCGATTTCGAACTCCCGCAGGAGAAAATCGCCACTGAGCTGATGCCTGAGATCAACGGGCACGTGCAGTGGCGTGACGAGTGCAAGCTGATGGTCCTCCACAAGGACACCGGCGAGATCGAGCACCGTCAGTTCAAGGACATCATCGAGTACTTCGGCAAGGGCGACCGCTTCGTGCTGAACGACACCAAGGTCTTCCCGGCCAAGCTCTTCGGCAAGAAGGAGAAAACCGGCGCCGACATCATGGTGTTCCTGCTGCGCGAGCTCAACCGGGAGCAGCGCCTGTGGGACGTGATCGTGGATCCGGCCCGCAAGATCCGCATCGGCAACAAGCTCTACTTCGGCGAAGACGAGAGCATGGTGGCCGAGGTCATCGACAACACGACCTCCCGCGGCCGTACCCTGCGTTTCCTGTATGACGGACCGTACGACGAGTTCAAGGCGGCCCTGTTCGCCCTCGGCCAGACGCCCGTCCCCGAGTGGGTGAAGCAGACCCCGACCGAGCGCGACGCCGAGGAGTTCCAGACCATCTTCGCCACGCACGAAGGCGCCGTGTCCGCCCCGGCGGCCGGCCTGCACTTCAGCCGCGAGCTGCTCAACCGCATGATCCTGCACGATATCGAGAAAACCTTTATCACCGTGCACATGGGCATCGGCCACTTCCGTACCGTGGATGTGGAGGACCTGTCCAAGCACCGCATGGACGGCGAACGCATCATCATCAGCGAGCAGGCGGCCGACGAGATCAACCACACCAAGCGCAGCGGCCACAAGATCTGCGCCGTGGGCGTGACCGTGATCCGGGCGCTGGAGACCTATGTGACCACCAGCCACGAGGTCCGCGCCACCGACACCTGGACCAACAAGTTCATCTTCCCGCCCTACGAGTTCTCTGTCCCCGACGCCATCGTGTCCAACTTCCACCTGCCGGAGTCCACGATGCTGATGTCCGTGGCGGCCTTCGGCGGCTACGAAAAAGTGATGAATGCGTATCAAAGTGCTTTGGAAAACGATTACCGATTCGGCCCCTACGGCGATGCCATGCTGATTGTGTAATTAAAAATACGATTCTTAATGGATCCGGTTGACGATGTCGGCCGGATCTTTTATTTTTGTCGCCAACTGATAAAGCTATGAGAAATGGACGACAAAACTTCTTCCGTTGTGAGCGCCATTGCGCTCAACACCATTTTTGGCAATGAGCCGAAATTCTCCCACACCCTGATCGACGCGCTCGGTTCCGCCAGCGCCGTCTTCCAACTTTCCGGGCAGGAACGGCTCGAGCTGTTCGGCCCGTACAACGCCCGCGCCGCACAGATCACCCCGGGCGCGCTGGACGCTGCGCAGGCCGAGCATGAGCGGCTCTCCGCACAGGGCTGCCAGTTCCTGGACATCTTCGACGAGCACTACCCGGAGGCCCTCCGGGAATGTCCCGACGCGCCGCTGCTGCTCTATGTGCGCAGCAGCACCCCGGTCGCGGAGCTGTTCGGCGACCGGCCGGCGGTCGCCATCGTCGGCACCCGCGACCAGAGCCTCTACGGGCGCGACTGCTGCCGGCGCATCGTGCGGGCGCTCGCCGAAGCCCCCGCCCGGCCCCTCATCGTCAGCGGACTCGCGCTCGGCGTTGACATCACCGCGCATGCCGCGGCGCTGGAAGGGGGTCTGCCCACCATCGGCGTGAGCCCCGTGGGCATCGACGACGTGTACCCCCGCCGCCATGCCCCCTTTGTGGAGCGTATGTGCGCGACGCCCGGCTGCGCCCTGATCACCGACTACCCACCCGGGACCTTCCCGGCGGCCTTCAGCTTCATTCGCCGCAACCGCATCATTGCCGGCTTGGCCGGCGCGACCGTACTCATCGAGTCGCGCATCAGGGGCGGCGGGATGATCACGGCGCGTCTGGCCGCCGGCTACGGCCGGGACGTCTTCGCCGTCCCCGGGCGCATCGACGACGTTCGCTCGCAGGGCTGCAACCTGTTGCTCAAAGAGCAGGTGGCCGCACCCGTGGCGTCGCCCGAGGCCCTGCCCGTCTCGCTCGGGCTGGGCCGCCTGAAGCGCACCCGCAGCGAGGACCTCGAAGTCGCCGTGCGCGCCCGCTTCGCCACCGCGCTCCCGGCGGAAGAAGTGCAGCGGCTGGTACGCCTGGCCCTGCTCATCCGCGCCCGGCGCGGCCTGCAGTTCGACGAGCTCTGCCGCGAGACAGGCCTCGGCTATGCCGACGTAGCCCGCCTGGCGGGGCAACTCGAAGAAGAGCGCTTCATCGACATCGATCTCCTCCAAAGATGCACCATCAACGTAAAAATTGGTTAACTTTGCGGGATATGATAGAATATATCGATACGCACACGCACGCATACGACGAGGCCTTCGCAGGCTGCGAGGACGAGATTGTCGCGCGCGGTGTCGCCGCGGGCGTGACCATCCAGCTGCAGGCGGACGTGGATTCGCGCGAGCGGGAGCGGATGTTCGCCCTCGTGGAGCGGCATCCCGGCGTGCTGCGTCCGATGCTCGGGCTCTATCCCGGTTCCGTCGATAAGGACTGGCGCCGGGAGATCGACGCCCTGGAGGCCTGGCGCGGCCGCGGCATCGTAGCCGTGGGCGAGATCGGCCTCGATTATCACTACGGCGCCGAATTCAAGGAAGAGCAGAAGGAAGCCTTCCGCGTCCAGCTGGAACTCGCCGCCGCCTGGGGCTTGCCTGTCAACATTCACCTGCGCGAGGCGACGGAGGACTTTTTCGACATCGTCGAAGACTGCCGCCACCTGGGTCTGCGCGGCAACCTGCACGCCTTCAGCGGCAGCGCCGAGACCTTCGCGCGCCTGCAGCGGCTGGGCGACTGGTACGTAGGCATCGGCGGCGTGCTCACCTTCAAGAAGGCGTCGCTCGCCGAGACCGTCAAGCGCATCCCGCTGGAGCGGATCGTGCTGGAGACCGACGCCCCCTACCTCACCCCCACGCCCCACCGCGGCGAGCGCAACGAAAGCGCGTACATTCCCCTGATTGCCGCCTTCCTGGCCCAGCAGAAAGGCGTCAGCCTGGAGGAAGTCGCCGCCGCGACCACTGCCAACGCCAAAAGACTATTTGCGATATGAAGTTGAAATTCAACCTGTTCCAGGAAGGGGACACCCCGACCTCCGTCCTGCTCATCTACACGGGCGGCACCATCGGCATGAAGGCGGACCCCGCCGACGGGACTCTTAAGCCCTTCGATTTCAGCGGAATCCTGGAGGAAGTGCCAGAACTGCGCAAGTTCGCTATGAAGATCGACGCCTACACCTTCAACCCGCTCATCGACTCTTCCGACGTGGAGCCATCCCTGTGGCAGTCGCTCGCCACACTGATCCGGGACCGCTATGACGACTATGACGGATTCGTGATCCTGCACGGCACGGACACCATGGCCTACAGCGCCTCGGCCCTGAGCTTCATGCTGGACAACCTGGGCAAGCCCGTCATCTTCACCGGCAGCCAGCTGCCCATCGGCGAGCCGCGCACCGACGGCAAGGAGAATCTCATCTCCGCCGTGGAAATCGCCACGGCGAAAGACTCCAACGGCCACCCGATGGTCCCGGAGGTGTGCATCTGCTTCAATTCGCAGCTGCTGCGCGGCAACCGCAGCATCAAGGTCAACGCAACGGGCTTCGACGCATTCAAATCGCCCAACTACCCCCTGCTCGCCACGGCCGGCATCAGCATCAACTACAACAACAGCTTCATCCACTACGGCTACGACCGCCGCAAGGGGCTGACCATCCACACCGATCTGGATACCCGCGTGTCGGTGCTCAAGCTGCATCCCGGCATCACCGAGCAGGCCGTGCGCGACATCCTGCTCGGCGACGGCTCCCGCGCCGTCATCCTGGAAACCTACGGCTCGGGCAACGCCCCCTGCCGCCCCTGGTTCCTCGCTCTCGTGCGCGAGGCCGTCACGCGGGGCAAGATCCTGCTCAACGTGACCCAATGCCAGAGCGGGGACGTGGACATGGACATCTACGCCACCGGCCGCACGCTCAAGGACGCGGGCGTCATCTGCGGGCATGACATCACGACCGAGAGCGCCCTCGGAAAACTGTTCCACCTGATGGGAGAACACCCCGACAACGGGCAGGTCAAGGCCCTGTTGGAGAAGAATCTGAAGGGCGAAATCTCAAAATAATTATTGAACTATGGATTTTTTTTGCTAAATTGCACCGCTTTTAATGAACGATTGCGAATAGAATATATCACAACTAATACATTATCAAATTCATTATGAAAAAGTTTTTCAGGTTTTTGGCAGTTGCAGGCGCTATGGCCTTCTCTGCAAACATCGCATTCGCCCAGGACGAGATGAGCGCGGCTGACCTCCTCAGCGGCAGCGAGCAGCCCCTCAACCAGGCTCTCAAGCAGAAGTTCATCGAAGGTGGTCCGGCTTTCATGTCCCTGATCATCATCTG
>JAEEGL012229544.1_pt1 | contig 12986 bp, 8 predicted proteins | sample 9134231 | NCBI WGS metagenome assembly JAEEGL01 (sample SAMN16246548, study PRJNA631951) | gut metagenome | biome: gut microbiome; feature: rumen; material: fiber-attached | host: Bos | place: Iran: Karaj | collected 2018-10 | reverse complement strand
TCATTAGAATTAATTACTAATCCAACAGTTTTATTGTTGGCCAATAACTCGACTGTCTTTCCATAATTAGTTCCAACTTTTAAATCATATTCTAGTTTTTGGTTAGCGACTTCCAAACAAGTATATGTTCTCCAAAATGAGAAGGTAACATTAGAACTCTCTTTACCGGATTTTTCAAATCTCACTGCTTCTACGCTACCACCAAGAGGAGAAACATCGCTCGTTTCACTATAAAACGTTAAATTGGCTGAATGTGCAGCAATTTGAGTGGAATGCGCTGAATCAACATCTTCAGAGGCAACTGTTTCCGCACAAACACTATCAATATAAAGGCAATCAATATCGATTGAACTATTACTAGATGAATAATTGTAGAATCTTATGTACTTCCAGTTTTTAGCTAAAGTAGTGGAAACATTATCTTGTAAGATTAATTGTTCGCCCCAATCAACACCATCAATAGATGTTAAGAGCCATAATTCAGATTGTGCATCAGCGGTATAATCCACTCTTAAACTTTGAATGCCAGATAAACCCCAGGCTGTATTAGAGGAAATACCAAAATATCCTTGGTGGTCAATAGAGACGTGGCCGGAGGCATAATCATGAGCGTTATGGTATTCCCAAGTAACTCCTTTTGAGTCTTCCATTGTGCCTTCACCATTTGTAAGTTCAGGGGAATTGTCTATGTTTAAATAAGCCACTTCATCGGCTTTTGTTTTTAAGATATCGGTACTAAACGCAAATTGAATGGCAATAGCACCAACAGATAGTGATACTAATGTTCCTCCAATAATTTTTTGTAATTTTGTCATGCCCCTTTTTCTTTTACATCTAAGTTTATTAGACGCCATTTTCCTTTCTCTTATTTCGAGAAATAAAAAATCCCCCTTATTGATATTATAATTTGTTTCTTCGTGAGCTCAATAAAAACCGTTTCTCTGTATTAGTATAATTAAGTCACCTTGTTTGGTGACTTTATATGTTAATATGTTTCTATAAAGTTAGAAGCAAAACTTAAAAACTTGCTTTATAGATGAAAAAGAGGTGAAAACCCATGAAAAAAGTATTGGCTAAAATCCTTGTATTCTGCAGTGCATTTGTACTTACTGCATGTGATTTTTTGGCGTTTTTAAAACCAAATGATCCAGGAAACGGTGGTGGTGGTGGAGACAATCCTCCCGCTCCTTCAGTGACAGTTTCATCCGTTTCAATTGCTAATAACAAAGCATATTGTATCGGTGATTCTTATAGCAATGATGACAATGTCATTACAGTTAACTATAGCAATGGAACGAGTAACGAAGTTCCTACTTCTTATATTAGGACTTCAAAAGTTACTGATCCTTTAGGCCAAACTTTTTCTAAGTCATCACAATTTAATAGAGCGGGCAGTTATCTCCTCGAATGTACAGTAAGAGTGGAAGGCAGTAACTATAACGCTGAAACTAATTTCTCTGTTCAATCAGGTTTTAACGCGGAAGGATTTACTTTACAGTCTTTTGAATTAGCGAGTACCCCAGCATTCCGTTCTGGAGAAGTAGTGAATGATCGTTTAGATAACCTTAATTTCTTACTTCACTGGAACCATGGTGATGAATATTATCTTTATAACAAGAGCACAGATACCGCTGGCTTTACTTTCTCAGTAAAGAAACAAGGCGATGGCCTTAATGAATATATCGATGAAGAACTAGAAGCCGGAACTTCATATAGTTTGATTATTTCTTATGGTGCGATTTCATATACACATGATTTCACTATTTCAAATAATTACTACCGTTTGAATTCTGAGGATATTAAAAAAACATATTCCAGTCTTGAAGACAACCTCGCTCCACAAAAAGGAGGTTGCGTTTCTCCTTCAAAAGGCAGTGTGAAGATGCTTATTATCCCAATCACTTTAGTGGGTAATTACACAGATACCTGGACCACCGCAAGATTATCGGAAATTGATGGTTATTACTTCGGTATGGATTCAGACAAAATTTCCCTTAAGAAATACTATGAAACCGCATCATTTGGTCAAATGACTGTTTCTGGTTTAGTCACCGAACCATACACAGAAACAAGTACCTCTTTAACATCACAAGCTATTCAAAGCGATAATACAATGGAAAAATTATTCCAGTTAATCGCTAATGCGGTTAACTATGTTAAAACAAGCCACCCAGAAATCAACTTAGATGATTATGATTTGAACGATGATGGTGCGATTGATAACATCCATTTGATTACCAATTTCAACACCAACTCTTATAGAGAAGCCACTGGTGAAAGCCCATGGAATACACCTTTATGGCCACACAAATATTCAACTGGAAATACCGGAACAAAAGCATCACCTGTTGCTAATGTTTATTCCATCAGCGCAATCGACCATGTTTACGATGGTATTACAGCGATTCACGAACAAGGTCATATCTTTGGTCTTGATGACTATTATGATTATGGCCAAACCGATGTCGATTATGTTGGATATGCGGATATGCAGTCTTATAACATATTTGACTGGAATTCCTATTCCAAATTTAGTGTTGGTTGGATTTCACCATATGTTGTTACCGGACCAACAGAATTAACACTTCAAGCAGCATCAATTAATGGCGATTGCTTAGTGGTTCCTGCTGATCCAGAAACATTCAGCAATAGTGCTTTTGATGAATATTTCTTAATTGAATTATTCTCTCCTTATGGAAATAACATCATGAACTATCCAGTTGACGGTGTCTATCAAGGTAGTGCTTGGGAATATTATTCAAACCGCTATGGTGATTTAGGTAGTTATGGTGTGCGTTTATATCACGTTAACGCTCAGTTATATAGATATACTGGCGGTGGTTTTGTTCCATACGATGATGATGAAATACCAAATAGTTACCTTTATCAACCAACAGACAATAATATTTATGATTACTCAGATAGAGCTAATGTCTTTGATGATTATGCGGATTTCAAACATTTAGCGGTTATTCAAAGAGGTGGTGTAGATACATTCGGTAGTAACGATTCTGGAGCAAGACACCTCTTGTCTAAGAATGACTTATTCCGTCAAGGTGATGTCTTTACATTTGATGCCTATAAGCAATTCTTAACAAAGACAAACACAGTTCCTACAACAATGAATAATGGTGAAACATTCCCGTACAAAATCACCTTTACTGAAATGAGCGCAACTCAAGTTACAGTAAAAGTAGAACTAGCGTAATAAAAGGCATCTCAATCGAGATGCTTTTTTTATTTCTTCATTTCCGCTTTTTTCAAATCGTAGATATGTTCTACAGCGAAGTGTATTTTTGTTAATTCTTTTGGTTTGTTAAGCGGGTATATAAAGTAGATGCTTTCAAGATCCGCGAGTTCAAGGAACGCGCCTCTATCTAAATAGTTATATTCAATATGAAGTGCATAACTTTGTAATGATGAACGTTTAAATTCAAATTCATTATCAGTTCCCTTAACCACAAATCCCTCATCAATATCATGAGTTAAGTGGTAGTGGCCTTCTTGAGGGACAAAGCCAATCTTTGCGCCTAGTAATTTTTCAACACGAACATCATCTTCAAAATGATATGTCCCGTTACTAACTTCCTCTTTTACGCAAGCCTTTTCCCATTTATACCATTCACTTGGATAAATGAATTTGCCTTCTCCATCAACGCGTTGTAGTTGACCATTTTCTAAATAGTCATATGTAGCACCACAATGGTCGCATTTTAAGAAGTGGGTGTTTGAACTCATTTCAAATTCAGTTCCACAATGTGGGCACTTATAAAGAATTCTTTCTAAACCAACCGCGCGGTTAGGATATTTGATAAGGATGTGTTTTCTTCTCATCCAATCTTCTTCAGAGTTAACAAAGTTCTCTTCTATCTTCGCTTGGATTTCATTCGCGTCCATGACTTCTAAATCATTTCTAGTGATGATAGTTTCTACTTCATTAATAATTGGACGAACTTTACGCACTTTGTGATCGCTCCACTGTGGGCAATATAAATAGTTTCCGTGTTCTCTTATAAAAACGACTGGAACGTTTGCCATTTTGGCCATTTTGCCTATTCCTTTGTCGATTCTTTCTGTTTCTCCCATGAATGAATAACGAGCTTCAGGATAAATGACTAAAATCTTCTTCTTTTGAAGAACTTCTAAATATCTCATTGCCCCTTTTGGGTCATTTGTGAATTTTCTTTTAGCTAAGACGCCGATTCTTCTAAAGATGAAGAAGCGAGGAATGAATTCTTCGACAGTGGATATCCAATAAACCTTGTGTGGGAAGGTAAGCATTAACGCCATATAAAAGTCGAGCATTGATGCGTGTGTGGATATCAAAATATATGGTGGTTTTGGTAATTTGTTTTTCTTAACTAACTTCGCTCTATTTTTAATCTTATTGATTAAGGCAATAATCCAAATAACAATATAAAAAATAAGCCAAGTACGATGATAAGGTAAACCAGGATCTATTTGCGGGTATTTTTTATCTTTCGCCATCGAAAATAATTATATATTCAAGAGCTTTATTAAATATATTTAAATTCAATAAAATGAGATTATATCGAAGAAAAAAATCATAAATTATTGAAAATATAGCCTACTAGTTGTTTACATAAAATGTTTTAAGTTTATATAGTGTAGTTATATAATTGATATAACTTAAGAAAGGATTTAACACATGGAAGGTTATAAAAAGTGGGTTGATGGTCTTGGAAAAGGCTTAAGAATTGTCTTCGCAATTTTTGTGGCTATCATTTACTTCCTCTACCGTCTCTTCAACGTAATCGAAGAAAAAGCACAAAACAAGGATCACTTAATTTATCTCATTCTTAACGTCGTCCCAATCGTTGCTATCGTCGTTTACGTCCTCGACATCGTTGCCGCAGTTAAAGGTGCACCAGTACCATTAGCATTTGGTAAAAAAGAAAAAGAACAACCTGTCGAAGAAGCCAAAGAAGTTAAAGAAGAAAAAAAAGCTGAATAATCAGTTTGATCTAAAAAAAGACCGTCAGAGATTGACGGTTTTTTTATTTATCTAGAATAGAATTCAGCCATTTTTTCAGACATGAGTGAGATGTTATAGAAGTTTGAGAAGTCGTAATTATGTCCCACTAATTTGTAATCAGCAGGAACACCGAACTCATATTCTGTTCCATCTAAGCCTGCGATGTGATCTGTACAAGATAATCTCACATACATGCCTTCCGCGCTACAGGCATCAATAACCGCGCATGAACCGCCACCGGAACGATCGCCTAAGATAGCGATTCCATTTTCTTTTGCTTGAAGTGGTAATATGTTACCGCAAGAGAAGGAATAACCTGAACATAAAACTGCGAAATTATAATCATATGTATTTTCTTTATCGTGTTCATCAAAGACGCCATCGAAGTTCTTGTCAAATTCATAATTCACTGTGACATATCTATCTCCGATTGTGTCATATGAATGTTGATATGTATCCTTATTCATTAAACCCATAAATGCTGCGACGATATCCGCATATCCACCTGGGTTAATACTAATATCAACAACAACGTTTTTGACGGTAGTTGAATCTTTGTATAGATCTAACATTCTCTTGAAGTTACCAACTGCATCTTGTGGCATGGCATTAAAAGAAGGATTTGCGTAGTATTTGTTCCAATCATAAATATCAAAATCAAATTGATTAAATCTATAGAATAAGGTGTCACCTTGTAAAACATAGTTATTATTAACACTTGGTCCGCTTCTTCTAGCATCACTTAATCTATTAGTATAGGTGTAATCGACATTTGATTTAGCATCATATTGGCTAGCTTCAAAATTAATAGCGTCTAATGCAGCATTTGCTTTAGCGCCTAATTTGTAATCAGTATATTCAAGATAAGTGGCACCATAATCAACGACAGAGTGACCAGCATCAGAAAGGAATGATGCAAGCATATGAATACCCGCTAAGTATTCACCAGCATCTGTGGATAATAAGTATGCTCTTGCTTGTTTAGTAACTCCATTATGTGTGGATAAAACTTTGTTTAAATCCCTTGTTTCTTTTAATTGTTCGTGGAGATATTCTCTACCAGGTAAACCATAATAAGTATCAATTAAGAAACACAATTCACCATAAGAGAATCTCGCTTCTTCCTTTGTTCTTGTTCCATCTTTGAAGAACTTAGCGATACCTTGATGATACTTACTAGTTTGCATTAAACCTCCTGTTTCCCATTTAGGATCATTTGGATCAACAAAATAGATAGTATCTTTAGTACAGAAACAGGTAATCATGGTTGGACCCATAAACATATTTGAAGCAGTGGAAACTGGGATCAAAATATCATCTTCTTGTCCAAAGAGATTGATATTGTATTTTTTGAAATTGATATTTGTTTCTTTTGCCTCTTTATCATGAGTAACGTTTTTCACTCTTAAGAAAGGAGCGCCATCAAAATAAACATTAGGAACATTATCTTGACGATAAATAGTGGTGCTGATGAAGTTTTGATAATCCGCACAAGTTAATGTATCGGTATTAGTGTTGATAATAGCTTCTTCACCATTAGCACTAGTCGCGGTATATAAACCATCACCTGTTTTTGTAATGGTCATATTATGTCTTGTTAATAAGTTGTAATAAGTCTTTAAGGAAATATATGGGAATTGAGTTAATCTATCGTCTCTATAATAAACACTAGTCAAACTAGAAATTTGATTGTTGTAGCGATAAGTTGTCATTTGCTTTTTTGTGAAGTTAACTTCAGAATCTGCCTTCTCTGGTTTAGCAACAACATTAACCTCACATGAAGCGGATATTTTTGGATTATGATAACTGAATACTGTGATATAGGCGGTGCCTTCGTTAACACCAGTGATTGTTTTGTCATCATTAATAGTGGCCACAAATTCATCACTAGATAACCACATTGGTCTTTTGTTACTTGGTTTAACAGTAGCCTTTAATGTAAAGGTTTCGCCTTCTTCGATGGTGACACTTGTTTGATCTAATGAAATAGATTGAATAGAGGTAGGTGTACATCCCACAAGCACTAGCGAACAAATAAGTGGGACGATTGTGTATTTTATACTCATAACAACTTCTCTTCCTTAATATCTTGTATATTAATACGATAAAGCATCTATAACAATCAAATTATTAAATCAAAATAACAAACATTAAAATGAGATGTTATAATAAAAAAGTATGATACCATCAATAATTCCATCAATAATTCTTTTAGTTCTAGGCGCGGCAATGTCGGTTGTTTTCATTGTCAGCAAAGTCATTAATTATTCTCTTAAAACAATCATTTTCAAAACCATTGCCTCATTGTTCTTCGTGGCATTGGGTATTTTAGACTTCTGTTTAAATCCAGAAGGATATTTCCTCTTTAAGCTATTTACAGTCTTAGGTTTATTCTTCGGTATGCTCGGTGATTTCTTCTTAGGATTTAAATACATTACCAGTGGTAAAGTGAAAAAAGCTTGGATATTAATTGGTATGTTTGCCTTTGCGTTAGGCCATGTCTTTTATATCGCTGGTATCCTTACAGGATTCTATGTTCCAGGTAATGTCATCTTTATCATCTTGCCATTTACTTTACCAATCGTCTTCATATGCGTGTATATGCTTATTGCAAAGAAAGTCGGAATCAACTTTGGCAAAGGAATGTTACCATTCGGTATCTTCTATTTATATTGTTTGTCATCAATGGTGTTCTCATCCTTATGTATGGCGATTCTCCATCAATTTGCGATGCCCACACTTATTATGTTCCTCGTTGGTGCGGTATTCTTCGCATCAAGCGATATGATGCTTACAGGCGCCTATTTCAAAGAAGGAAAAAGATCTGGAGCATATATGGCAACCTATTCAGTGTTCTATTACATTGCTCAGTTCGTTATTGCTTTCTCAATCTTCTTCCTAGTGTAGAAGTATTAAATGGATATTTAAAAAGCCACCGCGATGGTGGCTTTTAATTTATTAATTAACTGTAATTGTATTGGAAATAGTGGCAACACTTCTGTTATATCCAACCACTAATGTAGCGGTAACAACAACTGTTCCGTGACCAATACCGTGTAGATAGAATGGGATGACACTTGTTGGATCATTTTCTTGTTCCGCGATACCAGGAACATCGAATGAGAATGTACAACTATGTAACTTACCAGCCCAAGATACTTTCATCCAATAATAACCACCGCTAGAAAATTCGGTACCGTTATTATAAATACCTAATGAAGTATTTCCACTAGATGGAACACAGCCAATTCTTAAGTTATCAACAACGCAGTTATTGGTGGTGATTCTTAATCTATCAACTGTGTCATTTTTTGTAAGGGTGTCACTGTGACCAACATTCTTGGCCACCATAGAAGTGATATGTAATTCTATATGCCACCAATCACTGTTGATATCGGTGACTTTATAATTTGATTTGCTTGCGGAATAAGAGAATGATTGTCCAACACCTTTTCCACCATTCATAAATTGAATTGATGGTTTGCTTTGATTGTTCTTGTGATAGAAATCCAATTCAATTACATAAGAATGGAAATCATAAATCAAACGAGATTGTTTGAGTTCAAAATCACAATAGAAAGTACCGCTTCCATCTCTTTCTAATTTAACTGCTTCTTGGCTATTACCAAGTGGAGAAACAATAGTGGTTTCTCTTGTCGCGGTTAAATGTGAGAGATTGGCAATACCATCATAAGTTGCGCAGTCAACATCATCAGAGCTACTGATGCCTGTACATTCATAACCGAATGAAACGGAAGTGACATCAATACCATCGTTATCTGCATCCCAACAATAGAAACGGATATATCTCCAGTTATTTGCATAGTCTGTTGGAACACCGGATTCGAGTGTTATTTGTTCATTCCATGTAGAACCATCAATAGAAGTTAATAACCATAATTCACCACTAGATCCCGCAGTGAAGTTAACTGTTAATTCTTGGATTGCGGTATAACCCCAATCTGTAGAAGCACTAACACCAAAATAACCTTGGTGGTTAATTGTTACGTGGCCATTATTTAAATCAGCGGCATTATGATATTCCCAGGTGACATTCTTATCATCAGTCATAGTACCTTCACCATTTGTGAGTTCTGGTGAATTGGCATTTGTTAAAGCCATTGAATAAGCGGAAGCCTTGGATGGTCTAATAGAATTATTTGCCGCAAATAAAAGTGTGCCAACCACGCCGAGTGGAAGCACGCCAGCAAACATTGCTATTAACTTTTTCCCCTTATTCAATATCATGTAATACCTCAACTAATCTTTTTTTCGTTGATTGTTTGAGATTATATCTAATTTTTTCAATATATGCAAAAAATTATTATGTAAAGGAAAGAATTTATCCTATCAAAAATGAAAATAGCCAAAAACATTGTTCTAAGAACAATAAAACGCATATATTACGCATCAAAAGAAATATTAAAAAACCTCTCTTTTATGGAGAGGATTTTATTTAATATACGTGTAATGTTACGGTTTGTATAACGACTACTTGATGGAGATAACCAACGTTATAAGTGATGGTCACAACCACATCACCAGGCACTAAACCTTCGATGTAGCAAAGGTCGTTTCCGTTATTATTCTTTTGGCCTGTATATAGTCTTCCGCATGTGTCATCGGAGATAGCATAAGACACACTGTTGATGATGCCGGAGACGTTTTCTCTAATGAAATATTTATTATCTCCAGTACCACCAATTTGAATCTTATCCCAGGCGTTAGAAATACAAGCGGAATATCCATAACAAGTAATTCTTAGATTATCGATAATAATGAATCCGACTTTTTCTCCTTGTTCAGTGTCATGTGTATAAATTGCATTATCTCTAATCATAATTCCAGTAATGGAAGTATTTAATCTATTCTCGGCTAATTGTAGATAACTGGTGACAAAGCATTCTAAGTGCCACCAACCGTCACCGATATCTTCATAGGTATAACCTTTTCCATCAGAAATAGTCTTTATGGTTCCAAATGTTCCATTTGCATTGGCCATACTTGAACTTGGAAAACCTGGATCTTTTTTAGGATCTCTCTTTTCGGCGTAGTAGTAGTCAAATTCAACCTTTGCGTGTTTAATTTTGCCTAATGTAGTTGGCTCAATATTGAATATTGTGTCGTGGTTATTTGTGCTTCTACCATTAGTGGATGTTAGTCTTAAAGCTTGTGTGCTGCTACCTCTTGGTGAAACATTTTGTGTTTCAACACTGACTTCAGTAGCATCATGCTTTCTAAGATTTGCAATCTTTGCTAAGTCAGTATCTTCTTCAGGATCTTCGCCATTGCATTCGTAATTAATAGTTACTGAATTAACATTAACTAATGTGTTACTTGTGTCATAAGCATAGAAACGAATAAAATTCCATCTATTAGCACCGATTTCTTCTTGACCAGAAACCATCTTCGCTACTTCATTCCAATTAGTTCCATCGTTAGATGATAATAACCAAAGTTCACCGTTTTCACCGGATGTGAAGTTCGCGGTAATACCACTGATACCGCCATAACCCCATTCACTAGATGGGCTAATAGAAAGGTATCCTTGGTGACCTAAACTAACGTGGCCATTATTTAAACTGGAGGCATTGTGATACTCCCATGTGACGTTTTTATCATCAGTCATGGTGCCTTCACCATTTGTTAGGGTAGGAGAATTGGCATCATTTAAAACAGTAGTGAACGCAGAAGCTTTTAATGCTCTGAGACTACTGCCTAATAAAGCAACGTGAACTATAGAGATTGGTAATACGGCTAATCCGATTCCAAATAGCAATTTACTTTTTGCAGTTTTAAACATATGCCCCCCTTTTTAGTGCGTTTATTATATAACCATTTTTATTTTTATTACAAATTTTAGAGATTACCGTTCATTTAACGAAAGAAAAACGCAATAAATACACATAAATTCATAAATGTATATAAATCGTAAATATTCCTCAAATTATTAATAATCTTTTCCTTTATATATATTTAAATAAGGATTTTATAATATCCGAGTATAACAAGAAAAATTAACACAAATACGATTTTTTCGATTTTGTTTGTATGCCTATGTATAAATATGTATAATAATGTTGAAAGGAGAAAAAAACATGATCAAATGGTTCAATGTTAAAGCCAAAAATGGCGTAGCCTCTCTCTATTCAAATAACATCACCTTAAATACCACAGCGATGTATCCGTTCGAAGATGCATACAAGGTACAAGTGGGATTAGATGATAACGGTAATATCGTTGTCCAGCCACTTACCAAAGCGGTCGTGGAATCTGGTGATCTAGACGAAAGTTGTCTATTAAAACTAGAGAGAAACAAAAGTTTTGCGAGAATCTCTTCCACATCATTGATGAAACAAATCGGAGAGGTTCTCAATCTCAATTTATCTAAAGTCCCCGTCCAGTTTGAAACAAGCTGGGATCCTGAGGCGAATGTATTGACAATTCTCATCAAAGGGGGACAAAAGTAACAGCATTTCTATAAGGGGTTAAAGAAATGGCCCTAAATACCAATTGAAAATTTTAAAAGAAGGAGGAAAGTTTTATGAAGTATTTATGGATTTGGATTCTTATCGGTGTGACAGTGTTAGTTTTATTAATTATTTTCTTGCTCTGCTCATACACAAAGGCTGGTCCAGATGAAGCAATTATGATTTCTGGATTAGGAAAGAGAAAAATATTAAGAGGCAAAGCTGGTTGGCGAATTCCTTTCTTACAAAGAAAAGACCGTCTTTCACTCAAAGTGTTCCAAGTTGATATTAAGACACGCGAGCCAATCCCAACCCATGAGTTCATCAACATAAACGTGGATGGTGTCGCCAATCTTAAGATTAGCAGCGATCCAGAACTCCTTGAAAGAGCGTTTGAAGCCACATTAGGAATGAACCAAGATGACCTTATTGAACAGGTCAAACAAGTTCTTGAAGGCAACATGAGAGAAATCGTTGGTACCGTTGGTATCCGCGAACTCGTCCAAGATAGAAAAGGTGTTGCCACAAAAGTTCAAGAAAATGTCATTCCAGACATGGGAAAACTAGGTATTGAACTAGTGAACTTCAACATTCAAAATTTCTCAGATAGAAATAATGTTATTGAAAACCTCGGTATTGATAACATCTCTCAAATCAGCAAAGAAGCTGCGATTGCTAAAGCAAACGCTGAAAGAGATGTGAGCATCGCAAGAGCGAAAGCCACTCAAGATGCAAACGAAGCTGAAGTTAACTCCAAAACAATCATTGTTCAAAAGAATACTGAATATGCCTTAAAAGAAGCATCATTAAAGATCCAAACAGATACCGCAAAAGCGGATGCCGATGCAGCATATAAGATTCAAGAACAAAAGAGACAAGAAGAAATCAACGTCGCCACAACCAATGCGGAAATCTCTAAGAGAGAACGCGAAGTTGAACTTGGAAACAAAGAAGTTGAATTAGCAGAAAAGAAATTAGCTGCTCAAATCAACAAGAAAGCGGATGCGGAAAAATACGCCGCAGAGAAAGCTGCAGAAGCCGAACTCTTCAAGAGAAAAGCCGCTGCCGAAGCCGAACTCATCGAAGCTCAAAGAAAAGCCGAGATCAAGAGAGTGGCTGCTGAAGCAGAAAGAAAAGCTCGTGAAGAAGGCGCGACCGCAGTAAGAGTTGAAGCGGATGCCAATAAGGAAGCCGCATTAGCGGAAGCCAAGGGTATTGAAGCCAAAGGCCAAGCAGAAGCCGATGCCATCAAAGCAAAAGCGGATGCGATGAAATCCTACAATGATGCCGCAACACTCAAACTCATCCTTGAATCCAATGTCTTACCAGAAACAGTTAGAGCCTATAGTGAACCAATCGCTGCCGCTCTTGCACAAATCGATGGTATTACAATGTACGGTGAAGGCAATGAAGCCAAACTCGTCAGTGAGATTCAACAACACGGCGATCAAATCTTCGCAGGTTTAAACAAAACCTTAGGTATTGATCTCAAATCATTACTACTCGGATACTTTGGAGAT
>JAEEGL017250680.1_pt1 | contig 12987 bp, 15 predicted proteins | sample 9134231 | NCBI WGS metagenome assembly JAEEGL01 (sample SAMN16246548, study PRJNA631951) | gut metagenome | biome: gut microbiome; feature: rumen; material: fiber-attached | host: Bos | place: Iran: Karaj | collected 2018-10 | reverse complement strand
TATTTGATGAACAAAGAGTTGTTGGATATGGTGCTTGGTCTAAAACATTTATTAATATATCTAAAAGTAATGATTGGATATTATTAACTGCAACTCCAGGTGACCAATGGTCTGACTACATTCCAGTATTTATAGCTAATGGCTTTTATAAAAACAAAACAGACTTTGTGCAACAGCATATTGTTTGGAATAGATATTGTTTTAATAAAGTTGATCGTTATTTGAATACTGGTCGATTGATATTTTATAGATCTAAAATATTGGTCGACATGGAATATATTAAAAGCACTACTCAACATCATACTTTTGTTACCTGCAGATTTAATAGAAGTAAGTATGAAATGGTAGTCAAAGATAGATGGAATCCTTATGATAATTGTCCTATAGAAAATCCTAGTCAGTTTTGCTATTTAATGCGAAAGGTTGTTAATAGTGATGTAAGCAGACTTGAAGAAATTGCAAAGATATTAGAAATAAAACCTAAGCTTATTATTTTTTACAATTTCGATTATGAGCTAGAGATGCTTAGAGAGTTTGCTAAAGATATTGATATCCTATGCAAAGAATGGAATGGTCATAAACATGAAGGTGTTCCAGAAACTGACAGATGGTTGTATCTTGTTCAATATAATTCAGGAAGCGAAGCTTGGAATTGTATAACAACAGATGCAATGATATTCTATAGTCAAAATTATTCATACAAGATGATGAAACAAGCATCGGGAAGAATAGATCGTAGAAACACGCCATACAAAGATTTATATTATTGGCATTTAGTTTCTAAATCTCCTATTGATAATGGTATTAGGAATACACTGAATAAGAAAAAAGACTTCAATGAAAGAAAATTCATTGATAAAATGGTCGCGAAAAAAACTTAGCATATAATAGAAGAGAGGAGTAAGAATTTGCAATTCTTCTCCTATTCTTTTTTTTTTATTGGGGGTTTTATATTTTTTATGAAAGAATCAATGTTTCAAAGGAAACTTATAAATGAATTGAAAGTAAGCTTTCCTGATTCTACTATAAAGAAACTTGATCCGCCACCTCAAGGTATTCCTGATGTATGGATATTTCATTCTAGTGGAAAGTGGGCTTGTCTTGAATGCAAGAAATCAAAAGACGAACCACGTCAACCAAATCAGGAGTATTATATCGATAAATATAATAAGCAATCATTTGCTAGATTTATATTTCCCGAGAACAAAGAGGAGGTTTTAGATGAACTTCAACGAGCACTGGGATCAGGTAGGTAAGCACGCCTTCCTTGGCGCTTCACAACACAGCTGGTTAAATTATGATGAAGCCAAATTAGAAGAGGTTTATAATAATTATCTGGCTAAAGAAAGAGGAACTAGATTACATGCATTGGCTGCTGAATTGATAGACCTCCGACAGACCCTGCCTAGAACCAAAGCAGGCTTAACATTGAATTCATATGTTAACGATGCTATTGGTTTTAATCTGCAGCCTGAAAGAGTTTTATATTTTAGTGACAATGCTTTTGGTACAGCGGATTCTATATCATTTAAAAACAATGTATTAAGAATTCACGATTTAAAAACTGGTGCTACTCCAGCTCATATGGAACAGCTTTATATTTATGCTGCACTATTTTGTTTGGAGTATAACAAGAAGCCTGAAGAAATAATGATAATTTTAAGGATTTATCAATTCAATAAAGTATTTGAGGAAATACCAGAACCTCAAGTAATTAGAATGATAATGAGTAAAATTATATTATTCGATAAGAAATTGAAAGACATGCAAGGAGGAGTCTAGTAATGGACGATAATGAGAATTATTTAATGCATTATGGTGTTGCTAGACGTTCTGGCAGATATCCTTGGGGTTCTGGTGACAATCCTTATCAACATGAAAACTGGTTTGCTGGTTTTGATTATGGTGATAGCGAATATGACAGAGAACCCTGGTTTTGTGATGAAGTTTCAAAACTTGAAGCAAAAGGATATAGTCAAAAAGAGATAGCAAAGATGCTAACTCCTAAGAATAGTTATAAAACGACTATTGCAGAAAAAGATGATCCTTCACAAGGAATTAAAAAAGGAGACGTAGTATTCAAGCTCGATGAGAACAACAATTTGATATTTAAAGAAATGTCAGTTGATGAACTCAGAGCTAGAAGATCTATCTCTTTGAAAGCTAAGAAGCAAAATGAAATTAATACTGCTTTGAAGGTGCATGAAAAAGGTTTGTCTAATACAGCTATTGCTGAAAAGATGTATGGAGACAAGTCTAAGGAATCCAATGTTAGAAACCTCTTAGCACCAAATGCAATGGAAAAAGCGACAGCTATTGAAAACACAACAAAAATGCTTAAAGATGCAGTTGACCAAAAGCAGTTTGTTGATGTTGGTAAATCAGCTGAATTATTAGCTAGTGTTACAAGAACTAGACTAAAGACTGCTATTGCATCTTTGAAAGATCAGGGATATGTATTACATTATATTCCTGTTAAACAGATTGCTATTCCTGGTCAAAAGACATCTGTTCAGGTGTTGTGCCCTCCAGGAACCACATATAGTGATGCATTTAAAGCAGTTACTCAAGAAAACAAACTTGAAACACTTGGTGAGTACCATTCCATTGATAATGGCAAAACTTGGCTTGGCATTAGAACTCCAACCTCGATTAAATCGGATAGAATTTATATTCGAGATGCAGAGCATGGTGGTGTTGACAAAGATGGTTTGATAGAGCTTCGTCCTGGTGTTCAGGATTTGTCTCTTGAAAAATCAGACTATGCTCAGGTTCGTATTGCTGTAGATGGAACACACTACATCAAAGGAATGGCAGTTTATAATGCTAAAGCTTTTAAAGACCTTCCTGAAGGTATTGATATTATTGTCAATTCTAAACATGAAGGCACTGGAAAGTATGCTAATAAACTCGAGCATCTTAAATTAATGAAGGGTCTTTCACAAGATCCTGAAACTGGCAAAATAACAGGAACAGTTGATAAAGATAATCCTTTTGGTGCGTCTGTAAAACTTTCAGAAGAGCAAGGTGAAGCTGATGCTAAATTACTTGCTGGTGGCCAGCATGAGTATATTGATATTCATACTGGAGAAAAGAAGCTTAGTGCTATAAATAAAGTTAATGATGAAGGTGACTGGTCTAAATGGCAAAAGACACTTGCATCAGAATTCTTGGCTAAACAACCAAATCCTTTAGCAAAGAGACAACTTGATGAAGCAATTAAGCTTAAAGAAGACCAATTTGAAAGAATTAATCAACTTACAAATCCTGCTGTCAAAAGAAGATTGTTAGAACCTTTTGCTGAAAAGTGTGATTCAGATGCTGTTAGATTAAGAGCAGCTGCACTACCTAGACAAGCAACATGCGTTATCATTCCTTCTACTACACTTAAAGATAATGAGATTTATGCTCCTCAATTTAATGATGGAGAAGAAGTAGTTCTCATTAGGTATCCTCATGGTGGTAAATTTGAGTTGCCTAGTTTGAGAGTTAACAATTCAAATAGAGAATGTAGAGCATTGATTGGTGCTAACCCAAAAGATGCAGTAATGATTAACAAGCACGTTGCTAATCAGCTTTCGGGTGCTGACTTTGATGGAGACAATGTTATTGTTCTTCCTAATAACAACAAAGAGATTAAAACCCAGGCTCCTCTTCCTGGTCTAAAAGACTTTGACACAGCTATTTATGCAAAACCAGATGGAACTCCAAAACCTAAGCATCAAACATGTCAAATAGAAATGGGTAAGATAACAAATCTTATTACAGATATGCAACAGTATGGTGCTCCTAACAATGAGGTTGAAAGAGCAGTTAAGCATTCAATGGTAGTTATTGATGCTGAAAAGCACAATCTGGACATTCGTAGATCATACATTGAGAATGGAATAGCTGCATTAAAAGAGAAGTACCAAATGGGTGGTGGAGCAGGTACTATAATCTCAAGAGCTAAGTCGCCCGAAATGATTTATACTAGAAGAATAGCAAGAAAAGCAGAAGGCGGACCAATAGATCCTGAAACTGGTAAGAAGGTTTATGTAGAGACTGAAGAGTATCGTTCTAAACCCCTTACAAAAACTGTTAAAGGAGAGAAAGTCCCAGTAACAGATGAGAATGGTAAAGCTATTTGGATTCAAGAAAGAAGACAGATTAAATCCACTAAAATGGCAGAAACAGATGACGCTAATACTTTGTTGTCTGGTCCTAATCATATTGGTACTGAAGTTGAAAGAACTTATGCTAATTATGCTAATCAGTTGAAAGCAATGGCTAATCGGGCTCGTAAAGCAGCTCTTATGATTGAAGATCAGCCTTATAGTGAAGCAGCAGCTGCTAAATACAAACCAGAAGTTGAATCACTTAAAGACAAACTTGCTGTTGCATTAGCCAATAAACCAGCAGAAAGAAAGGCTCAAGCTTTAGCTGGCGCAATCTTAAAGCAAAAGATGCAAGATGATCCTTCAATTGCAGAAGACAAAGAAAAGAAAAAGAAGTATGCTAATCAAGCAGTATCAGGTGCTCGTCTAATGGTCGGTGCTAAGAAACAGAACATTGACATCACACCTAAAGAATGGGAAGCAATACAAAAAGGTGCTATAAGAAAATCCGTATTGAAAGAAATACTTGACAACACAGATTTAGACACCGTTACTAAGTATGCAACACCTATCGATGAGATTAGTATAACTCCTGCCCGTCAGTCTAGAATAAGATCCCTTCTTGCTGCTGGACATACCCAGTCCGAGGTAGCAGAACTCATGGGCGTATCTGTTTCAACTGTCAATAAATACAAGTAAGAAAGGAGAATTGTATGACTAACGAAAAAGCAATCCTCCTGTCCACATCTGATAATCCCTATAACCCCTTCACAGATTACACCAATTGGCGTAATTATGACCATCAGCAAGGCTATTGTTGTGAAGAGTATCTGGCTCGTATGACACAGACCTCTCTCGATATGCCAAACACTCTGTATCAGAAGTTCTCTAATGATGCTGTAAGAGACATTATTAAACTATCTGCAGAGTATCCTGATCCTAGGTTACCTGAAGGAGTGGAATACATAGCTGTAGAGGAGCCCTAGTTGATAGGGATATAGCCTTCTCTATATGAAATTGAAGTTAGGGTGGTACTAAACCGCACCATAGTACCTCCTTTCTTCTTTTTATTGTTTTTATTGTTTTAAAAATGCTTATTAATGTATTTCTATTCAACTTTCATCGTGTTTGTTCTCCTGATAATGACCATACTTATACAAACTACCTCTTATTCTGCTTATGCATTGAATTAGAAAGCGTTAATAAGCATCTTTAAAGCAATAAAACAATATTTTTAGCAATTTTTGATTAGTTTTCGTAAGTTTTTAGTAAATTTTATTAATTATTTTAATCAATTTTTAATAAAGATTCACTAAATTTACGAAAACTAATTCCATTAATATAAAAAATTGCAATTTTTGGGCATTCCTTAGGTTTTTCAATAGTTTGAAGGCTGTCTGTTTTAAGCAGATATCCCTGTAGACTATTGAATTTTAGTACCTAGAGGGGGGTCCGCAAAAATACACCCCCCTATGCCATCGCGGCGGTCTCAAAAAATGCCCCGGGGGAGATATTTTAGAAATGTTTTTACATCTCAGAGGAACTCAGGTGGCTATTTCGGTAGCTGCGTCTCAGTCCGACATGGCGTATTAGTGAGTACCTAACATCTGAGCTTTTCTGAGGTACAAAAACTACACCAAAACTATACTAAAACTGGGGAGGAACATACTATGGAATCATCGGTACTGGTAGCAATCATAGCATTAATTGGTACTATCACAGGTTCAATTAGTGGTATTATGATTGCAAATCGGCTTTCAAACTACAGAATTGAACAGTTAGAGATTAAACTCGATAAATATATCCAGAAGATGGATGAATTAAAAGAGAAGGTTCTCGTTCTTGAGCAGACCGTTAATAATTTAACAGATAAATTAGAAGATATGGATTTACAAATCCAAAAACTATCAGCTAAATAAGGAGGAATAAAAATGAACATTGGAGAAATCGTAACCGTACCTGTAATCGTAGGTTTTTGTTACCTGGTTGGTGTTATCATAAAGCTTTTCAAGAATGAGAAACTTAATGATTTCATTCCTGGTATTTGCGCAGTTATAGGAATTGTTGTTGGACTTGTAGCCTTCTATACAATTCCTGGACTTATGCCCGCTACTGATTGGCTTACAGCTTGTGTAGTAGGTGGATTCTCAGGTTTGGCTGCAACAGGTGTAAATCAGGTTGTTAAGAAACTTAAGTTGTTATTTAATAATGAGGTAAACTAATATGGCTATTGAAAGAACCGCTCAAAACCTTGCTACTTTCTGTCTACAGGTAGTCGGTACTGCATATTGGATGGGCTGTTTCGGACAGAAAGCAAGCAGAAGCCTTTACAACCAGAAGAAAGCAGACTATTCACAGTATTACCCGCCTAAATCTTGGACTGAAGCAAGTTTCGTCGATGATTTTGGAAAACCCGTTACAGATTGTGCAGGTCTTATTAAGTGGTTCTTGTGGTCTGACAACATGACTAATAAAAACCCAACATATAAGGCGAGCGAAGACTGGGGTTCCAATACTCTCTGGAATCAATGCAAAGAGAAAGGCAAAATCAGCACATTACCTAGCGAAAAAGTCGGAATCTGCGTCTTTAAACTTAAGGACGGAGTAAGAACTCACGTTGGCGTTATCGTTAACAATGATGGAAAAGTAGTAGAAGCTAAGGGTCATGCTTATGGCACCGTAACTTCTAAGGCAAGCGATTGGGACGAATGGGGCAAGCATCCACTCATAAAGTATGCAGTAGTCCCTACTCCGCAACCTGACCCTGATCCAGAACCTCAGCCGGTCTTTATAGTAGAGGATTACAAAGTAGTCAATATTCATACATATTTGGCTATTAGGAGCACTCCTGTAGTTAAGGCAGATGACTCTAACTTAATTGGAAAACTCTTTAATGGAGCAGTTGTTTCAGTGTTTGAGATCAAAGGCAACTGGGCTAGAATCGGTGGAGAAGCCTGGTGTAGTTTAACTTATTTGAAAAAGATTTAATACCTTGAAGGGACTATAGAACGCACCATAAATCTATAGTAAAGTGAGAAAGTATAATGAGTTGGCAAGTTTATAATCCTAATCCCTATGGAAAACAAACTGGGGATTGTGTTATAAGAGCTCTGACTTTGGCATTTGGTAAAACTTGGGATGAAGTATATACAATGTTGGCAGATTATGGTTTTGAGACAAAGACCATTCTATGACTCGTGCCCCGTATAACAACTATGATAACTACTCCTATGCTAGAGGTAGAGATTCGATGGGACGTTATACGAGCCGTGATGATGGAAAACAGGAAATGATTAATCATCTTAATACAATGATGATGAATGCACGTACTCCAGAAGAGCGTGAAAGTTACCGCAGCACAATCGAGCATATGAGTCGAAACTAACAACTAAATAATTAAAGGCACATACAGCAATTAATACATTTGGGATGTTTTTGTGCCTTGTATTGGGGGAAAGTAGGCTCCCCGACATTGAGCATCGACTTGAGTAGTAACAGTCTCAAGTTAACAGGCAAGCCGATATGTGCCCGATGCTCTTTTTTAGTTGCTTTTATTGAGAGCAGTATAGCAAAGTTGTGGCTAATTATGGTGCGGGCCATGCTCCTTTCAAGTTGTGTTATGTTTTAAGTGCTTACAATAACGCAAGCTGTACTGCTTTCACTAAAGGCAACTAAAAATGAAAGGTAAGATTGGAAGTGACTTTTAATGGCTAGAAGAAACATTATCAGAGTTCCTGACGATCAGCCTCAGATAAAAAGTCCTCCAGTGACATCAGACGAAGCGAGGGAACAACAACTTGTATCTTTGGCGCTTGATCTAGTTGAAAAACGTTTACGAGAGGGAACGGCTTCATCGCAGGAAACAACACATTTTTTAAAACTGTGTTCAAGCACAGCTAAATTAGAGAAGAAGATACTCGAACAACAAGAGCTATTATACGCTGCTAAAACCTCTGCAATAAAGAATCAAGCCAACATGGAAAATGTTGCCGCAGAGGCTATTAAAGCAATGCGTGAATATACTGGTCAATCACAAGGAGAGGAAGAGTAATATGGACAGATACCCAACTTATTTAATTCATTATGGTGTTCCCGGCCAAAAGTGGGGAGATCGTCGCTGGCAGTATGAAGATGGAAGTTTGACTCCTGAAGGTTATGAACATTATGGATATGGAAAAAGAAAAAATTCAGACGGCATGTATAAAATAATAAAGAAAAAAAGTAAAAAGCCAGAAGCACGTATTAAGGAATCTGGTTTTACTATCAATAAAAAATGGAATTATGCTGAAAAAAAAGTAAACGGTTTGAGTTTTTCATTTAGTACAAATAAAAAAGATGAAATAGAAACCGTAGATAAAAGATTAGAAACTTGCAAAAAAATAGAAGATAATATTAAAGTAGTTACTAAGAATTTAGATAAAGAAAGAGATAGAATAATAAAAAGTGGTGAATTTGATGGTTGGGGAGATTTTTCAAAACATAATATTAAATTACAAGGAATGCATATATATTCGGATGATTCAGTAGAAGCAAGTTATTGGGATGACGGACCAAACGATCCATTATATGGTCATATATTAAGTATAGAATTTAATCCAAAAACTGGAAAAATTAAAAACCATTCTTTAAATGGATAAAAAGGAGACCTAAAATGTTATCCAACACAGCGACTCCAAAGTATTATGGTGCATTTAGAGCCGCTGTAATGCGCGGAGAGATACCAGTCAATCGATACATCTCAATGGAAATGAATCGTATTGACAGCCTTATAAGAAATCCTGGTGTATATTATGACGAAAATGCCATGGACGGTTTTGTTAAGTATTGTGAAAGAGAATTAACATTAACCAATGGTGATAACTTATGGCTTCTTGACACATTTAAGCTTTGGGCAGAACAGGTGTTTTGCTGGTATTACTTTGTTGAAAGAAGTGTATACATACCACCCGATCCTGCTAAAAAAACACAAGGCCATTATGAGAAAAAGATGATCAAGAAACGACTTATTAATAAGCAGTATCTTATAATTCCAAGAGGTGCTGCTAAGTCGATGTATGATTATTGTATTCAAGCATTTTTCTTGGTCTGTGATTTGACGACAACTCACCAGATTACAGTTGCTCCGACAATGAAACAGGCAGAAGAGGTAATGTCGCCATTTAGAACGTCTATTGCGCGTGCTAGAGGCCCAGCATTTCAGTTTCTTACTGAGGGAAGTCTTCAAAATACAACAGGAAATCGATCAAATAGACAGAAACTCGCATCTACTAAGAAAGGTATTGAAAATTTCACAACCAATTCCTTATTAGAGATTCGTCCAATGACAATCGACAAACTTCAAGGTTTGAGATGTAAGATCGCTACAGTCGACGAATGGCTTTCTGGAGATATTAAGGAAGATGTAATCGGTTGTATTGAGCAGGGTGCTTCAAAGTTAGACGATTATTTGATTATTGCTACTTCATCGGAAGGTACTGTAAGAAATGGTCCTGGTGATACAATTAAGATGGAGCTTTTAGATATTCTTAAAGGAAATTATATAGCTCCTCATGTATCTATCTGGTACTATACACTTGACGATATAAGTGAAGTTGGCGATCCATCGATGTGGATTAAAGCTAATCCAAATCTTGGTAAAACGGTAACTTATGAAACCTATCAGCTGGATGTAGAAAGAGCTGAAAATGCACCTTCTACACGTAATGATATTCTTGCCAAGAGATTTAATATCCCTATGGAGGGTTATACATACTTCTTCACTTATGATGAGACAAAACCTCATAGAAAACAGGAATATTGGTCTCTGCCTTGTTCACTTGGAGCTGACCTTTCGCAAGGAGACGACTTCTGTGCATTTACATTCATGTTCCCTTTAAATAGAGACAGATTTGGAATTAAAGCTAGAAGTTATATAACATCTTTAACTCTTAACAAGCTTTCTGCTGCTATGAGATTGAAGTATGAAGAGTTTATTGAAGAAGGCACCTTAATCATTCTTGAGGGTACTGTTCTTGATATGATGGAAGTGTATGAAGATCTTGAGAAATATATTGCTGATTGCGGATATGATGTAAGATGTTTCGGATTTGACCCGTACAATGCCCACGGTTTTGTTGAAAGATGGACTACAGAAAATGGTCCTTTTGGAGTTACAAAAGTAATCCAAGGTAAGCGTACAGAATCAGTACCTCTTGGAGAAATTAAGAAATTATCAGAAGAGAGATTACTGATATTTGATGAAGAGATTATGAGTTATACAATGGGTAACTGTGTAATTGACATCGATATTAATGGTAACAAAATGCTTTGTAAGAGAAGAAACGACGAAAAGATCGATAATGTTGCTGCTCTTATGGATGCGTACATCGCTTACAAAGAAAATAGGGAGGCATTCGACTAATGGATCATTATCCAACTTATTTAATCCATTATGGTGTTCCAGGTCAAAAGTGGGGCGAGAGACGTTTCCAGAATGAAGATGGCACATGGACACCAGAAGGTTTGGAAAGAAGAAGAAAAGAGTATATAAAAAATACTCAAGAGACAGCTAAAAAAGTAGCTGGAATAATTTCCGGACATTATAGTGACAAAAATTTAAATTCAAAAGAAATGAAAAAATTGGTTAATAAATATAAGAATTATGAATATATAAAAGATGAGAATGGAGAATATTCAGATAAATGGAAAGAATTGGTTAGAAAAAATAATTTGCATGCGGATTCAGATGGATCTCCTGAAGGAGAGAAGCTTTATGAATGGAGAGAGTTTGAAGACAGAATAGTAAGAGATCCGAGCGATTTATATAAGGAAAAAGCAATAAGAAAAGACCGTTTAAAAGATGCATTTAAAATATCAGATGAAGAAGCTGAAACTAAATTAAGTGATATAAACAAGAAAATTGAAACATATAATGGGGCAGTATATGAATACTTAAGTTCTTCTGATATGAAAAAAACGATGAAAGAATTAAAAATTGAAGTAAAAGATATATATGACCCAACAAAATATATGACAGAGGAGTATACTCCTGAAGAAGCAGCAAAAATATTAGGTTTCAAGTTTAAAAAACCTACAAGTTTCGAAGTTAGACCGAGAGCATACGATTCAAAATCGCAATCATCAAATCAATCGGATACAATTCAGCGAAGACTTAATGAGTTTCGTAAAAAATATGGGTATTAAGGAGGCTCAATAAATGGAACAACAATATCCAACATATTTAATTCATTATGGTGTCTCCGGTCAAAAATGGGGTGAACGTCAATGGCAAAATTTGGATGGCACCTGGACTGAAGCCGGAAAAGAGAGAAGAAGAATAGGTGATAGTAGAGGTGGCTCCTCCACAAAAACAAGTTCTGGTGGAAATTTTGCTAAAAGTATAAAAGAAGATGTTCGTACAATAAATGGTGGTAAAAAGGGTCATGCTTATGGCTTTAACAGAAATGAAAACTGTGCCTTTTGCTCAGTGGCTTATGAGTTAAGACGTAGAGGAAACGATGTTAGAGCACAAGAATCACTAAGAGGTGTACAGGTAGAATTAGCTAATAAAAATGGAGCCTTTGGAAAAATAATACCGAATTTCAGTAAAGTTTCAAAAGATACTATTAGTTTTGCAGAAAGAGCGACCGATAGTAGAAAAATGATGAATATCGGAATGACCCGTAATGAATATACAAAAATGACAGAGACGCTAACCAATCAAGGTGAAGGAGCTAGAGGCTTTGTAACTGTAGATTGGAAAAGTGGTTATGGTGGCCATATTTTTAATTATGAAGTAAATGGAGGAAAATTATATTTTATAGATTCTCAGCCAGGAACTATAAAAAAAGCAGATAAGTCTTATTATAACAATGTATTTGCTAATGCTAACAATATACAAACTTTAAGAACAGATAATATAAAATTTAATGAAGATAAGGCTAAAAAGTATTATACAGAAGATACGAACACCGATATAAGAATAAATACTGCTGCAAAAAATCAAGAAATTGCAAAGGGCATCGGTGGTGTTATTGGCGCTGTTTTAGGTTTAGGCATTGGTTTTCCGCACTTTGGAGCTGCAATTGGTCTTAAGATTGCAGACGATGCATATGCAAAAAAGAAAAAAGAAGCGGACGATGAAGCAAGTATTGAACTTCAAAATAAATGGAAAAATGAAGGGCGATTTAAAGAAAAATGGTATGACATAAAAGTTGAAGACATTAAAAAAGACTCTGATAAAGGTAATTCCATACCAAAAAATATAAGTTCTAGAATTCAATCCCTTGCTGCTTCTGGTCTTACATATGAAGAAATAGCAAAAAGGCTTGGAGTTTCTAAGTCAACTGTTAATAAGTATGTTTGATTTAAGGAGGAATATATGGTTGATATTAAAGAAGCTATGACAGCTTTAAGAAATAGAGTAAAAACTATAAAAATAATAAAAGAGTGCAGGGATTACGGAAGTGATTACCTTTTTGTCGCATTTGAGACTAACACTCCTGAATCAGAAATTGATCCATTTTATCTGGTAAATAAGAATACGGCTGTAGTAAAAAAATATAACATAGCAGAAGATACTAATAAGTTTTTTAATGCACCAATTATAAATGTTTAAGGAGGACATAAATGACTAAAACACCAAATTATGTCTTCGATACCGATGATGAACTTTGCCATTGGGGTATATTGGGCCAGAAATGGGGTCATCGAAGGTTCCAAAATGAAGATGGTTCGTTGACCGCAGAAGGTCGTGAACGATATGGAGTAAGCGAGGCTAGAGGAAAAGCTGATGCCCAGAAAGCAAAAGCTAGAATCTCGTATAATACTCAAAAGTATAAGGCAGATTTAAAATCTAAAGCTCAGCGCGATAAAGATAGAAGAGCTGCTAAGGAAGAGAGAAATAGAATAC
>JAEEGL017042435.1_pt1 | contig 12987 bp, 11 predicted proteins | sample 9134231 | NCBI WGS metagenome assembly JAEEGL01 (sample SAMN16246548, study PRJNA631951) | gut metagenome | biome: gut microbiome; feature: rumen; material: fiber-attached | host: Bos | place: Iran: Karaj | collected 2018-10 | reverse complement strand
TCCAGGCAAAGGGAAAAGCGCGGGTCGTCCAGCGCCTGCACGATCTCCAGCAGCATCTCCGGCTCGTCCTCCATGACATTCTCCAGGCAGAGCGCAAGGTCCGCCGGCAGCGCCGAGAGCTCTTCCCGCCAGAAATCGATGGAACGGGCAACGAACCAGCTCTTGAAATAGACGGTGGGGATATAGCCGGAATGGACGATCATGCGGGGGCAAGAAAAACGCAGCGCCAGCTCCGCTGCCTGCCGATAGCGCTGCCGGGTCAGGGCCAGCGCCAGCGGGTCGATGGACGCCGGCGAGAGCTCGCTGAAGGGCGCATGCAGCAAAAAACGGGAAACGCCCCGCATCTTCTCCCGCAGCGCCGCCTCCGTCCGGGCCAGATTCGTGTCCATATTCTCCGCCATGCAGAACTCCGCCAGCTCCAGACCCAAGCCGTAGCGCCGGGCCAGGGGAGCTGCGTCGGAAGCCGTGGTGGAAAGATAAAGCCGTTCGTTCAAGGGGCGCATGAAGCCGTCCTTTCCTCCGTTCCACAGCAGATTTTTGCTTTATTTTCAGTTCTCCGCCGCGTTTGCCCTTCCTCTTTTTTCCTCGCTTTTTCCGGCAAAGGGGCAGAATAAGCCGCAAAGGCGGCGGATAAACTGGGAAGGGGAGCCGTTCTGCTGTTCCGGCTAGTAAAACAGCAGCCCACTCCCCTTCCAATCTTTCCAATATTTTGCCGGCAGCTCGCCGGCTGTTTTCCTGATGAGGAAGCACACTGCTCCCTCATTCCCGGTCATTATAACATAAGCCGGCAGGAAAGACAAGTTTTTTATGCGCTATTGACGGACTTTGTCCGATGGGATAAAATAAAGGCGCTAAACGTCTTGCGCCCGTAGCTCAGGGGATAGAGCAGCGGTTTCCTAAACCGCGTGCCGGATGTTCGATTCATCTCGGGCGCACCAGAACGGGCCCGGAAAATTTTGTTTCGGGCCCGTTTTTCTTATCCAGAGACGATCACAGGAGGACTTGCCATGCCCAACCGTCTGATCCGGGAAAAATCACCATATCTGCAGATGCATGCCGAAAACCCCGTGGACTGGTATCCCTGGGGGGAAGAAGCGCTGGCCGCGGCAAAAGCGGCGGACAAGCCGCTTTTCCTCAGCATCGGCTATTCCGCCTGCCACTGGTGCCACGTCATCGCCAAAGAATCCTTCTCCGACGAAGGTGTGGCGGCCGTCCTCGCCCGTGACTTCATCGCCGTCAAGATCGACAAGGAAGAACGGCCGGACCTGGACGCCGTTTATATGGAAGCCTGCCGCGCCGTCAGCGGCAGCGGCGGCTGGCCGCTGAACGTGCTGGCGCTGCCGGACGGGCGGCCTTTTTACGCCTGCAGCTATCTGCCGCGGGAGGTTCTGCTGCGCCTGCTGGGCAACATCGCCCGCCTCTGGCGGGAAGCGCGGCAGGACCTCGTCGACACAGCCGCCAGCCTGACGGCCTCTCTGGCGCAGGATCCGGAAACGCCGGTCGAGACGCCGCCGGCGGAGGCACTGCTGAACAAGGCTTATCAGCAGCTGCGCGGTGCCTACGACCGCATTTGGGGCGGCTTCGGCCGGGCGCCGAAATTTCCCATGCCGCAGCAGCTCCTCTTCCTCCTCCGCTATCAGCGCCGCTATGGCGAAAAAGAAGCGCTAGCCATGGCGGAGCACAGCCTGGAGATGATCTGCCGCGGCGGCATTTTCGACCAGATCGGCGGCGGCTTCTGCCGCTATGCCACAGACGCCGCCTGGCGCATCCCCCACTTTGAAAAGATGCTTTATGACAACGCTCTCCTGCTCTGGCTTTACGCGGAGGCCTATGCCGAGACCGGGCGGCCGCTCTACCGGCAGATCGGCGAACAGACGGCGGCATGGCTGCTGCGCGAGCTGCGCGGAGCAGAGGGCGAGTTTTTCGGCAGCCTGGACGCGGACAGCGCCGGCGGCGAGGGCGCCTATTACACGCTGACGCCGGCGGCGGTGAAGCAGGTGCTGGGAGAAGCGGAAGGCAGCCGCTTCTGCGCCGCCTACGAGATCACGGAAGCCGGTAATTTTCAGGGCAAAAGCATCCCCAATCTGCTGGAGAATAAAGACTGGGAAGCGGCGGCAGCCGAGCTGGCGCCGGCCCGGGCAGCGCTCCTCGCCGAGCGGCAGAAGCAAACGCCGCCCGCCCGGGACGAAAAGGTGCTGACCGCCTGGAACGCCATGCTCGTCCTGGCCCTGGCCGAAGCGGGCCGTGCCTTCGGGCAGCCGGAGTTGCGGCAGGCAGCGGAAACGGCAGCACAGTTCCTGCGGCAACACCTCTGCGGATCGGACAGCCGCCTTTTCATCCGTTACCGGGAAGGCGAGGCTGCCTTTGCCGGCATCCTGGACGACTACGTCTGGATGGGCCTGGCCATGACGGCCCTTTCCGCCCAGGCGGAAGCGGAACGCTATGCGGAAATGATTTTGCAGCACTTCTCGCGCCCGGACGGCGGCTTTTATCTGACGGCGGACGACGCAGAGCCGCTCTTTTACCGGCACACAGAGATCTACGACGGCGCCCTCCCCTGCGGCAACTCCGCCGCCCTCCTCCTCTTTTCCCGTCTGGCGGCGCAGGGCAGCGCCCGCTGGCAGGCAGCGGCGGAAAAGCAGCGGGACTTCCTGCTGAAGCGGGCGGAGGCCTATCCGGTCGGCTCCGCCTTCGCTTTGGCCGCCCTCTGCGAATAAGGACGGGCGCGGCAACAAATACTAGCTGTGCAAATTCCTGAAGAAAAGAGGCACAGCTTATGTTCAAACATGAAAAACAACTGCTGCATCCCGTCGCCGTCAGCGCGGCAAATCCGCAATACGCCGCGCTGATGCAGGAACAGCTGGGCGGCAAGGCCAGCGAGCTCAGCTCCGCCATGCAGTATATGGCGCAGAGCTACCGCGCCAAGGATCCCGAGATCCACGCCCTCTTCCTGAAGATCGCCGCCGAAGAGCTCGGCCACATGGAGATGGTGGCGCAGGCCATCCATCTGCTGAACGGGCACGACGTGGATTATCGGGCCGTCAGCGCGGGCGAGCTGCAGTCGCAGACGCAGTTCGGGCTCAGCCCGGCCCTCATCAACAGCTCCGGCATCCCCTGGACGGCCGCTTATCTGGACGTAACCGGCGACCTGGCCGCCGACCTGCTCTCCGACGTAGCTGCCGAGCAGCGGGCCAAGGTCACCTATCAATACCTTTACCGCCAGATCAACGATCCCAAACTGCGCGAAAGCATCGACTGGCTGCTCAACCAGGAAGAGGAGCACAGCGCCCAGTTCCGCGCCGCCTATCAGCGCATCCGGGAAAGCGGCTCCAACATGGACTTTTTCGGCCTGCCGCCGCACACGGCGCAGACGCCCGCGCCACAGGCCGGCGCCGGTTTCCGGCAAAACCCGATCGAGCCGCCGGCCTTTCAGGAATAAAGAGCGCAGGCAGCACGCACAAGAAAAAAAGCGCCCATCCCGATGGATGGGCGCTTTTTTTGCCAAACAAGGCGCAGCCGCAGCCGGCCCGCCCTGCATATCCATACCAAACAACTTGCGATATATTCAGAAAATTTATTGCTATTTTTTTCCGACAATGCTATACTGAAGCAAAAGGAAACGGCTCCTGCGCGTGCAGCAGCCCGGCAAGGAGGTTTTTGTCATGTCTGAAGATCAGAAAGAAAGAAAATTCACCTTGGAAGAGCTGAAGCATTACGCCCGCTTCTGTGCCAGTTATCACAGTGACGAGCTGCCGCCCTACGCAGAGATGACGACAGAAGAGCTGAACATCGCGGACCCCTTCGTCTTCGACTTCGTCATGTCCATCGACGACGCCCGCGCACAATATAAAGATGTCATCGGTCAGCATCTGGTGAAGCAGCTGCGCAAGAACGACTTCAAGGCGGAATACTTCCCCACCGGCAAGGAAGCCGCGGACTATGCCCTGAGCTTTGTCAAGCCCGGCATGAGCATCGGCTTCGGCGGCTCCATCTCCCTGCAGGAGATCGGCCTTTATGACAGCGTGCGCAAAGCCGGCGGCGTCCCCCTCATCCACAGCAGCACCACCATCCGCTGCGACGAGATCCTGGAGATCCAGCGCAAGCAGCTCACCTGCGACCTTTACATCAGCAGCAGCAACGGCATCACCCGCAACGGCTGGCTGGTCAACATCGACGGCACCGGCAACCGGGTGGCGGCGCTGGCCTTTGGGCCTTATAAGACCATCGTCATCGTCAGCCTGAACAAGCTGGGCGGCAGCGTGGAAGAATGCATCGACCGCATCCAGAACGTGGCCTGCCCCATCCTCTGCCGCCGCGGCAACCGCGCCAACCCCTGCCGCGAGCTGGGTTACTGCACGGACTGCAACTCCGAGGCCCGCATCTGTCGTGTTTATCAGATCATGAAACGGCCGCCGAACCGCTCCGATTTCACCGTCGTCGTGGTCGGCGAAAGCCTCGGCTTCTGATCCCACAGTCTGCAAAAGGGCGGCAGTCGCCGCCCTTTTCTCATTCTTTCCTCGCTCTTCCCCGTCAGAAAGGATGGTCTTATGCCCAAACAATCCTGTGAGCTCGGCTTCGGCAGCATGCGCCTGCCCAAGGCGGACGGCAAGATCGACCGCCGCCAGACCGCCGAGATGATCGATCGCTTTCTTGCCCACGGCTGCCGCTGTTTCGACACCGCCTATGTTTACGAAGGCGGCGATTCCGAGCGTGCGCTGCGAGAATGCCTGGTGCAGCGTTATCCCCGCGAGCGCTTCCTGCTCGCCGATAAGTTCCCCATCTGGCAGGCGCAGTCCGCCGAGGATCTGGATCGCTGCCTGCGGGAATCGCTCTCCCGCTGCGGCGTGGACTATTTCGACCGCTATCTGCTGCACAATGTGGGCGGGCCGCGCATCGCCCGCTATGAAGAGCTGGGCGCCTGGCCCTGGCTGCTGGGCCTGAAGGAACGCGGCCTGGCCCGGCAGGTGGGCTTTTCCTTCCACGACGGCGCGGATAAGCTGGAAGAGACGCTGCAAAAGCACCCGGAAGTGGACTTTGTGCAGCTGCAGCTGAACTATGCAGACTGGGAGGACCCGCGCATCCAGTCGCGGCGCTGCTACGAGATCGCCCGCCGCTTCGAGAAGCCCATCATCGTCATGGAGCCGGCCAAGGGCGGTTCGCTGGCTGTGCTGCCGCCGGCGGCGCGGGCGCTGCTGCAGGAGGCAAGGCCGGAGCTGCCCATCGGCGCCTGGCCGCTGCGCTGGTGCGCCTCCCTGCCCGGCGTCTGCTGCGTCCTCTCCGGTGTTTCCGACCTGACGCAGGTGGAGGAAAACTGCCGGGCGCTGCAGGACTTTTCCGCCCTCAGCGAGGAGGAATACGCCCTGATCGGCCGGGTGATGGAGATCGTTCGCGCCATGCCCGTCATCGCCTGCACCAACTGCCGCTACTGCATGGAAGACTGCCCGGCCAAGATCAACATCCCGGACTGCATCGAAACACTCAACCAATACCGCGTCTACGGCAGCAAAACGCCCACGCGCTTCCATTATCAATGGATGACCGGCAACGGCTGGGGCCGGGCCGGCGACTGCCTGCGCTGCGGCCGCGGCGAGGAGCTCTGCACACAGCATCTGCCTGTGATGGAAGCCATCGCGGAGCTCTCCGCCCTTTTCGACGAATAAACGAAACGCCATTTTCCGGCAAGACCTGAGAGGATCCAAACGGATCCTCTTTTTTTTGCCCAAAAGCAGCCGCACAAAGGGACGACTTTCCCACAACAGGAGCGCACAAGAACGCTACGTTTCCGGAACGCCGCACGCCGGGCAAAAGGCTATAATGACAGCAAGCAAAAACAAAGGAGGTCTTCGCCATGTCCCCTGCGCTTTCCCTCGCTGCTGTCCTGCTCACCGCCCTCTTCTGCACGGCGCTCTCTGTGGCGGCCGCCGCCTGCATCTGCCTTTTCGCCTCCGGCAGCATCACCCTGCCGCACAAAAAACGGGCGGAAAAAGAGGCGGCAGACGGCACGGAAAACACGGCGCCCTCACCGCTGACCGAGCAGCTGATCAGCGAATGGCTCTACGGCCGCAGCCAGTCTTAGACTGCCGGGAGCTCTCCCGGAAAGGGCCGGCCGCAAACGGCCTTTTCCGGGGCAGCGCCCCAGGGGCTGAAAATCATGGCGCCCCCGCCCAGCGCCGAAAAAAGGGAGGTATCCATCTATGGAAGAAACGGCTGCCAATACGCCGGAAGCCGCCGCACCGGAAGCGGTTCCCGCCGCGCCGCCGGAGGAAAGCTCCGCGCCGGCCCCGGAGCCCACGCAGAACCTGACCAAAGAGATGAGCCGCCGCCTGCAAAAGGAAAAACTCCGCGCCCGCAACGAGCTGGTGACAGAGCTGCTCACACCGCTGCTCGGCCTGAAGGACTACGCGGAATACGAACGCTGGCGGCAAAGCGAAGAAACGAGCCCTGCCGAACGCCTGCGGCAAAGCCTCACTGCCGGCGCGCGCGAGCAGGAAGCGCTGCTGCGGGACGACCTCTCCCTCGCCTCGCAGCCGGAGATCGGGCCGCTCTACCGCCAGCACCGGCAGGAAGTGCGGCAGATCGCGGCGGAAAACGCCTGCGACCTGAACACCGCCTGGCTGCTGCTCCTGGAGGAACGGCTGCCGGAGATACTGGCCCGGGAACGCACGGCCGCGGAACAGCGCACCCTGCAGGCACTGGGGCAGGCGGCGATCGCCTCACCCGGCAGCATGCAGGAAGCTTCCACCGCCCGCCTTTCCTACAGCGAGCTGAGCAAAGGAGATTTTGCACAGCTCCTGGAGCGGGTGAAAAAAGGGAAGCAGCGCTAACCGCTCCCCCTCCGCTTCCTTCGGTCGGCCTGCGTCCGCACAACGCCGCAAGAGAAAGAAAAAAGGAGGAAAACATCCATGAGCACCCAGATGCAGACTTATACGTCCGTCACCGGACAGAACCAGCTTTCCAGTGAACAGGCGGAATTTTACCAGCGCGCGCTGCTTTCCCGCCTGCAGGACAAGGTCGTCTTCCTGCCCTACGGCAAAACGGCCAGCATCCCCAAAAACAGCGGGGCCACCACCAGCTGGCGCCGCCTGGAAATGCCGACGCTTTCCACCAGCGCCATCACGGAAGGTGTGACGCCGGACGGCAGCAACATCACCATCAACAAAGTCTCCGCCACCGTTTCCCAGTACGGCGCCTGGTGCAAGATCTCCGATCACCTGGACACCACCGGCCTTGACCCGCTGCTGACGGAAGTGGCGGAAATGTTCGGCGAACACGCCGCCCTTTCCATGGACAAGATCGTCGCCACCATCCTGGGCGGCGGCAGCAACATCAACTATGCCAACGGCCGCGCCAGCCGCGCCACTCTGGCCACGGGCGATGTGCTGAAGGCGGCGGACATCGCCAAAGCGCGCAACAGCCTCGTTTCCCGCAACGTACCCACCATCAAGCTGCCCAACGGCAAGATGGGCTACGTCGCCTTCATCCACCCGGACAACGCCACCCGCCTGATGACGGAAAGCGGCGGTCCCTGGAGCAGCTTCAACGCCGGCGGCACCCAGAGCGGCTATGACAACTTTGCCGCCGGGGAAGCCGGGCAGATGTACGGCATCTACTTCATCGAGACCACCCTCGTCCCCAGCTTCAGCGACGCCGGCTCCGGCGGCTCACTGAGCGGCAAGGGCACCATCATCATCGGTGCGGACGCCTTCGGCATCCCGGACGTCGGCGGCAACAACCAGCCGGAGATCCTGGTCTACGGCGACGGCAACACGGAAAACCCGATGGCGCTTTACCGCACGGTGGCCTGGAAGACCAGCTTTGCGGCCGTGCGCCTGGAAGAAAACCGCATCCTGCGCATCGAAAGCCTGGACGCTTAAGCGCACGTTTTTTCGGAAAGGGCCTGCCGCAAACGCGGCGGGCCCTTCTCCCCCGGGCTTTTGCCAGCTCCACAATGCCTGAACACAAAAAAGGAGGTATCCTGATGAACAACAAGCAAAATGAACGCAGCAAATGGGGCCCCATGTTCGACGGGCAGCCGATGGTCCCGCTCTACATCCCGCCGGATCCGCTGAACCCCTCCGCTTCCCGCTGGATGTCCATCAACGGACAGGAGATCCTGCTGGCCGTGGGCGAGCAGCTCACCGTGCCGGCCAGCGTCCGTGACGCCTGGGAAAACAGCGCCCGCTCCGCCGCTGCCGCCAATTCCATGATGCGGCAGGTGGTGGAGATCGGCGCATAGGAGGCGAGCCGCATGTGCGCAGACCGAATGACGCTCGGCGAGAGCCGCAGCCTGATGCTCAAACTCATCGATGAATACAGCGCCGACGGCAGCGTCATCGCCGCCGCAGACAACTATGACTACATCGCCAAATACAACGCCATAGCCGACCTTGTGCAGGCAGAGCTGGCGCACCGCTTTCCCGTGCCGGCCAGTTTCCGCGTCAGTTTTCCGGACCGCAGCGCCCTGCTGGCAGCAAGCGATGCGCAGACACGCAGCGTGCTGCCGGGACAACCGGAATCCTTCAGCGCAGAAGGCGGCAGCTGGTTTTTTGAAGCGGACGGCGCAGGCAGCGCGATGGTGGAGCAGTACGTGAACGACTGGACGACGCTGGCCGAGCTGGACCTGAACAGCAATGGCTTTGCCGCCTACCGCGGCACGGCGGCGCTGACAGGCCCGCTCCGCCTCAGCTTCCAGGGCGCCTATCCCTTCCGCGTGCGCAATCTTGCCATCTGGAAGACGATCTTTCCTACGGACGAGGATGTGCCGGAATGCCGCCCCTGCCTGCGGGTGGAAATGCCGGCAGACTGGCTGCGCATCGACCAGCCGGTGCTGGAAACAGACGCGGGCTGCGGACAGCCGGCAGGGCTGCGCTGGGAGAACGAGCGCACGCTCATCCTGCCGGCAGGATTCTCCGGCCAGCTTTGCGTGCATTATTTCCGCCAGCCGGAACGGATCACGGACGCCACGGCAGACAGCTACGAATTCCCCTTTTCCCGGGCGGTGGCCGGGCTCATTCCCATCAAGGCCGCCGCGCTCATCATCCCCACGGAAAAGCAGGCGCTCTCCACGCGCCTCCTGCAGCTCTTCGAAAGCGAATCCAGCCGCCTGCAGGCGCTGGAAAACACGCCGCCGGCAGAGATCGGCGTCGTTTATCCCATCCCGTAAAGGAGGCGGACCATGTATCCCTACAGCAATCTTCCCGCCAATCCCGGCGGGATCTGGCAGATCGACGACTTCGGCGGCCTGGACTGCGCGGCGGACTCCACGCGCATCAAGGGCTGGCGCAGCCCGGAGCTGCAGAATTTCTACATCGACAAACAGGGCGCGCTGGCCAAACGGCCCGGATGGGAATCCTGCTGGGAAACGCCGCTTTTCGATCCCCTGGACGCGACGCTCTCGCCGGAATGCCTCTTCTGGTGCCCGCAGAGCGGCGGCCTGCTCTTCGTCTTCAGCAAGGTGCTCTACCACTGGCAGCGGCAAGACGCCGCGCCCACGGCCCTGCTCTCCGGGCTCACGAGCAGCTCCAGCTGGACATCCTTCCGCATGAACGGGAAGACCTGGCTGCTGGGTGGCGGCAACTACATCTGCACAGACGGCAGCACCGCTGATCTTGTCAGCCCCTATCTGCCGCTGCTCTTCCGCAACATCCAGCCGGACGGCACAGGCGGCAGCGAGGCGGAAGCGGCAAACCTGCTCAACACAAGCGCCCGCCTGCAATACTCCGCCGACGGCACGAGCACAGCCTATTTCCTGCCGGAAGCCCTCATCGGCGCCAGCCTGGAGAGCGTTTCCGTCGACGGCACGGCAACGAACGCCTGGAGCTACGACGCCGCCCGGGGCAAGATCATCTTCAGCAGCGCGCCGGCCGCCGGCATGAACAAGATCGAGATCCAGATCTCCTCCACTGCCCTGGGTGCAGACGCTGCCCGCATCAAAAACTGCAGCATCGCCCATGTTTACGGCGGAGCGAACGACAGCCGCGTCTTCCTCTCCGGCAACAGCAGCTATCCCAACACAGACTGGGCCAGCGCCCTCTACGACCCCAGCTATTTCCCGGTGGACGGCTTCACGGAGATCGGCGACGAGAGCGACCCCATCCGCGGCTACGCCGCCCAGTTCGACGAGCAGCTCATCTTCACGGCGGAGCACGTCTGGGTGCGGAAATACAGCTTGGATGCGGACGGTCACGCCCTTTTCCCCGTTTCCCCCATCCAGAACACGCCCGGCCCGCTCAACCAGAGCGCCGTGCAACTTCTGGACAACGACCCCGCCTGGCTGGCCAAAACAGGCCTGGAATCCATCCACGGCGGCGCGGTGCGCGACGAACGCAAGCTGCGGCACCTTTCCGGCCTGGTGGACAAAAGGCTGCTGGCGGAAACGGCGCTGGCCGACGCCCGCTGCTTTGAATGGCGCAACTACTTCGGCATCGCCCTGAACGGGCGGCTCTATCTTTACGACCACCGGCTGGAAGAATGGTTCCTCTGGACGCATATCCCGGCCGGGCAGATACTCTCTGCCGGCGGCGAGCTCTGGTTCAGCGACACGGACAGCGGCATGGTCTACGTCTTCAAGGACCCGGAACGGGACGACTGCTACAGCGACGACGGCGAGGCCATCGACGCCTGCTGGCAATCCCCGGACATCGATTTCGACGCCCCGCAGATGCTGAAGCAGGTGGACAAGCTCTTTCTCACCCTCTCCCCGGAGAGCAGACGCTCGAGCGCCACGGTGGAATACATCAGCGACCGCAGCAACTGGAAGAGCACCGCGCCGGCGCCCCTCTGCCTCTTCGACTGGAACGACTGTGATTTCGGCAACTTTTCCTTCATCTCGTTCGAGCTGCCGCAGGTCTTCACCCGCCGTCTGCACATGCGCCGCTGCGGCTTCATGCAGCTGCGCATCCGCAACAATGTGGCCGGCGAGGGGCTGCACATCAGCCGGGTGGCCTTCCACTACCAGCTCATGCGGGAAGAACGACGTTGAAAGGAGGTGTTTTCTTGAGCATCCAAGCAAAGAAACTGAACGCATTTACCAAAAAGGTGGCAGACCTGCCGGACGTGCCCACGCCCAGCCAGACGCTTTCCGCCGCCCAGCTGAAGGCGCAGTTCGACGCGGCGCCGGAAGAACTGCGCGCCGCCTTCAACGCGCTGATCGACGAGCTTTCCACTGCCGGCGGCGCGCCGGAGCTGGCCGCCAGCCACACGCACGACAGCCGCTATTACAGCAAGACGCAGGTGGACAACAAGCTGCTCGGCATCGGCACGGGCGTGGAAGGGCTGGTGAGCATCAGTGAGCTGGCCAACCCGCCGGCGGAGGATTCCCCGGAAACGCTCTGGTTCGCCATCCTGGATTAAGCTAAACACCAAGACAGCCCTCTGCGCCCGTTTTTTCGGCCGGCGCGGAAGAGGCGAAAAAGGAGGTCTATCGTTTGAGCGACCGCAATATCCAAATGAAACACAAGAACGAGGGCGTCTGGGAAAACCTTTTCCCCGCCACCACGGCGGCGCAGGTGGACGCAGACGGCAGCGCCCTCTCCGAGCTGCTGCCGACGCTGGCGCCCAAAACGCGGGTGAGCGCCCTGGAAAGAGAAATGGCCAACGTGGAAGCCGTGCTGGACATCGACGACCGCGCCCTTTATCACAACGGCCGTGTTTACGATCTTTTTGACGGCAGCAACGATTATTCAGCCGGCAGCCCGGACAGCGCCCAGAGCCTGCTGGCATCGGCCGCGGCCAGCGGCGCGAGCTCGCTTATCGTCTGCCAGAGCAGGCTTTTTTCTGTCGGTGACGAGCTGACCGTGCAGGACGCCACAGCACGGGAAAACGTCATCGTCAGCGCCGTCGACCACAGCAGCTCCACGCTGACGCTGGCCGGCACGCTGGCGCATACCTATCGGCTGGGCAGTCTCGTTTACCGCTCCGGTGGCTGCGTGGACGGCAGCGGCAAGTGGCAGTGGCTCAGCGATGTGCCCAGCCCCATGTGCAGCAAAAGCAGCGTCAGTCTTTCCTCCGGCAACCAGAGCAACCACGTGGCCTTCTGCGGCGACGACCTGCTCTATGTCTCCACTTATTCCAGCCCATTCCTCTGCTGCTATCAGCGGACGAACGGCAGCTGGGCGCGGGACACGGATTTCAGCTCGCCCATCTCCTCCTCCTGCCGCGGCCTTTTGCCCAGCCCGGACGGAAAATGGATGATCCTCAGCTATTATTCCAGTCCCAGCTACAACACTTATCTTTACAAACGCAGCGGCACAGCGCTCGGCGACGGCGTCAGCCTGGGCGCCTATCAGGGGGCAAGCAACTGTGGCTCGTCCGGCTCGGACGGCAGCTGCTGGAGCCCGGACAGCAAATGCTTCATCACCTTCAACAACGCCGTCAACAGCTTTGCCACCTATTATTATCTGAACGGGACTTCCTTCACGAACGGCGGCAGCCTTTGCTCGCGGGGCCTGGAATCCAACAATTACTACGGCCAGGGCGGCGCCTTCCGCGCCGACGGCAAGCTCTTTGCCTTTGCCTACGGCGCCGTGCAAAACAGCCTCCCCGGCGCCTGCATCGGCATCAAGGTCTGCAGCGTCAGCGGCCTGGGGACTGCCGATATGCAGATGACGCTGAAATACGAGATCAGTCTCAGCAGCACGCGCGTCAACCAGCTGCGCATCCTCGGCGACCTGCTCATCCTGCGCAGCAGCAACACCGACAGCGTTCTCATCTACAAGCTGGGCGAAAGCTCCGCCACCCTGCAGCAGAGCATCTCTCTCGAGGACGTCTCCTATCTCTGCTGCTCGAAAGACGGGAACTGGCTCTACCTGCTCAGCCAGAACAGTTCGCCCTATCGCCAGGTATACGTCCGCCAGGGAGACGAGTTCTCCCTGCTTACAGATCCGGATGGTGAGGCGCTGCAGACCCCCGGCAGCATGAGCATAAGCCCGGACGGCACGCTGATCGCCATGGGCAATTACGCGAGCGGCAGCCAGAGTTTCGCCCTTT
>JAEEGL013586370.1_pt1 | contig 12987 bp, 13 predicted proteins | sample 9134231 | NCBI WGS metagenome assembly JAEEGL01 (sample SAMN16246548, study PRJNA631951) | gut metagenome | biome: gut microbiome; feature: rumen; material: fiber-attached | host: Bos | place: Iran: Karaj | collected 2018-10 | reverse complement strand
CTTCCCGCCTCCATGACTTCAATCAACGAAAACAGCTACAGGCAGGATTGCATGGAACGCGCAAATATGAGCTGCATCAGCTTTGCCACCGATAAAAATGGGTTTTCCGCCTCTATCGAACAGGAAAAACCAAATCTCGTATTTTTCAGCATTCCCTATCACGAGGGCTGGAGGGCTTATGTCAACGGTGAAGAGGTTGACGTTGAAAAAGTCAACATAGGCTTCATGGCTGTAGAATGCGGTGCGGGACATTCGGATATCAGATTTGAATTTGAAACCCCGATGCTTAAACTTGGAACATACGCTTCCGTGTTCTGCATAATCGCGTTTTTAGTCTACGCGCTGTTCTTTGCCTATAATCCTGAGAAAGGGAAAAACGCGCGTTTGAAAAAATTCGTCAGAAAGCTCCGCACGGTCTGCCATATCAATGAGCCTGAATCGGTTCGGGTAATAAGCGAGAAACAAATACACTTCGACGACTTCGACGATTTCAATGTTTTTGATGATTTCGATGATAATGTATCAGATAAAGACAACAATTGACGCATACTTGGCTTTGAAAAAGGAGATGATATCATGCCGCTGAAAATAATCCGCAACGACATAACAAAAATTCCCTGCGACGCGGTCGTAAACGCAGCAAACAGACTGCTCGCCGGAGGAGGCGGCGTTGACGGCGCTATCCATCGCGCCGCCGGACAGGAATTATACGACGCATGCAGCAAGCTCGGCGGTTGCCCCACAGGAAAGGCAAAAATAACCGACGGCTTCAATATGCCGTGCAAATACATTATTCACACTGTCGGTCCTGTCTGGCGCGGCGGCGACAAGAACGAACCGGAGCTTCTCGCCTCATGCTACAGGGAATCGCTAATACTTGCCAAGGAATACAAATGCGAATCAGTCGCGTTCCCGCTGATTTCAGCCGGAGCATACGGATATCCTAAGGAAGAAGCCCTGCATATCGCCGTGAGCGAAATAAGCAGATTCCTGATGAAAAACGAAATGACTGTATATATTGTAGTCTATGACAGTGAATGCTTTCAGACGAGCAAAAAGCTCCTAAGCGACGTTGAGGAATACATAGACCAGCATTATATTGACGAGCATTTTACACCGAGAAATTCAACTGTGTTCTATGATGAACCTCCCTCAAAGCTAAATATTATGGAAAGAATGCTTGGGGCGAAAGGCTTGACGGGCAGAGCCGATTCACATTCCTGTCGGAGCTGTCATCTTCCATGCGAGGAAAAAACCGTTGAACCTGATCTTAACGAAATGCTTGATTCTCTTGACGAAAGCTTCTCACAGATGCTTCTCCGTAAAATAGACGAAAAAGGCATGACTGATGTACAATGCTACAAAAAGGCAAATATTGACCGCAAGCTATTTTCCAAAATCCGCAGCAATATCAATTATAAGCCCAGCAAGCAAACCGTGCTTGCGTTTGCCATAGCACTTGAATTATCGCTTGACGAAACAAGGGACATGCTGATGAAAGCGGGATTTGCCCTTTCTCACAGCAGCAAATTTGATGTTATAATAGAATACTTCATCAAAAACAAGCGCTATGACATTTTTGAGATAAACGAGGTTCTCTTCTCATTTGATCAGCTCATGCTCGGCAGCTGACGGACTTCATAAATAAAATTGTCGTTTCTCAGGCGACCAATTCATAATTCTCTTACTGTATAATATGGCTGTAAGCTTGAAGTGAGGATTTAATCATTTCACATCTCGCACTATTATTACGGAGGTAAGAATTATGAAAAACAACACTACTGAACTGGTATTCATTCTTGACAGAAGCGGTTCTATGGCAGGACTGGAAAGCGACACAATAGGCGGCTTCAATTCGCTCATTGAAAAACAGCGCAGGCAGGACGGCGAATGCTATGTGTCCGTTGTTCTCTTCGACAACGAAAGCGAGGTTCTCTATGACCGCGTGAAGCTCGCCGATGTGAGAAAAATGACTGAGGACGATTACACAGTAAGAGGCTGCACCGCTCTTATCGACGCAATCGGCGGCGCGATAAAGCACATTGGCAACATTCACAAGTACGCCCGTCCAGAGGACATTCCGGAGCATACCATGTTCGTGATAACTACAGACGGCATGGAAAACGCAAGCCATCGCTACAGCAGCGACAAGGTAAAGCAGATGGTACAGCGCCAGAAAGAAAAATACGGCTGGGAATTCCTCTTTATCGGAGCCAACATCGACTCCGTAGAAACAGCGGGACACATCGGCATTGACTCCCATCATTCCGTTAATTATCACGCGGATAGCAAGGGAACCGCCGTATTATATGAGACTGTAAGCGCTTCTATCGGAAATATGAGAGCCGGCAGAGAGTTAGCCAAAGACTGGTCCAGCAGCATCAACGAGGATTATGAAAACAGACAACCCGATAAAAACAGACGCGGCAAATAAATCCTTTCTGCCGCTGAAGCTCTATCGCGGTAAAGGGTAAGATCAGCTAAGATGAATTATTATTCCAATTATGACGCCCCGCTGTACGACGCTCTGAAAAGGCACGTAGAAAGCGGAAAAACCTCATTCCACACTCCCGGACATAAAGGACACTGCGAATTCCTGCGGCTCGATACGCAGCTCGACCTCACCGAGCTGCCGGATACCGATTCGCTATATGAATGCGACGGCTGCATTCGCGAATCTGAAATCAGAGCCGCCGCAATGTTCGGCACAAAATACACCGCCCTCTCCTCCGGAGGCTGCACGCTTGCCATTCAAGGTATGCTTGCGGCTTTCGCCGGTGCGGGCGGCAAAGTCATATTCAGCCGTAATATCCACAGAAGCGCTATAAATACCGCAATGCTTCTCGGAATCAGACCGGTGTGGATCATGCACAGGCACGACTGCGGCGATGGACTTCCTGGCAGGATAAGCCCTGACGACGTAAAAGCCGCAATAATTAACAATCCCGACGCAAGAGCCGTTTACATCACATCTCCTGATTATTACGGCTGCCTTTCAGATATCCAGTCAATTTCAGGAGTCTGCGTGGAATACGGAATTCCGCTTCTTGTGGATAACGCCCACGGAACGCACCTTATCGCATTCGGACTTCACCCGATAACTCTCGGCGCTCAGGCTTCCGCTTGTTCGGCTCACAAGACTCTCCCAGTACTCACCGGAGGCGCTTGGCTCAACTGCAACGACGAGAATGCAATACCGCGAATAAAATCATGCATGTCGCTCTTCGGCTCCACAAGTCCGTCTTACCTGATAATGGCGTCGCTCGATCTTGCGAGGGCATGGATGGAAAAAGACGGACAAGCCCGCTTTACGCAGCTCGCTGAAAAAGTGTCCGAGCTGCGTGAAATAGCGCTCGGCATGGGCTTCGGTCTGCCGGAGGGCGAATGTGACCCAGTGCGGCTGACACTTCTCCCCCGCCGTCTCGGAATGAGCGGAAATGACGCGGCGGATTATTTCAGAAATCACGGTCTTGAATGTGAACACAGCGACTCCTGCGCGGTTATTTTTATTCTTACTCCGTTCAATTCTCCGCGTGAAATAGAGCAGCTTAAATGCGCGATAGAACAATTTCCCAAAGGCAAAGCGGTTTATAACGATTGCCCTGATTATTTTCCTGATATTCTCCCAGAAATGGAAATATCCCCGGGAGAAACTCTGCTGTGCAATTCAGTAATCATTCCGACCGAGAAAGCTCTTGGCAGAATTTCCGCTCAGGCAGCCTGTCCGTGTCCTCCTGGAGTGCCGGTGGTCATGCCCGGTGAGAAAATTAACGAAAATTGCGTAAACATTCTGTTAAAGACTGGAATTCGGCACATAAATGTGATAGAATAATAATACGTGCAATTTAAATCGCGTGCTAACCAGAATCAAAAATATATTATACGAGGAGTCACTATCATGAAACTCTTGCTTGCGATAGTAAACAACGACGACAGCGCCGCAGTTGCCAATAATCTGACCGCAAAAGGACATATCGCCACTAAGCTTTCCACTACCGGCGGTTTCCTCAAAGCCGGAAATACCACCTTTCTTATAGGAACCGACGACGAAAAGGTGGACGAGGTTATAGGCATTATCAAAACATTTTCACATAAAAGAAAACAGGTAGTCGGCGACGAAACGGAATTCGACTTCACACTTTTCAAGAGCGTTCCGGTGGAGGTCACAGTTGGCGGAGCTGCGATTTTCATACTCGACGTGGAGAATTTCATTAAATGTTGAGCGATTCTCAAGCATCTCCGACAGCAGTCACAATATCACGCGAATTCTGCGGAAATTCTGACGCTATATGTATGCTCGCCGGAATGATAGACAAACACAGACTCCCCCACGCTTTCATCATCGAGGGCGCCGACGGTCTGGGTAAATCAACCTTTGCGCGGATTATTGCAAGGGGCGCAATGTGCGAATGCAGCAAGCCGCTTTCCGGCGAATGCGCTCATTGCCGCAAGATTCATGAGAATATTCACCCCGATCTCGCGTTTGTACTTGGAAGCGGCAAGATAAACGCCATCACAATCGAATCCATACGCCTTATGCGGAAAGACGCGTTGATCGCTCCGAATGAAGCCGAAAAACGGGTATTTATCTTAGAGGACTGCGACAATATGCTTCCGGCTGCCCAGAACGCCTTCCTGAAAATATTCGAGGAAGCCCCGTCTCACGTGATTTTTATTATGACCTGCCGTTCTGCGATGAACCTGCTCACAACAATTCGTTCAAGGGGAAGAATAGTCACCCTCAATCCTGTTGAAATTCAGGAGGGAGCGCGATTTATATCAGACGTGCTTCACATCGGCGACATTCAGTCCGCCGTCAGGGCTTGCACGACAAGCGGAGGCAATATTGGTGAAGCCCTTCGTTTGCTTGGGGACGAGAATGCTTCACAGAATGCTGAAAAAGCGGATAGGATATCTCAGAAAATCATACAGGCTATGTGCTCCGGCAGCGAGCTTGAGCTTTCGGTGGTGTGCGCCTCCATCGGCAAGGACAGAGCAATGGGAGGAGCGGTGTGCGCGATTCTTTGTGAAAAGCTCAGATTCATTCTGGCTGCGTCTGTGGGGGCTCAGGATACATTTGAACCGTCTGATCAGAATATCCTGACGCTTGGCACACTACTTTCGCCCGACGAGATTATAGAGATGATAGACAAAATTAACGAACTCAGCGACATGCTTAGAATAAATATTAGTATGCCTCTTTTTAATACAATGCTGGCAATTATTTTGCAACGGAGGAAATAATGTCTGAAATAATTGGAGTAAGATTCAAGGAGGGCGGCAAGATCTATTACTTCCGCCCCAATGACGAAGAGCTAAAGCTCGGCTGTCATGTTATAGTGGAGACAGTACGCGGTACGGAATGCGGTGAAGTGGTTATGGAACGCCGCGAAATAGACGAAAACGAATTTAACCGCGAGGTCAAATCCATTATCCGCAAGGCAACCGACGCTGACCTTGCACGGTTCAATGAGAACAAAATAAAAGCAAAAAAAGCATTCGATATTTGCAATCAGAAGATAAAGGCTCACAATCTGGAGATGAATCTTCTCGATGTGGAATGTACATTTGACAACAGCAAGATAGTTTTCAGCTTCTCAGCCGAAGGACGTGTGGACTTCCGTGAGCTTGTCAAGGATCTCGCAAGCGTGTTCCGCGCAAGGATAGAGCTTCGACAGATCGGCGTCCGTGACGAGGCAAAAATGCTTGGCGGTCTTGGAATATGCGGGCGGCCATTCTGCTGCCATCAGTTTATGGGCGACTTCCAGTCGGTTTCAATCAAAATGGCAAAGGAACAGGGACTTTCTTTAAATCCTGTCAAAATTTCAGGTACATGCGGAAGGCTTATGTGCTGCCTTAAACACGAACAGGACGCGTATGAAGATCTTATGCGTACAATGCCCAAAATAGGTTCGGCAATAATGACCCCGGAGGGAAGCGGAACAATAACTGACCGCGAATTGATAGCGGGAAAGGTTAAAGTGAAACTCGACGGTACTAACGATTCGCCTCCCAAGACTTTTCGTGTATCTGAAATCTACAAGCCCGGAGAAAAACCTTCAGCTTCTCCTCAAAATAATGATATTTCTGAAACAATCGTGAAATCGTCCTCAAAAACCGAAGAAAATAAACCAAATTCAACATCTAAAGCACATACAAAAAACGAGAAAAAAAATAAACCTCAGATAAAAGCTGATAATGCCGGAAAACCGCTTCCCGCATATGACGGCATAGATTTTGAGGAAAGCCTGTCGAGAAATTTAAGCGCGTATGAGGATATGGAAGATGACGTGCGGATTTCAGGCAAACGCAACAATTCCCGCCGTTCCGGCAGAAGACCCGATCGCAGGAATCATGTGAGGAGAGAAAAAAATCAGGAACGTCAGGAGGAAAAGGCATTAAAAGGAACCACTCAGAAAACAGCGGAGCAAAAAGGCGGCATTCAGAAAAACCCGAATGGAAAAAACAAGCAGAATTTTAACAAAAAAAACAGCAGCAAAAATCATGAACGTACAACAGAAAAACAAAATAACGACTGATGAAATGAGGTAATTTATTATGAGTAAGGTAAACAGCAGAAAAGTCGCCATTGTAGGCTGCGGATTCGTCGGCTCCGCTTCCGCGTTCGCTCTTATGGAGAGCGGTTTGTTCTCCGAAATGGTGCTTATTGACGTAAGCGCCGAAAAGGCAGAGGGTGAGGCTCTCGATATCAGTCACGGACTGCCGTTTGCAAAGCCCATGAATATCTACGCTGGCGACTACAGCGATATTTCCGACGCGGCAATAATTGTAGTTACAGCTGGCGCGGGACAGAAGCCTGGCGAAACCAGACTGGATCTCGTCAAAAAAAATGTCGGTATTTTCAAGACCATTATCCCCGAAATCGCCAAAAACAACACCGACGGCATTTTGCTGATTGTCGCTAATCCGGTTGATATCCTGACATACGCTGCCACAAAACTCAGTGGTTTTCCTGAGAACCGCGTATTCGGTTCCGGTACTGTGCTTGACTCGGCACGTCTGAAATATCTGCTTGGACAGCACTTGGGTGTGGACAGCCGCTCTGTACACGCATTCATTATCGGCGAGCACGGAGACAGCGAGATTGCCGCATGGAGCAGCGCAAATGTTTCCGGTATTCCGATCAATAAGTTCTGTGAAATGAGAGGTCATTTCAAACATCAGGAATCCATGAATAAAATCGCTGAAAACGTAAAAAACAGCGCATATGAAATTATTAACCGCAAGGGCGCAACATACTATGGCATTGCTATGTCGGTAAAAAGAATATGCGAGGCAATTGTCAGGGACGAGAAATCAATCCTTCCCGTATCGAGCATTCAGCATAACAATTATGGCATAAACGACATTGCGCTGAGTATGCCGGCAATCGTAGGCAGAAATGGAGTAGAGGCTACCGTTCCAATTGAACTGAACGGTCAGGAGGCTCTTGCTCTGAGAAATTCGGCGGACACTCTCAAAAATGTTATCAATGAAATTTTTTGATAAATAATAAAATTTTCGGGAGGTTTTATAAATGAACTGCTGCGATGCAGAGGATATTAAAATAAGCAATCTGATCGCCGTAATCCTTAGAAAATTCTGGATAGTTCTTGTAGTAACGATTGCTTTTGGAATATACGGCTTTTCAATAGTGCCGCACTCAAACACGTACAGATCTGTTTTGCATATTAACTTTCAAAATCACGAAAATCAGGATATTACATCAAGCTATTTGCTTAAAACTTATACCATTGTTATGACTGGAGATCAGGCAATGGAGGATATTTCCGATGCTCTTGTCTCTTCTTGTGATTTAAAAAGAGTTAATAAGGTTTTTAATGTAACAGACGGAAAAATCGTTCCGCATGAAATCAGAATATGCATAGCTATCGATTTTTCCTATGAACACCAGATGCTTACTGTTTATGCGACAACCTCTGATCCGTATATTTCAGAAAAAATATGCAATACTCTCGCGGAAAATGCAGACAGATATATTTCGGAAATCGCTCCACAGGGAAATGTAAATATTATTAATCGCGCCGAACCTTACAGTGAATCAAGCATGTTGCCTGACGTTATCAAATACCTCGCAATGGGATTTGGAATTTCCTGCGCTGTTTTGATTGCAATTGACGTCATCGGTAAATCTGTTAAAGATCCCAATGAGCTTATCAGAATTTTTTCTAAACCTGTTTTGGGCAAACTCAAAACAAGGAACTTATTTGGAAAAGACTGCTCATCACTTATTTCTGACGAAAATGTATCCGCTGATGTTCTGGAAAGCTACAAAACAATTCGCACAGAATTGCTTTATTCTCTGGACGATTCAGATAAGAACATTATTGCGGTTTCCGGAGTTGGCACGAAAAAAAATAATCCTCTCATCGCCGCAAATATTGCGCTGGCTTTTGCCATGACAGGTAAAAAAACACTGCTTATTGACGCAAATCTAAGAGAACCAGGACTTAATAATGTTTTTAACATCGAAAACAATACTGGTATTTCATCCGTTATCTCCGGTAATTCTGAACTAAACGACACTATCAGACACTCCGTTTCAGAGAACCTTGATCTGATTCTGTCCGGTCCAATTCCTGACAATCCTTCGGAAATACTTTCTTCTGATGAATTTTCATCTGTGTTAAACGCGCTTGATTCATTATATGATTATATTATTATATCAACTCCATGCTTAACCGGCGTTGGAGACGCGCTCATTATGGGAAAACTTGCGAGAAATTTGATTTTGACTGTAAGATATTCCCGTTCAAAATATCCTGACATTGCTTCGGCAATAAATCAGATCAATGCATTAATGATTAAAATGCCTGGATTCATAGTAGAAGGATTTACCGACTACAAACGTCTAAAATAATAAAAAAATCTCACTTTGCCATATTAATTGGCTTAGTGAGATTTTTTTAATTAAAGCTCTATTTTAGTCCTCATAAACGTTCATTACAAGACCTGTTGTTGGCTTCGGATAAAAGTAAGTTGACTTCTGCGGCATTTTTTCATCGGCGTCTACTATATCCTTTATATCCTGTATTCTTGTGGGATTCAGTATGAAACAGCACTGGTACTTTCCGGCGTCAACTGCGGCTATTGCTTCAGTAAAGCTGCGTGTGTAATTTACGCAATCCTCATTATTGCAATGCATAACTCTGTCTATTATTAGCTGGTGCAAAATGCTGATATCAAGATTTTTCAGTGCCATACTGCCATCCGGCATTGCGCTCTCCATTGCTGTACTCGCGCTTCTGAGTCTGAGCAGATACCATGTGTCGTTTCCAACATACCACGCGGTGACCTTCTTGCCCTGTTCATAATACTCCGCAAGCGTTGGCTTTATTCCACTCACACCATGATGCTCATGTATGTGGAAATTCTCGGCTATACCTTTCAGGAATCCTTCAACATCGAAATTCCCGGCGTTTTTGATAAGTCTGTGCGTGGGAAAGAGCGTAAATTCCTCCTCGTCCATATTGACAAGCAGCATCATTACATAATCGCAGGGGGAACCTTCCGGAGCGCCTGATTCGCGGCACATATTGCGATATTTTAGAGATGTTTCATATCTGTGGTGTCCATCTGCAATATACAGATTTCTCTTTTCAAAATCCCGGCAGATAGCCGCAACATCAACCTCGTCATCAATTACCCAGAGACGGTGTGTGCATTCTCCTTCTACTGCCTCAATATCCGGCTCGCTCTCAGTCAGCAGCTCAAGCTTGGATTCAGTCCGTCTTCCCTTGTCGGTATAAAGAGAGTAAATTGTGCTGATATTGGCATGCGTAGCCTGAATAAGGTTGAGTCTGTCCGCCTTGGGTTTGGAAAGAGTAAATTCATGCGGCATGATTACGCCTTTTTCAAATTCCTCAATTTTAACCAGACATGTAATTCCTCTGACCTTTTTAATCGTACCTTCAGGGGTCTTGTATTCCTCCTCATAAATATACAGCGCCGGTTTGGGATCACGTTCAAGAACGCCATTGGCCATCCAGTTTTCCAGCGTTTTTGCCGCTGCTGCATAACGGTCTTCCACGCCTTCCTCAGGGACAGGAAGTTCAATCTTTACAATATTGTTCGGATTTTTTTTCAGATATTCCTGTCTCTGTTGCTCATTAATAATATCGTAAGGAGGACATAGCAAACTGTCCATATCCCCCGCATATTTAGTAAAACGTACCCCTCTGAACGGCTTGATCTCTGCCATTTAAAATTACATTCCTTTCAAATTTGATTTTTAACTTACAGGCACATACATCTGCATATTTATGATTTTTCAGAATCCGACGATTTTTTATTTTCGTATTCCTTTATTAATTCTTCAACGCTGTCAATGCATTTATCAGCATTTCCCGTCAATGCGCTGTAAAGCTCCTTTGACATTAAAGGAAACCATTTTCCGTCTTTATAGTGATATTCAATCGTAATTGTATCAGTTACGATACAATCGTCAAATTCTCCGTTGAGCTGGTTCGTCAGCGAATTCTTAATTGCCTCAGCGATCTGATCATCGTTTTCATACGAACCGTGATTCCACTCGTATTCGCTTGTTTCAGCAAGCACTCCGGAAAAAAGCTTTTTCATTAACATTCCCATATCTACATAAGATATCCTGACAGGTTGTTTGGCAATAATCGCATTTGTTTTTGGTTCCGAAAGCGCTTCAATCTTTATTTTTTGAAGAAGCTTTGACATAACTAATTCATCAACAGCTTCATTGTCGCTTCCGGAGACAGTATCGACCGTATTTCCTGTCATCTCGATTACAGCCCTGAAGTCACCATCGGATATGTACCCGCAAAATTGTTCATAGGCAATAACGGGATTATTTTCACTTGAAACAAACATTGTTGAAAACCCAATGATCACGCCTAAGAAGCATGCCGTAACTGCTATTAAAAGCGCTATTTTTATTCTGGTCTTCATGTTACTATTATTCACTTCCAACTATGAAGATATTATATTAAATCCTTTATTACGCTTTCTCAACAAGCTCGTCTTCGACGGCTTTTTCTTCATCAGCAGCTTCATCTTCGACGGCTGTTTTTTCGTCAGCAGCTTCATCTTCGACGGCTGTTTTTTCGTCAGTAGCTTCATCTTCGACGGCTGTCTCTTCATCGGCAGCTTCATCTTCATCGGCAGCTTCATCTTCATCAGCAGCTTCATCTTCGTCGGATGTCTCTTCATCAGCAGCTTCATCTTCGACGGCTGTTTCTTCATCTTCGTCGGAATCGCTGTCGGGTTCTGGTAAACCGTCTGAGAAATAGCTTATGCTCATTACATACCCGATAAGCACTATCACAGTCGTTACTACATATGTAGTTCTCGCCACTATGTCTTCAACGCTGAAAAACTTAACCATAATGGCAAAAAGAAGCGTCAGATTTACAATCAATGCAACAAGCTGAATTGCCGAAAAAACCAAAAATCCAACCGTAAGAGAGTTATTCTTTACCTTAGAAGACAGGCAAGACACATCGCCTATGAAAAAAAGAAGCAGCAATCCAACCGCGGTTATCGCACACAACGCCCCGACAGGAAATGTATCGGTCTGAAGGATAAATCCCGAATAGAACAGCGCCGCGAATGAAGCGAAAAGCATGCCAATTGTTATTATGTCAAGCACAATTCCTCCAATAGGCTTCTTTTTTAAATTACTATCGTTTTTCATAAAATTACTCCTCCGTTAATTCGTATTACAACTGAATACAGCTTAATCAAAACAAGGCAAATATTGACCGTAAAAAAGCCCGATATGTTAATGTTATCATTTTAACGCGCGGCAGTCAAGTGATTTTTTATTAAAATATATCGTATACATGATAATTTTATTTGTTGATTATTGTTTTACGCAAAGCAATAGTCACTTCACAGCATATTATCGTGGTTTTTCCACTGCAAACGCATACTTCGCCGTGTTGCCGTTAGACCACGCGCATTCCAGCAGATAATAGAACATTCGGTATGTTCTGTAATTAACTACGACGCTGAATGTGTTTTCGTTAACAATTAAGGGCTCTTCCTCAACAACGTCAAACGGCAGTCCTGAATTGGCTCTGACAGTATTGGCGTACTGTGTAAGCTTCATTTCCGACGGCACGCCTTCCACGGCGTCAAATGAAATAATCAGCTCCTTACCTCCCCATACAGGCGAGGCGTACTGACCTTCCGGAGCATAATGATCCATCATGATTTTATTTAATGTGTCCTCTGACGTGTATTCCTCTCCGTACCAATTGTAGCTCAACAGGAAAACCGGAGCTTTCTCTTCACCATCAACACTTATTTTGACTGCCTGTCCGGCTTCTACATGCTTTACTTCTTCCTCAGATGAAATCAGATCGCTCTGCGTCACTCCGGTATCGCCAGTATGCTCTTCAGTTGAAGAACCGAAAGCACAGCCCGTGATAATCAGTGAAATAAAAAATATCCCTGAAAATAATAAAGCTGTCATCTTTTTCATTACTTCACTCGCCCCTTATTAAATATTTTCTTCATTGAATATAATACAGCTTATTATATTTATTGTCAATATTGCATTTAAAATCAACCGCATATTGTCCTAAAAAAATTATCATTTTTTTAAATTTTTTTGCAAAAAAATTAAAAACGGGTTGCAATTTAATTAATATATGATATAATTTATTTAAATGGTATTTCAATTCTGAATGTCCACGATTTTTTAACAGGAGGCTTTATCAGGCAATGAAAAATGATAATAAAGATACCCTGAAAAAGAAAAAGAAAAAGGTTCATGGTTCACTAAACATTAATTTGTCCAAGTCTGAATTCATGAATAACAACGAGGCAAAATCTAACAGGCTATTCTGTAAGATATGTCTTTTTGCCGGATTTTTGGTGTTGTTCTGTTTTGTGCTCAATGAAGCCGGCGTTGTCCGTATAGCTCCAGTTATTGTGTGAATAATCTGCCTTGCGTCCGCGATGCTTTTCTTCATACTTTTTTTCATTTTT
>JAEEGL012939185.1_pt1 | contig 12987 bp, 10 predicted proteins | sample 9134231 | NCBI WGS metagenome assembly JAEEGL01 (sample SAMN16246548, study PRJNA631951) | gut metagenome | biome: gut microbiome; feature: rumen; material: fiber-attached | host: Bos | place: Iran: Karaj | collected 2018-10 | reverse complement strand
GCTCACGCTTCTGCCGTTTCCTTTGTACTGACCGGAAGGTGTACGGCTTAAACTGTAGCCGAATTCCCGATAAACATAACTGGTGAAGCCGGAGCAGTCCGTTCCGGTTGCAAGGCTCTGCCCACCGTGGACATACGGATATCCCACGTACTGAAGGGCATACTGAATAATGGCATTTCGCAGTTCAGAGTTGGTGTTGTAGGCAAGGGTCTGATCCGCCACCGCAGTCAGGTCTTCCGAATTCTGCTCTTCCACATTCTGGGAAGATGCATCCCCATCCGTTGTCTGATCATTGGAGGCAACTGTTTGTTCCACGGTATTTCCGGAAGTATCTCCGCCTGTATGTTGAACGGCAGTCTCAGTACCTGCAGCGGATGCGTCGTCACGCTCGTTCTGAACCCGCATAGCATTAAGCTCCGCCGCTTCTTCCTCCAGGGTCTTCGCGGTAATATATTCTTCGATCACGGAAACATACTCCGACGCAACATAGCCGATCTTATCTTCACCGTATGATACTTCCAGCCAGTCTCCCAGATCGGAACGTACCTGTACCTTTTCCCCGGCATCCACATAACCGATCCGCTCTGACTCCACGTCCGGTTCCTTCCGAACATTAAGTCTCGTTACTTCCACCACGGCATAATGAAGAAGGTACTCGTCAACCTGCGAGATCAGATCCTCGCCGTATAAAAAGAACTCGGCTTTGATATAACCATCCACATTACCGGAAAGAACGTGAAACCAGAGTCCGTCTTCCCCTTCCACTTCTTCCAGGATCTCAGCCACGGAACCGTTGTACATTTTACCCACAATATCAAACTCGGTAGAGGCACCGCTCCGAACGTTCACGTAATGATCCACCTGGGCAACCGCCAGGTTGGCATACTCGTTTTCTTCCGTTTCTGCCAAAACCTCACAGGTTTCACCTGCAAGTTCCGGGATCAGGGTTTCCGGTGAGATGGCACCGGCAACCGCTTTTGCAGAAGCTTCCACCGTCACTTTTTCCCATCCGGTCTCTTTTGCCGGTTTCTCCGCTTTCCGAAGCCTCTCATCAGCCTGGGAAGAAAGGATCGCAGCCAGAAAAAGAAGCACAGAAAGTACGGTCAGTACGATATTGATCATCTGCTCTTTCTGTGGATCCATATGGTTTTTGATCTGTTCAAATAATTTCATATTCAATGCTCCTAAACACAATTTTACCACACAAGTACAAGGTGATGGAAAGGTCACGGAAAACTTGTCAACGCCTCACAGGCTGTAGTAAAATGCGTGTTATGAAAACAAAACACATTCCTTATTTATTAACAAACAAACTGTTTCTTTCCATCGCTGTGTGCGCAGGTCTTGTTCTTTCCGCCTGTGGGGAAGCATCCGCTACGCCTCTGGTTGTGATTGCGGGAGAAGAATCCTTTGTGGGCGAGACCGAGACGATCCAGGTTCCTGCAACGCCCGGCGATGAAGAGACCAAAGAAGCCGTCGAAACGGAAACGGTGGAGGTTTTTGAGCCAAAAACGATCCATATTATGGCTGTCGGTGACAACCTTCTTCATGAAGGCATCATATCCACCGGAAGACAGCCTGACGGAAGCCTGAACTATGATTTTGAATTCGCGGATATCAAACCTTTTATTGATGCCGCAGATATTGCCGTGATCAATCAGGAAACACCTCTTGCAGGCAATTCCTACGGGTTTAAAGGATATCCCTGTTTCAATTCTCCCACCGAAGTCGGGGATGCCATTGCGAACGCCGGATTTAACGTAGTGACCGCCGCCACCAATCATGCCTATGATCAAAAGGCAAAAGGGCTTTACTCCTACGCAGATTATTTCGTGGAAAATCATCCCGAGATCGTGCTATGCGGGATCCGCGGTAATCTTCCCAATCTCCACGGCCAGCCCAAAACTTCGGAAGGACCCGCTGAAACAGTTTCTTTAGCCGAGACTAAGGAAACTGCTGCTGAAGAATCAGAAACGAAGGCATCGGATGCTGCGGCTTCCCCCCGGAACGAACGGATCCAGTACCTGGAGATCCAGGGTTACACTTTTGCGCTCCTGAATTACACCTACGGCACCAACCTTGCAACCTACCCTTCCGATGCGGAAGGACATCTGGATATGCTGTGTGACTACAGCAGGAAAAACCGGATGCTGAACTTCACGGCATTAAACGACTATGTTCTACCGGACATTTATGAAGCAAAGCAGACGTCCGATTTTGTCATCGTTTTCCCCCATTGGGGAAACGAATACCAGACCACTGCTTCTCCTTACCAGGAAGCCTGGGCAAAGATGTTTGCGGATGCGGGTGCGGATCTGATCATCGGTTGTCATCCTCATGTGGTACAGCCCGTAACGAAAGTGGTATCCGATCTGGGAAATGAAGTTCTGTGTTATTACTCTCTCGGTAACTTCGCTTCACTTCAGCGTCAGCGCCGTGCCATGTTTGAAGCCATGGCCTGGGTTACTCTGACGGACGATGAAGAGGGAAAGCTTCACATCGTGGAAGAAGAAAGCGGCGCCCTTCCCATGGTCATGCAGTATACCACCGGCGCACGTTTTCAGGCAGTTGTTCCTCTGGACGAATATACGGAAAGCCTGGCAGCATCCCACGGTATCATCACCAGAGGCGAAGGAAAACTGAGCATCACGGATATGAACAATTGGGCAGACACGCTGCTGACCACCTATCGCATGAAAAAAGAAGAGATCCTGAAGGAACCCACTTACTTTTCAGGTCCCGTAACCGAATAAAACGATCCAATGAAAAAGGATGCTTCCCGTATCAGGAAAGCATCCTCTTTTTTAATAAAACCAAAGGTCTCCGTTCTTTAAGCCGATCCGGAGCAGATACCAGCTCACTTCAGGATCATCACTGTTCTCGGATGCAGCGACGTTCGCATAATAGGAAACATTCATGTCAAAGCCATCTTCCATGGTCAAAGACATACGTCCCAGATCGTCGAGTTTCCAGGTAAAGGTTTCCTCTTCATCCGTGTCCGTATGGATGAGGACGCCGGTTCCGTCTTCGTAGATGTTGATGCGATAGCTGGGATAGTATAAGACCTCTGCATTTTCATCCTCCCCGTCATCATAAGGAAGGAATTCATAGCCATACCAGTAATCCTGGTAACTTGAAAAGTCATAGTACTCCATGGAAACTTCTACCAGATCCAGGCTGTAAATATCCGGGAGAAATCCCTCATCATCCTCTTCATATTCCCAGTCGTAGTCATAATAATTGTAGATGCAGTTGTCCAGGGTAATCCCCTCATCATATTCGATCTCGGATTCTACAGCGCCAAACGTACAATCCCGAAACGTAATATCTGCCTGGGAATCGGTAAAAATGATCGGTTCCTGACAATCCGTAAAGGTACTGTTCAGGAAGGTAAACGTACCCTCGGTGTCCCCGTGCCACATGGCTTCTCCGTTACAATCATGGATCACGCAGTCCATCACCAGCAGATCTCTGACATCCATTGTTTCCAGTCCCACGTAACCGCACCCGTAAAGGTCCAGCCCATGCAGAAACACATTTCTGCAGTCATCCAGGTTGATCACGTTCCCGGCGCAGGTTCCTTCCATATCCGTATGCCCAAGGGTAAGATCAGACAGGAACAGATCATCGCAGTCTTCAAAAGTTAACACTGTTGCGTACCGAGGTTCCACCACAAGTTTTGTGGCAAATGCAAGATCCGCCCCTCCGGCGATGGAAAGATCACTTACATCCTTGATGCTAAGCTGCATTCCGTCATACACTTCTTCGATCCGGACATAGTCGGAATCGATCGTCCCACCGTTCTCCGCGAGCACTGCACTGATATAATCCGTCAGATTATAGGATCCGCGTTTTAACCGGATCCTTGCTCCGGGCTCGATCGCTTCCACCAGTTCTTTTACGTTGGATACAAACGTTACGGTCTCAGGGACCTGATTGCCGTCAAAATGACAGTCATTTCCAAGAAGAACTCCCTGCACCTCTGCCGCTTCGGAAGCAAGACATTTTGTCTCCCATTTATCAAAGGAGCAGTTTTCAAATAACAGGGAACTGTTTCCACTTGCACTCAGGAACCGATTTCCCTTGTTGTTTTCAAAGGCGCAGTCCTGGAAGGTTACGCTGCTGTAGAAGATATCCAGCATGGTAAGATCCTTGCATCTGTCAAACTGCGTATTATCGAAATGAATTCCGAAACAATTGTACAGATCCAGGATCCCGTAGGTACAATTATGGATCCGGCTGTCCCATACCGTGATATCCGAACAGTTCATGGCCTCGATCCCATAGGTTCCGCAGCCGTACAGATCCACATTTTTCATTGTAACGTTGCTGCAGGATGCAAACCCAAGAACCGCGCCTTCACAATACCCTTCCTCAACGGCATGTCCGAAGGTCAGATATTCCAGCCGGATATCGGTACAATTTGAGAAGAACAGCACATCTGCGTATCTCCAGCCGGTTACGATCTCTGTCTTTTTATCTTTCGCACCCCGGATACAGATATCATCCTGGAAGCCAAGCATTAATTGTTTACCGTCTTCCGAAACAGCATATGTATTCACGCATTCCGTGCCGGAATCATATTTGGTAGTATGTTCCAGATATGAGGAAAGGTCGTAAGTCCCGGGCGCAAGATCGATCTCCACATGTCCGCCATTTGCAAGCGCTTCAATGAGTCCTTTTACGGACGTGATATGGAGCGCCCCGTCGTCTTCGAAGACATAATTCACATCGATGGGATCAAGTTCGTCTTCCTCAAGGTCTGTGCCTGCAGTCTGTTCGGTATTCGTCTCTGTCTCTTTCTTTTCTTCTTTTTGAGAAATCATATCCGGACCGCAGGCACAAAATGCCACGGAAAGGAGGCAAACCGCTCCCGCAAGGAGCAGCGATCTCTTTCTGTTCATAATATTCCCCTTTGTCATTTATTCCGCATCGGACCGGATAAACAAAACACCAAGCGTTCCGGGGCCACAGTGGCTTGATACCACACCGCCGGCCCGGGTGATCAGGATCTCTTCAAAGATGTTCAGGCTTTCCAGATAGGCTTTTGTTTCCTGAACGATCTGTTCATCACAACCGGAATGGGTGATAAATACACGATCCCTGATTGCTTTCTTCATTTCCGGTTCCAGATCACGGGCGTAGTCCCGTACAACTTTCGCAAGCTGCCCACGGTATTTTTTGCCCGGCTTCATTTTTGCATTTTCCACAAGGATACAGGGATGAAGTTTGAAGGTAGAGCCTGCCATTGCAGCAAGTCCGCTGCATCTTCCGCCCCGATGAAGATAAACAAGCGTATCCACCACAAAACTGGCACGGACAAAAGACCTGAGCGCATTTACTTTTTCTGCGATCTCTTTTCCGGACATGCCTTTGGATGCAAGATCACAGGCCGTAAGGACAAGAAGTCCGATCCCGGTTGACAAGGATTCGGAATCGATCACAAAAACCCTGTCTTCCGCATCCAGTTCCGCAGCCGCCATGTTCAGTACATTATAACTGCTGGACATTTCCGAAGAAATGCTGAATGCTATAACTTCCTCCGCTTCAGAAAGCGCCGTCCTCATGGTATCGATCGTCCGGTCCAGAGAGATCGTACTGGTCTTCGGTGTGATCTTATGGACATCTGACCATTTGTAGATGTCCTCCGGTTTGATATTGACGCCGTCCAGATATTCATCATCCCCCAAGTGGATATGCAGCGGAAGGATGGTCACGTCATACCGCTTTACCAGTTCCGGTGAAAGATCACAGGTACTGTCTGCCAAAACAGCAATCTTTTTCATATCTGAGCCCCCTTGTTATAATAATGTATCTCCTGCCTATCAGTTTATCACATTGCCTAAGGATCGCTCTATTTTTTTAAGAAATTCATCATCTTGTAACTTGACGCTCATGGGGATATTCATGTAGATTATATACGGCGCAAGTGCCGTAAATTCTTAAATAAGAGGTAGACATGGCTGATACCACAGAATTAGAGAAAAGACTTCCGGTAGCCCCTTTAAAAGTGGTTGCATTGGACTCCGCCCTGGAGATGGGCAAAAAGATTGACCAGTATCTGGTGGATTTTCGTAAAGTAACCCATCTTGATTTTATCGGAGATCCCGCATTCCGCGGATATCACGAAGACAGTTTTCTGCTGGAAGCGGATGTTCCCCGGTTTTCCACCGGTGAAAGTAAAGCAATCTATCATGAATCCGTTCGAGGAAAGGATCTGTATATCCTGGTAGATGTAACAAATCACAGCATCACCTATCCCATGTACGGATATACCAACTACAAATCCCCGGACGATCATTATCAGGACTTAAAACGCGTGATTGCAGCTGCAGCCGGAAAAGCGCACCGCATCACCGTGATCATGCCCTTCCTTTACGAAGGCAGACAGCATAAGAGAAACGGCAGAGAGTCCCTGGACTGTGCGTATGCATTGGAAGAATTAAGTTCCATGGGCGTGACCAATATCGTCACCTTTGATGCCCATGACCCCCGAGTGGCAAACGCTGCTCCCCTGTGCGGTTTCGATAACTTCATGCCCACTTATCAGTTCACAAAAACGTTGCTGCGTCCCGAGAACAACATCAATATGGACAAAGATCATCTGATGGTGATCTCTCCCGATGAAGGCGCACTGGACAGAGCGATCTACTTTGCAAACGTGCTGGGCGTGGACGTAGGTATGTTCTACAAACGCCGTGACTACTCCACTATCGTAAACGGCAAGAACCCCATCGTTGCCCACGAATTCCTGGGAGACAAGATCGAAGGCAAAGACATCATCATCGTGGATGACATGATCTCCTCCGGTGACAGCATGATCGATACCTCAAAGCACTTAAAGAGTCTTGGTGCCGGCAGAGTATTTATCTGCACTACCTTCGGACTTTTCACGAATGGTATGGCGGCATTTGATAAAGCTTATGAAGAAAAAGTCTTCGACAAGCTCATCACAACGAACCTGACTTACATGGATCCTTCCATCCATGAAAAGCCTTACTTTGAAGCCGCAGACATGAGCAAACTCCTTGCTTCCATCATCGACTTCATGAATCACAACGTGTCCCTCTCCTATACCAATATGGCGCACGAGAAGATCACGGAAACTGTCCAGAAATATCTGGAAGCCAAAGAAGCAAGTAAATAAACCAAAATATGAAGAGATGCCGACGGCATCTCTTTTTTGTTATTTCTGGATCATGATAAAAGCACCGAGATTTCCGCGCTTTTCTCCTGTTACTCTGTGAGAAAACAGGTCCTTTGGATGGCAGCAGGTGCAAAGATCCGTCACTTCGATCGTCTCCGGAGATACTCCTGCTTCCACAAGGATCCATCTGTTGGTCTCCCACAGATCAAGTTGATACTTTCCTTCCTTTTTCCCGGGAGAATAGATCAGTTCATAATGCTCCGGCGCTACCGCCGATCTCATGGCATCCATGACTTCCTGTCCGACTTCATAACAGTTTCTGCAGATGGAAGGGCCGATCACTGCGTGAATATCCGAGAGGTCCGAGCCGTATTCCTCCGTAAACATCTTTACCCCTTTTGCTGCGATCTTTCCTGCTGTTCCCCGCCATCCGGCATGAAGGACAGCCACAACTTTCTTTACGGGATCCGCCAGCAAAACAGGTACGCAGTCCGCAACATAACAGCCAAGGGCAAGCCCCGGAATATCCGTGACCAGTCCGTCCACATCCACGTAATCTTTCGGTCTGGTAACACCCTTGCCGGCATCATCTATCGTTACCTTTCGGATATTGGAAGTATGCGTCTGATACGTACAAACAATACGGTCCGGTGTTGTTCCAAGACATCCGGCGATCCTGCGATAGTTCTCAGAAACCGCAGCCTCCTCATCCCCTCTTGTAAAACTCAGGTTCATTTCGGAATAACAGCCCTGACTGACTCCCCCGTGCCTGGTGGAAAAAAGATGTTTGATACCGGGAAGCTGTTCCATCTTCGGTCCCGTCAGATAGAGTACCCCGTTATCATTATGTTTCTGTAATGATCTTGTATCCAGCATATTATGATCAAAACCTCGTTGTGAAAGTCGAGTGTTGTCTTACCAGCAGCGCCTGCGCGGAAAATTTCCTCCGTATGGTTACTACTGCCTACCCGCTTAATGCCGGTAGAAAAAAGCATTCTTTACCCAGGTGATCTCGTCCCCCAGGATCCCGATCACGTCAAAACGCACCGGATCAAATTCTCCGATCCCATGGGTGACTCTGTAATAATCCGCCACCTTGCAGATCGTTCTCTGCTTGGATAAAGTAACTGCCTCCAAAGGATGGCCTTCGGCGGCAGTTTTTCTGTACTTTACTTCAACAAAAACATAACAGGAACCTTCTTTGGCGATCAGATCGATCTCCCCAAAACGGTTTCGGAAACTGTGTTCCAGGATCTGCAGTCCCTGTTTTTTCAAATATGCGGCAGCTTTTTCTTCATACTGCGTTCCGGTTTTCCGTTTATTCATTCCCAAAAGTTTCCCGACATCAGCGTCTCTTGATCGTTGCAGACTTTCTTTGTGCCTTGTTCATCTTTTCTTTGATCTTATCCATGGCATCCACAAACACAAGGACTTCCGCCACAACGCCATAGAGTTCCGGCGGTATCATTTCACCAATTTCCAGTTTCGACAACGTATCCGCCAGTTTATTGTCCTGATGGACCGGCACCTTTGATTCCTTGGCCTTTTCAATGATCTTTTCCGCAAGGGCGCCTTTTCCGGTTGCTATGACACGGGGTGCCGCCTCATCCGGATCATATTCCAGCGCTACCGCAGTTTTCGGTTTTTTGTTCTCCTGTTGATCGCTCATATCATTCCCTGATCTCTTAAGCCTTTGCATCAAAGGAACTCAAGGATATCACCTTATCTTCACTGTTTTCTCCGCGTATTCTCGAAACCACATCTTTCTCCGAGGCCTGCTCCCCCGGACGAGGTCTGCCTGTGACCGCAGAGTTCACGGAGTATCCTTTTTCCGCCAGCCTTTCATCCAGAAGATGGAGATTGGCTGCAAGAAAATCGATGGTCTCATCGTCCTCCACATAAAAATGCGTTTGAACATTTTGTCCAAGCATTTTCAGATAGACATCCAGATTTCCCAGGTGATCCATATCCAGATGCAGGAGCGCCGAGACACTTCCATCCTCGGAAAGACGTTTCTGTTTGTTGGCGTAGACATACAGATCCCCATGCGCATTGGTAAGTCCGGTCTTAAAAGGGATCTGAATATAGGGAAACATCTGATTCAAAGCCTGCATGAAATCCAGATTTTGATTCAGATTGGTAACTGCCTGCCCGGCATTCGAATCCGCTTTCCCGGAATTCGTCAGAACTTCCGCCAATTTTCCGATATCGCTTTGCAGTTTATGATAGAATTCCTGCACTTTTTCCTTATCCGAAAAGGTTTCGGGTTTCAGGAGCCACTGATCCTGTGTTTTTGCATCAAAGACTTTGCTGAATATCTTTCGTGCATCTTCAAAGATCGATCTTCCCCCATCTTCTTTCGTTTCCATCTGCGCTTTCAGCGCATCCAGCAAAGTACTCACATCACTGTCTTTTAAAAGACCGGAAGAAAGCTGTTGTTTCAAGATCTCCGGATCCGCATCTTTGATATAGGCAGCCAGTTTCTCATTATCTGCAAAAGACAATGCTTCCTGCAACATATGATCAGCCTGCCCAGCCCCTGCAGGAAGTACCTGGGACTGCTGCAGCGGTTGATCGATCTTCTGCTCCACCTGCAGGGGCACGGTACGGTCATTTACGGTACCGCCTGATCCGATCACAGTTTCTTCCTCTGCACCAAGGCTCTGAAGAGCTGCATTCTTTGCTTCTTCGGATGCCATTTTTACGGCAGCTTCACCATCCAAAGGGGGATGTGTTTGCGTTGTTTGAGATGTTTGAGCTGTTTCTGTGCTTGCCTCCGTGTTCTCTGTTCCCGGAGTGATCACCGGATTACCGGGAGTTTGTACGGAAGCTGTATCCTGCGGTATCCCCTGGTGTGAAGAAGGCAGTGCCGACAGCACGGTCTTCATGAACTCAATGCCTTCGGATAAAGGTTGTCCGGATGAGGCAAGATCCCGGATCAGCTCATTCATACCATCGGAAATATCCCGATAAGAACTCATCAGCTGATGGTTCATGTTATGATATGCCTGTAATTGACCCAGATTACCCTCGTTCAACTCCAGTCCCATGGCAGTCAGTTCCACCACGGAAGAAGGTTCAAATCCGCTGTAATTCGTAGTCAGGCGGCTCATATTCCAAAGGGATGATTTATCAACGGAAAGGCCTTCCTTCAGCATGGTCGTCACCATAGCCATATTGGACTCTGTTGCGGGCATGCTTGCGGCCTTTAACGCATTTTGTGCAGTTGTTACGTTTGCCTGGAGATTTGTGTAAAGAGGAGAAAGGGCCAGTTTGTTATTCTGATTACTCAGGACTTCGAACACGATGGTCTGGCCGACTTGCAGATTTGCACCTGTCGTATCCATTTTTGCGGTCATTTCATTCTGATTTCCCAGATTCAGGGTTACCTGATCTCCCTGGATGTCCTTGATCTGTCCGGCAACCGTGTTTCCCACCGAAAGATCAAGCGCGCCTTCCGTTCCTTTCGGCACAACAACGACAGACGAATTCCCCTGGGTGGGCATCGTCTGATCTGTTCTTGTCACGTTTCCGGCTGTAAATAGATTTCCGATTCCGATTGCCATGAAACTCCTTTGGAAACCGATGGATCTCAGATAAAGTTTCCGATAAAGGATCGCCTGTGGATTGGACAGGGTCCGTATTTTTTGATCGCAGCAATATGTTCCGCACTGCCGTATCCCTTATTGGATGCAAATCCGTATTCGGGATAGATCTCGTCATACTGTACCATCAGCCTGTCTCTTGTGACTTTCGCAATGATGCTGGCGGCCGCAATGGAAATGCTCTTGGTATCACCCTTGATGATCGGCACCTGGGGGATATCCACATCCGGAATGGTCACTGCATCATTCAGCAAAAGATCCGGTTTTACGGAAAGTTTCGAGATTGCCTCTCGCATTGCTTCATAATTTGCCTGCAGGATATTGATCTCGTCGATCCGTGAAGGAGAATTGTACCCAACCGTGGCTGAAACGGCTGTTTCCATGATGCGGTCATAAAGCTCCTCTCTCTTTTTTTCGGAGAGTTGCTTCGAATCATTTATATACAAAAGGTCGCAATCCTTGGGCAGGATCACGGCTCCCGTAACAACAGGGCCGGCAAGAGGGCCTCTGCCCACTTCATCGATCCCGCAGATATACGCGCAGTCCGCATATTTCCGTTCAAAGGTCTTCATACCCTCCATACGGGCAACTTCTTTTTCATAGGCCTGAAGCCTTTTTCCTGCTGTCTCTACCAGTTTTACAACACCGCCGCGATCATCCCCGGAATAGGCGTCGATAAATCCTTGTAATTCCTTTACCGGTGTATTTGCCAGGGCTTCCTTAATGGCACCGATGGTTTCCATACCAAACCCTTCTTTCTATTGTCGTTCCGGCGTATGCCGGCGACACCGAACGTTACTGCGTTCGGACTAAATGGCACGCAGAGCGTGCCTACCATTTATTGATCGATCTTTCCGAATTTCGCAAAGGGCAGGATGCGGATAAATGCTTTTCCCACGATCTTATCCCTGCGGATGTTCCCTACCATATCCGATCTGGAATCTGTACTGTTGTTCCGGTTATCTCCCATCACAAAATACTCATTATCACCCAAAAGGATCTCATCTTCGGCAAGCCCGGGTTCTTTGATCACTTCGTAGCCGAAGTTTTCCTCAAGGATCTTGCCATTGATATAGATATTTCCCTCTTCATCGATGCGAACGGTCTCACCGGGGAGTCCGATGATCCTTTTGATGTAATACGTATCCTGTGCATGCTGAAAAGGAAATACGATGATATCAAACCGCTCGGGATCCTGAAAACGATAAGAGATCTTATCCACCAGAAGGGAATCCCCGTCTTCCAGGGTATTGTACATGGAACTGCCCTTCACTTCCGTACGCTGCGCCACAAATGTGATAAACAGATACGTCAGCAGCAGTACGATCAAAATGTAGACTCCCATGCGGAGTACTTCGATCAGTGCACCTTTTAAACCTTTACTCATTCTTTCCCCTTACTGCGGCTTCTCCAATGAGATCCTGCCAATCTTTCCACTCCTGAATTCATCCAGCAAAAGATTTGCCGCTTTTTCATAGTCGATCTCATTTCCCTTTTTCAGGCACCCACGGGAACGTCCGATGGCTTCCAGGATCTTCACGGGATCCGTTTCTTCCCCGATTGCCGTATATCTTTCCTGCAGTTTTCCCGGATATTGTTCCTGCAAAAATCGGATCAGATCAAGAGATAATTCCTCGATCTGCAACACTTCATCATTCATGGATCCAAGCATGGCCAGTTTCATTCCCACCTGCTGGTCTTCAAACTTAGGCCACAGGATACCGGGGGTATCTAAGAGTTCCAATTCTTTATTCAAATGGATCCATTGTTTTCCCTTTGTTACCCCGGGCTTATTCCCGGTTTTGGCAGCACCTTTTCCAACAATGGAATTGATCAGAGTGGATTTCCCCACGTTGGGGATGCCGGCCACCATGGCCCTTACCGGTCTTCCGATGATCCCACGCTTTCTGTCCCGCTCCGTTTTCTCCTTACAGATATCCCGGATCACACTCTGGATCTGCTTTACGCCTTTTCCTTCCCTTGCGTTCACGCAAACCGCCCGGATCCCCCGTTCTTCAAAATATCGAAGCCACGCCTGATTGACACTTTCGTCCGCCAGATCAGCTTTATTTAAGATCACGAGACGCAGTTTTCCCTTCCCCAGGGTATCAATATCCGGATTCCGGCTGCACAGGGGGGAACGGGCATCCGTAAGCTCGATGATCAGATCGATCATCTTGATATTTTCTTCCATCATCCTGCGGGCCTTTGTCATATGCCCGGGATACCATTGAT
>JAEEGL012908129.1_pt1 | contig 12987 bp, 12 predicted proteins | sample 9134231 | NCBI WGS metagenome assembly JAEEGL01 (sample SAMN16246548, study PRJNA631951) | gut metagenome | biome: gut microbiome; feature: rumen; material: fiber-attached | host: Bos | place: Iran: Karaj | collected 2018-10 | reverse complement strand
CTTCTTCATTTATTATAGTAATTCCTAATTCTTGTGCTTTGGTAAGTTTTGAGCCTGCTTCTTCTCCAGCAAGCACATAAGTAGTTTTCTTAGAAACAGAGCCAGAAACCTTTCCACCAAAACTTTCAATAATGTCTGAAGCTTCTTTTCTTCCTAGTGTTGGAAGTGTTCCTGTTAGAACAAAAGTCATTCCCTCAAAACGATTATCTACAATTTCTTTTTGCAAGCCTTTCATGTTAAGTCCAGCTGATTTTAGTTTTTTAATCAAGTCTTTAGTTTGAGGATTTTTGAAAAACTCACAAATGCTTTCTGCCATTATTTCGCCAACCTCATGAATATTTGCCAGTTCTTCGACATCAGCATTAGCAATAGCATCTAAATCTTCAAAACTTTGTGCAATTATCTTTGCAGACTTTCCACCAACATGTCTAATTCCAAAAGAGTTAATTAGCTTATCAAGACTATTCTCTTTTGACTTGTTAATGGCATTAATCAAATTATCTGCGCTCTTATCTCCCATTCTTTCCAAAGCCATGATGTCTTCTTTTTTAAGAGAATAAATATCTGCAACATTTTTTATTAGTTCGGCACCTAATAATTGTTCTATCATTGCAGGTCCCAAACCTTCAATATCCATTGCATCTCGAGATGCAAAATGAACAAGACTTCTAAATAATTGTGCAGGGCACTCTATACCTGTACATCTTACCACTGCTTCGCCTTCAACTCTTTCTGTTGGCGCACCGCATACAGGACATACAGACGGCATTTTGAATTCCTTTTCTTTCCCTGTTCTTTTATTTTTTAGTACCTCTACTACTTCTGGAATAACGTCTCCAGCTTTTTGAATATATACTTTATCACCTATTTTAATATCTTTTTCTCTTATAAAATCTTCATTGTGCAAAGTCGTTTTTGAAATAATTGAACCAGCAACTGGAACTGGATCTAATATAGCAACTGGCGTTAAAGCACCTGTACGCCCCACTTGAATAACTATATCTTTAACTGTTGTTTCTTTTTTCTCTGGTGGATATTTATACGCAACCGCCCATTTAGGCACTTTTACTGTTGTACCTAATTCTTCTCTTTGTTTTAAATCATCTACTTTAATAACTGCGCCATCAATATCAAACGGAAGTGTTGGTCTTAAATCACCTATTTCCTTAATTGCAGAAAAAATTTCATCTATTGTTTTGCATTTTTTACTATAAGGAATAACATTCATACCTAACTTTTTCATATATTCAATAGATTCATGATGAGATGTTATATTTTTGTCTTTTATAGTTTGCATATTAAAAACAAAAACACTTAGATTTCTTGAAGCCGTGACTTCTGCATCTAATTGACGAAGAGAACCAGCAGCTGCGTTTCTGCAATTTGCAAAAATCTTTTCTCCAAGAGCTTCTCTTTCTTCGTTTATTCTGTCTAGTTCTTCACGAGGAAGGTATACCTCTCCTCTTGCTGTTATAGTAACTTTTTCAGTTAGCTTAGATGGTATTGTTTTAATTGCTTTTAAGTTTTCAGTAACGTCTTCTCCAACTAAACCATTACCACGAGTAGAACCTCTTACAAGTATTCCATCAACATATTCTAGAGCAACTGATAATCCATCTATTTTAGTTTCAACACAGTATGTAGGATTATCAACTTCTTTTGAAACTCTATTCAAAAAATCACTTACATCATTTAAATCAAATACATCTTGAAGACTTTGAAGTGGAATAACATGTGTCACTTCGCTAAACTTCTCGCCAACCTTACCTGTAGCAACAATTACTTGAGTAGGTGAGTCTTTGGCAATTATTTCTGGATGTTCTTTTTCGATATTACGAAGCTCAACCATAAGCATATCGTATTCAAAGTCAGAAATTTCTGGTGCATCATCGTTGTAGTATTTTGATGCATAATAATTTATTTTATCTTTTAATTCATTATATTTTTTCTCGATATTAGTCATAATTAGCCCTTTTTAACACTTTATTTTTCATATTAAGTTTTATTTTGATTCCAATATTTCATCTTTACTTGCTTTTACGTAATCCCAACCAGAAAATACTGCTGTAACTAACGCAACGCACATCGCTACACTCATTAATGCATTTAGTACTAATTGTGTCATTCCACCATCAAATACTTCAACACCTTTTACAAACATAAAAAATTCACTATTACATAAAAATGCAAATATAATAGCTATCATCTGTGATACTGTTTTTACTTTGCCATACCATGAAGCTGCTACAACGTTACCTTTCTTTGCTTGTAGCATACGAGATGCTGCGACTAATAGTTCACGAGCTTCTGTTATAATAACTATCCAAGCTGGTATCATTCTAAATTCAACCAATATTAGTAGACTTGCTACTACCAATAATTTATCTGCTATTGGATCTAGGAATTTACCAAATGTTGTAATCATATTTCTCTTTCGTGCTATTTGGCCATCAAAATAATCTGTGATTGAAGCAACACAAAAAATTGCTAATAATATTAGATTTTTTACTGGTATAAAACCGCACATTCCTTCTATAGGAAGATATGCTATAACAACTAGTACTGGTACTAGAAACATTCTCATACAAGTTAATTTGTTTGGTAAATTCATATAATCAATCTCCTTTAAAACTTTATACACTTATTTTATTTCAATATGGGGGTAAGTTCAATAAAAATTTGACATAAAGTATAGGCGACGGCTAGTCGCCCCAACAATACATTTAATTTATGAATGTGAAAAGCGACGCACATTGTGCGCCGCTTCCCTTTATACAAAAATAACAAATTTTGGAATCTGTGGGGTATCCTCAGTCATAGCACGATGTAGCATTCTAAACACCAGCCGATATTCTTTGAGTTCCTTGGGCTCAGTCGGGCTTGTCTTTTCTTTAACTAATTTTTGAAGTTCAGCGATTGTAAACTTCGCGTTATAGAAAGCGTCACATCTAGAAAGCACATCATTGATAATGGCTTGCGGAACCACATTTAGATAGAAAGCATCATGATGGAGGTTCTTATCTATTCTTCCCCTGAAAAGTGCCACAAGTGCATAGCCAACCTTCTCGATTCTCTTAAAGATGTACACTTTATTTTCTATGATGATGTCTTTCGCCTTTGTGTTGTATGACTCCATTGTATAAATTATCTCGTATCCATCATAGAGATGGTCCATCCTGTTTCTGGCTTTGCAAAAAGACATATATAGTTCTTCAAAGTAAGGTGTATATTTGACGTGTTCATTGCAAAAATCACCGATGTAGAAGCAGTTAGCTGAGCTATTATCTGTAATCCTGCTTCCTTCTTTTTCGCTTACACCTTGTATATACTTTGTCACAAAATTTTCTATGGATGACTTATAGCTTTCTGGAGTCAGCACTATTAATGGCATTCTTCCGTCATTATAATAAAGTTCATTCATCTTAACCCTAAAATTAGTAACTGGGCAAAAAGGTTCAATCGAGCTAACCGCAAATGAAAAATAGATTTTCGCATAGAGCTGACTCAAAGTGAGAAACTCCCAGTTTTCCGGACAGATTTCATCATCGTTTTTTAAAACAGCGTATGTGTCCATGTAATAAAATAACGTCTGTTTGTCATTCGATTCGTCAATTATCACCATACTGTACTTTATCATCTTGAGCAACATTTTAATCATGCTTGCTCTAGCAGTATTGGCAATTGGTCTACGACCATACATGTAGATATCAACTCTACGTTTTTCGTCGCAATATGCCTGGAAAAGTGAAGCACATATTACATCAATCGTTTCATTTTCTGGTCCAAAAAACTCATCACGATAAGTATTGTATAACTCATCATTCAGGAAATTAATCATATTGGCATCAGTTAATACTTCAAAAGTGGCATTCCGTTTAAGATACTCTCGTAGTTTTCCAAAAAAGGGCTTTAAGGTTTTTGCTGTAATGACGTCAATTGCCATCTTTATCCCCCCTAATTATATGCATCAAAAAAGACTACACTATAGTTTTCCTATTTGGTGTAGTCATTATATATTATAGAATATATTATAACAAGCGATTTTCCCTTATTCTACTATTAATTTAAACTCTTTCATCATGTCTTCATGTTCATCAAGTGTGACAATAATTTGTGTTTCTCCACTTGAATTTGCCTTTAGTTGATTAAACTCTTCTATGAATTCTGCTATATTTTCATCTTTTACTTCAACTTTAAATGATGCATCTTCATAGCTTGTATACATTGCAATCAAGGCCTTATCACCACTTTGAAGAACAAGCTCATCTTCTATTTCTTCGTCAACTATCTCATCATTATAAACTTTTAAGGTTTTAACTTTTAAAAATGGTTCTTCCTCGTCTTCTATTAAGACTAAATCATCTTTTCCGCCAACCCCAGTAATTCTAGAAAGAATCGTGATAAACTCACCTTTTTTCAGATTTGCTTGAGGCATAAATTTGTGGTTTGGAAATCCCTCAATTATTTGATTATCGCAAAGTACCTTAACATATCCTTTTGCCCACGCAGATATATCTTTATCGTCCTCGAATGCTGTCTTAACTTCTTCAAACATGTCTATATCGCCTTTGCCAATTAATTCACAAATAATAGGTGCAAACTCTTCTCTTCTAATTGCTTCATCTTCTTTGGCATTTAGCATATATCCTTTTTCACTAGCTAGCTCTAATGATTTGTTTGCACTTTCTAGCTCTTGTTCAAAGGAATAGTAAAGGTTAATGATTTGGGCTATTTCACCTTTAGTTATATCTTCTTTTAAATTTGTAAAGTTCATATCTTCTGTGATGTAGTTACTCTCCTTAAACTCTGCTAATGTTTGGTCTGCCCAATGTGCCTCACAAACCCCAAAACACATATAAATAGCAATCAAAGTCGCAAAAATAATCATTCTTTTCATAATTACATCCTCATCTTCTAAAATATATACTTCCGTAGCACTTTCAATGCAAAACCACTATACCACAAGGGTTTCGAGATATCAATAGGCCATTTTGTAACAAAAATGTAACATTTCAGGTGCTTTTTGCTCCCAATTCTCCCAAATGCCTATTTTCCGTAGCTTGTTAGGTTTACATTATTTAAGCGAAAATTGACAAAATTGGCTATTTTCAAGCGTTTCGCGACTTTTTTCAATTTACTTTTCGTTAACTTCGTGTTATAATGTACTTATCAAATAGATAAAAGACTTTGATAGCACAGCGTAGAGAATACGCTTGTTATAAATCTTTTACAAAAGATAAAACTCCAAAGATGTATTTGTAATTAAAGGAGGCGAGGCTTATGAAAAAACAAAATCTTTCTCTTAAATTGATAATTCTAGTTTTGGGGATGGTTTGTGTATTAAGCTGTAGTCTTTCCTTTGCACAAGTACCTTTCGAGTACAACATTATTCCTGAAATCAAGAATAATTCAGTAATAGATAGGACCGCAACAAAGTTGCTTAAATTTAAGCTATATGAAGCACAAGAAGACATCTATTACAATGACATGAAAGTTTCTATAGAGGATAATTCCTTTATAGTGGACATTTCAAAACTAGTTGGAAACGTATCTATTCAATTTAGAAACTCTGAAGGTAAGATTAAAACATTTAATTATAATATTTCAGATAACAAAGGAAGGCTTGAAGGATATGAATTAGTTGCTGGGAAAACGTTAAATACGTATGTAACAACAATCAATAATATTACAGTTATTTATACTGACAAAGAAGTAAACGCAATGTCTAAACTTCAAAAATACATTTTGGAATTACCTTCTCAGATGTTAGAAAACATTAATCTAATTAAGATGATTCCTTATTCTAATACTTCAAACATTGCTGGAACTTCGAAAGATCAAACTATAACATTATATAATTTCAAAAAATATGATCAAAAAACACAAAAGAATATTATATTTCATGAACTTGCACATTCATGGGCAAACAAATTGATGGATAAAAAGATAATTGACTACTCTTATACAGATTATAAAGATGTAGTCGCTAAAGATAATAATTTCATTAGTGGATATGCTAAAAACTTCGCAAATGATAATAATGGCAGACTAAGCGAAGACTTCGCAGACAGCGTAGCTTTCTACTTTATCAACCAAAAGCAATTTGCTAAAACATATCCAAATAGAACAGACTATATTAAATCGCTATTATAATCCCCCTTAATTATATAAAAAAGCCGGTAGACTGAAAATCTACCGGTTTTTTCTTTGTTGTATTGTTAACATTTTTAATTTTATGTTGACTAGTTCGTCAAAAACTGATATGCTATTAGTGGCAACCAAAAAAACAATAGGAGGTTAGACGATGTCGTACTACACCAAGCTCTCAAATGGAATCATTGAAGCTCACTGCATTGATGGAAAAACAACTGAAGATGCAGTGCATATGCTTCGGAACCTGATACGCGTAGGGGTAATTGTTCCCGAGCTGTATGATCTGGCTGTCATCGACTATGACTGTTCCAAGGGACTTGAATTCGATCCAAACAACGACAAGCATTATGCCTTAAAGTTCCATGGAATTGAGAACAAAGTCATGGTATATCCGGTAACAGCAGGTTACAGTGGCATTGGTCCTACTGCATGCTATGAATGCCTGAAACTTATGGGATTTGTCAGAGGAGAATTCATGGAAGAGCACCCGGAAATATTCCGTAAGCGGGTGTACTCTGTAAATGGAGTAAAAAAAGAAGACCCCAAGATACACCTGGAATATTACAAGTAAAAAGCTTTTTGCTCCCCGCAGGGCTATATGCCTTGCGGGGTTTATTTTATCCAATAAAAATAGCGACCGATGGTCGCCTTTATTATTTATATGCTTCTAATCTATTGATTTTTACACCTTTTTTGGCAAATTTTTCTTCGTACTCTGTAGGAACATTGTCTTCTATCATATTTGAATATAAATCATTTGTAACATTCTTAAGTGTGTAACCTGTCTCTTTTAGGCTTTCTATGGAATAACTAAATAAGTCATCGTTATCCGTCTTTTGAAATATTTCTTTGGTGCCTTTAAAGATATTTTCATATCTTGCTAAAAACTGAGGAGATGTAAGTCTTCTTTTGGCATGTTTAGCTTTTGGCCAAGGATCTGAAAAGTTAAGGTATATTCTAGATATTTCTTTATCAAATACTTTCTCTATATCATGAGCATCCATCCTAATTAGCTTAAGATTTGTAATCTCCGTCTCTAAACTTTCTAGCTGTTTAACCGCTTTATAAATAACGCTATCGTACATTTCAATACCAATAAAGTTTATATTTGGATGTGATATCGCCATATTTATTATAAATTTACCTCTGCCCATACCAATTTCAATGAAAATTGGCCTATCATTGCCAAACTCTTCTTTCCATTTTCCTCTTAATTCCTCTGGATTATGTAAAACAAATGGTGTTTTTTCTATATATTCACTTGCACCCTTGATGTTCTTTAGTCGCATTGTATTCCTCCTATTGCTATCCATATCAACAATAATGTGCTGTTGACATAAATTAAAAAGACATTACTTATATTGCATTAAGATTTTTTTTATTATATAATGATTTCTGCAGTTTAGCAATAATATGCCTCACCTAACAACACGAGGCTATTTCTAAACTAATTGTTATATTCTTAAGGAGGATACAAATCATGAAAAAAATATTATCATTATTAGTTGTATTTGCTATTCTTTCTAGCTTTATGGTTGCTTTTGCTGATGTCATTGCTCCACAAGAAGCTAGCTCTGCAGATACAGAAGCTATAATGTCTAACGAAGAAGTTATAGCACCAGAGGAAAATGTTGCAGACTCATCTACTGTGGAAGAACTTCCATCATCAAAAGATGAAGAAGTTCCTGCTGAAAATACTCCAGCAGACGTTGCTCCTGCTTCATCAGCATCAGCAGTTGAAGATGAAGACGAAGTTGTAGAAGAGACTAAAGCTCCAAGTCCATTAGGCGCTGTTATAGCTATTATAGTAGTTATAGTAATCGTTGGTTTAGTTGCTGTTATGAGCAAAGGAAACTAATTTAAAAAAATTGAGTCGGCAAACGCCGACTCTTTTTTATTGTTTAATTAAATTCCTAAATTCATTTACCTTTAAAATGTATGTTAGTATAAAATATACTATCAATCCACTTAAAGAACCTGCTCCGACTCTAATGATATCATTTAGAACTGATTCTGTAAGGACAGAATTCATAAGTGTATTTACTCCAAATACTACTACCATCATACACGCACTAGATATTACTATCTTAAAAATATATTTAAACAAATCTTTATTTAAAATTCCTGATTGATATTTATTTAGAATAATTGTAAGAATCACTCCATTAATAATCGCATTTATGGCAGTTGCAAGCGCAAGTCCTGCAAAGCCTAAAGAAGTCTTGCTAAGAACAAAACACAAAATTAAGTTTGTAATTATAACACAGATTCCAACTATTAAAGGAACTTTTGTGTTCTGCTTTGCATAAAATGATTTATTCATTATTTCAACTATGCCTGCTCCTATAATACCTATCGCGTAAAAGAACAAAGCCTGAGAAGTATTCATTGTTGCATTTAAATCAAAACTACCTCTTTGATAAATAAGTGCTACTATATCTTTACTATAAAACATTATTCCCAAAGTAAGCGGTAATAAAATAAACGTTATTAAATTGAATGATTTATTTATAAGAGCTATAAAACCAGTGTTATCGTCCTTCGAACCTTCTCTTGAAAGTTCTGGAAAAATAATGTTTCCAACTGCATAAGTAAATATACCATAAATAACAACATAAAGTTTATAAGCATATTCTAATGCAGGTATGCTTCCTTGTGGCATGTTAGAAGCAAAATTCATAGAAACTAAGTTATTAATCGGAAGTACTGCCGTACTTATTAATATAGGTATTGCAAGTTTTATTACTTTCTTTATATTTTCGTCATGAAAATTAAGACCAAATTTAAAATCATATCCAAACTTTTTTGCCATTGGCACTTGAATGATAAGTTGTAAAAACCAAGCAAAAACCGTGAAGTAACATACACCTGTTATTCCAAATCTTGAACTAAAGAATAACAAAAACAAAATAACGGCTAGATTTGAGATACCAGATATTCCAGAAGGAATATTGAACTCTCCATAACTTTGCAAAAAGCCCACAAAAGAAAAAGCCATAGCTGTAAAAATAATCATAGGAAAAGTTATTCTAACTAGATTAACTGTAAGTTCATATGTATAACCTTCGAAACCACTTGCAAGTAAATTTACTAAAAGAGGTGCAAATATTATTCCTATAATAGAAATAACCGTTGCTATGACTGCCACTATGTTAATAAAATTACCAGCAAATTTATTTGCTTTTTCTTCTCCACTCTTTTGTAATACTTCATTGAAAACTGGAATAAAAGTCGATACTATAGCAGAACTTAAAACTATATCAACTATTTGAGTAGGAATTTTTAAAGCTGCAAAGTATGCAGTCGCCTCTACTGAATCACCATAGATTTGAGCGAAAACAACATCTCTAAGCAGCCCTAATATCTTGGACACAGCCGTAATAATTACGACTGTGCTAAGTGTTTTCATCATATTTTTCTTCATCTAAAAATCACCTTGTCTTAACTTTTGGAATTTTTTCTACATTTATATCTCCAAATAAACCATCTTGAGTAACATTAATACGGCTCATTTTAGAAAGTTCTAACAAACTTAAAAGCGCTGTAACAACCTCTGCCTTTTCCTGCTTCTTTGGATTGAACAATTTGTTAAAAACAAATTTTGGTTTTTTAAGTAGTTGCCTAATTATTTCTCTAATCTTTCCTTGAACTGTATATTTTTCTGAAACAGCTAATTTTTTAATATTGTCTGCTTGTAAGTTCTTTTTAACTTTTTCTTTCTCTAGAAAACTCATATACACTTTTGGAATTACATCACTATCGTATTGTGTTTCAAATTCAGCCTTTGGAAGATTAACCTTTGAAGGCATCTTGAAACAACGTTTATGGTATTCCTCAAGTCGTTCTCTAAGAGTAAATGTACATTCTTTATATCTTTTATATTCAACAAGAAGTTTAACTAAATCAAACTCGCTTTCTTCTTCTGACTCAAGTGGAGCAAGAGACGGAAGCAAAGATTTTGACTTAAGGTAAATTAGCCTAGAGGCCATCACTATAAATTCTGATGTAACCTCTAGGTTCATTCTTTGCATCTCTTTAAGATATTCTAAATATTGATCTGTGATAACAGAAATTTTGATATCCATGATATCCATCTTGTTTTTTTCGATAAGATGCATAAGCAAGTCTAACGGACCTTCAAAATTTTCTATTTTAATGCTATATTGTTCCATTAAAATCCTCTATTCATTATTATTATCAAGCTCTATTAGCCTAATTGTATCCATAACTAGTGCTGATAAGTTTGGTTCAGTTTTTGATGCTATATCTAATACTTCCTTATGATTTGGCTCTTGTCCTGTAGAACCAGCAATATTAGTAATGCATGAAATACCAAGAACTGCTATACCTGAGTGAGAAGCAGCAATTACTTCTGGAACTGTTGACATACCTACAGCACTTGCTCCCAAAGTAGCTAATGCTCTAATTTCAGCATCTGTCTCATATTGTGGGCCAGGCATAAAAGCATAAACACCTTCTTTAAGATCAAACGCCATTTCTTTTCCAACTTGTTTGGCCAAATTGATAAGTGTTTTATCGTATGCATTTTTCATAGCAGGGAATCTAGTTCCAAACAAATCATAGTTAGGTCCTCTAAGTGGAGTAAGTCCAGACATATTAATATGGTCGGTAATAAGCATAAGGTCGCCTTTTTTAAATCCTCCATTAATACCGCCTGCTGCATTTGTAACAATTAGTATAGATACCCCAAGTATTGCGAATACTCTAATTGGAAATGTAATCTCTTCCATAGAGTAACCTTCATAGTAATGTAGTCTTCCTTGCATAGCAACAACATATTTATCATATATCTTACCAAATATTAATTTTCCTTCGTGGCCTGAAGTTGTAGAAGTTTTAAAATATGGAATTTCATCATAATTAATTTCAATTCTATCTTGTATTTCATAGACTATACTACCTAATCCCGAACCAACAATGATTGCAATTTCAGGATTAATAGTTACTCTACTATTAATAAAATTAACGGCTTCCATAACTTTTTTGTCTAAATCTTCCACAAAAAATTCCTCCTTTGTATTATACGAAAACTATAGTAATACTAATAATTATTATCTTCTAAATCAGGCAAATTGTCAATTGCATTAGATACAACATCATATCTATAACCTTTGTTCAAAAGAAACTTTTTAACCTTCGAAACGTCACCTACCGTTTTATATTTCTTAAGTGCAAGTTCACTGCAAGATGCTTCTTCAAATTCATAGACTTGAGGGACATCAACATATTTATCTATAATGTCTTCTGCAACACCTTTACGCATAAGTCCAATTTTTATTTCATTTGCTGATGATTTTTTTATTCTGATTGCATTTTCAACATATTTTTTAGCATAATTCTCATCATTTAAATATCCAGCTTCAATAAGATAATCTATAGTCTCATCAATTAAGTCTTCTTCCATCTTTAATTGATTACATTTTCTACGAACTTCTGCTACAGTCCTCATTTGATATAGAACGTATGAAATTATTTTGTCGTTTACTATCATCTGTTTCTCCTTAATTTTAAAAGAAGCTGTAAAAATATGAATTTTTACAGCCACTAAGTATTATTCTTCGTCTTCCAATTCGTCTTCTTCTAATTCTTCATCTTCTACTTCCTCAGCAGAATTAAGTGACATAAGGTTTTCACGAATCTTCTTTTCAATTTCTTCACAAACATCTGGATTGTTATCTAGATATTTCTTTGCATTGTCTCTACCTTGAGCAATACGATTTCCTTCATAGCTAAACCATGCACCTGCTTTTTCGATAAGGTCCATATTAACAGCTATATCAAGGATATTACCTGTTCTAGAAATACCTTCACCGTACATGATATCAAATTCGCACTCTCTAAATGGAGGGGCAACTTTATTTTTAACTACTTTAACTTTAACTCTATTACCTATGATTTCACCATTGTCTTTAAGTTGCTCTGAACGACGAATTTCCATACGAACAGATGCATAGAATTTAAGTGCACGACCACCTGGTGTAGTCTCAGGGTTACCAAACATTATACCAACTTTTTCACGAAGCTGATTGATGAAAACAGCTACGGTCTTTGATTTGCTAAGAACACCTGCTAATTTACGAAGAGCCTGTGACATAAGACGAGCTTGAAGTGCAACGTGAGTATCACCCATATCTCCATCAATCTCTGCCTTTGGAACTAATGCTGCAACAGAGTCTACAACTACGATATCTATCGCACCACTTCTAACTAGTTCTTCTGTAATTTCTAATGCTTGTTCACCTGTATCTGGTTGTGAAATATAAAGTTCATCAAGATTAACTCCTAGCTTTTTAGCATATACTGGGTCTAGTGCGTGCTCTGCATCGATGAATGCAGCAATGCCTCCCATCTTTTGCGCTTCAGCAATCATATGAAGTGCAACTGTAGTTTTACCAGAAGATTCTGGTCCATATATTTCTATAATTCTACCTCTTGGAACTCCACCAATACCTAGTGCAATATCTAGGCTAAGTGCTCCAGTAGGAATCGCTTCAACATTAAGATGAGTTTGATCTCCTAATTTCATAATAGAACCTTTGCCAAATTGTTTTTCAATTTGACCTAATGCTACTTCTAATGCTTTTCTCTTTTCAGCATTGTCACTAACAGATACAACTTTTTGATCTGATTTTTCATTTTTTTCTTTATTTGCCATGATTTCCTCCTAATTCTTGTTAAAACTCATCATAAATATGATAGAACACGCTATTTCTTTCGTCAACAAGTTTTAACTAACTAATTTTAATTCTTCTCTAATTTGTTTTGCGTGCTCTAGCACCGCTCTAGTAAGGCCTTTTCCAGCTATTACCCTAG
>JAEEGL011217000.1_pt1 | contig 12987 bp, 11 predicted proteins | sample 9134231 | NCBI WGS metagenome assembly JAEEGL01 (sample SAMN16246548, study PRJNA631951) | gut metagenome | biome: gut microbiome; feature: rumen; material: fiber-attached | host: Bos | place: Iran: Karaj | collected 2018-10 | reverse complement strand
TAGAGACTACGACATTTATTTTTGTTCTGATAGGAGAGTGTCTATGAAAAAGAGGTTTTTTGTTGTAGCTTTTTTTACAGCTACTCTAGTTTTTGTATTTCCCATAAAGGCATCTGCGGAAGAATGCTATGAGCGGATATATCGTGTATATAATCCGAACTCCGGTGAGCATTTCTATACATCGAGTGTAGATGAGCGAATTATGTTGGTAAAAGCCGGATGGAATGACGAGGGTCTGGCATGGGCGGCACCGGAGTCTTCGGGTACGCCGGTATACCGTCTCTATTCGGAGGGGGACGGTAAAAATGGTGATCATCATTATACGATAGACCCGGCGGAAAAGGACTGGCTGATTTCTCTTGGTTGGAAAGACGAAGGGATACTCTGCTATTCGGCGGAATCGAAAAATCGGATTCCGTTGTATAGGAACTATAATCCGAACGCAACTACCGGAGCCCATAATTATACGCGGGACTCCAATGAGTATGCTGTGCTAAACGATGCCGGATGGAATGATGAAGGCATCTGCTGGTACGCGTTGGATCGGGATACGCGGTATGTGCTAGGAACAAATCATGCATATGCATCCTTTGAAACGGAAATGACACTCAACGGTATGGGTGATGGATACCATTCCAAAATCGTACTTACCGATGTGACCGGAGCCCGTGCGGTATCCTTTGGAATTCAGTATTCGTATAACCTGCTGGAAGGCGTAGACTACTTCGGACACGTGGAAGACATCAAAACAAATTGCGCTTTTTTGGTCGAGAATGTGATGGCAAAAAATACGGAGGCGGGAAAAAGCGGAAAGGAATATACCTTTGTCAGGGATGCGAATATCGGGCAGACCTACCGGATAAACCTATCATGGTATGAAGATAATACGCTTCGATTCTATGTGGATGGAGAGGAAATCTGGCATACCAAATCTACGTTGGAGAAACCGTTTTATTTCAGTATTGAGGGAAGTGCCATGCATAACGGAGATACGATAGATGCGAACTTTTCCGATGCTTTGGTTTTGGCCAATGAGTATGAGGGATGTGTGGGATTTTTAACCGGATGGAATGATAGCTATGCGGACTTTTTCGGGCTTGATGTGTCGATGACACAGGAAGGTTCTGCTGTAACGGAAGAGACGCCCATGTTTACAAACGGACATCCTTCCCAACATTGCAGCTTTTCCGTAACGGGAACGGCGGATATAAATACTGCAGTTAACGGGGAAATATGCCCGGTGACAAATAAAGCGTGGGATTGGGATACCAGTTTTTATGCGCTGGAACCCAGGACGAATACGACGCAGCATCCGTTATCCGCGGTGGCTACAATCAGTCAGGCACGACCATAGAAAATATAAACAAATTATAAACAAATTCTAAAAATTTTATAAACAAAATCTAAATAATTTATAAAATCCAATTGAGAAATTTTTAATAGTTTCTTAATTGGATTTTTTTATTGTATGGGGTTATGATGAAATCACTTTCAAATAGATCAAATCAAATGGCAGCTCGCCAATGGAATTCCATTTTTTTTAAAGAAAAGGAAAAGGAGGTAGCTATGTGGAAAATCAGTATTGTGGGGTTGAGGTGTTAAACCTTTTAAAGAATTGTGTGAAATCCGGAATCAATCTGGTGTTTTACGGAGAGACAGCTTCTTTAAAAGAAGAATGCTGTGATTTTTTTACGGCATTTGTTCCGGAGGACGAGAAGGTAATCTGGATTAAAGATACCCAGGAATGGCATTTGAATCCGAAGTGGATCATGCTTACGGGAACCAGGTTTAAAGAGGCTGTTTATGTAACGAATTGCTTTAATCATACCAATGAATCGGAAATCTATAATTTCGTGGATGCGGAAGTACTTCTCGGAAGTGTATCGGTAAATGTCGGTGACAAAGAAAAGAGGGTGCGCTATATCGAACGGATTTGTTTCTTTGACCGAAGGGATACCAAATTGCATCCGGTGGTGATTGTGGAAGACGGTAAGATTATAAACAGAGTTTTGCCGGATTATATTCTGGATAAGATGGCACAAAACCAAATTATCGATGCCTTTTCTTTCGGAGGAAGGATTCATGGAAGAAAACTGGCTATCGGATGAGTATATAAAAAACGGATATGTATTTTCTCTTCGAAAAACCATTCTGTATTACATGCTGGTCTACGGCGGTCTTTTGTTTTTGGGGCGTCTTTTCCTACTGCATTTCTATGAACAGATGTGTTTGTGCGTGGTGGGTCTTTCTTTTTTGCCTTTCTATATCAGAAATTCCGACAAAAACCAATATGATCAAAAACAATTCTCGGATTTAAATAAATATATGGAGCAGTTTCTATATTCCTTTATGAAAACAGGAAAGATACTGGCTACGTTGGAAGATTTGTCTTGTGTGTTTGAAAAGGATGACTTGGGAGCGATTATCGCTGAGGCAAGAGAATACATCCTAAAGACGGAAGAAGAAACCGCGGAGAAAGATGCATTGCATTTGATAGAAAACGAGTACGGAAATCTTTTGCTTTCTCTTATACACAAGTTTTGTCTTCGTGCAGAGGTGTTGGAAGGAAACTACAGACCTTCGCTTACGGTTCTTTTGGAATATCGAAAAGACTGGGCGGAGGAAGTATTTTGCCGTCAGTGGGAAAAAAGAAGAAAGCGCATGTATACGGGAATTGCCGTGGTAGCACTGATTGTTTTGATGCATCGGAATCCGTTATCGGAGATAAGGATTCTCGGCGTACTTTTGCTTTGCTTTTTTGCAATGTATCTGGGAGATTTGCAGCTTGGCATGGAATACGCATATAGAGAAAAGGGATTATCCAAGGAAAAAGAAACAGAAACAGAGAGGATGTTTTTTGAATGGGCCATGATGCTTGTTTTGTATTTGCAAAGGGATTCGGTACAGGTGGCGATTCACAGATCTTATGATGATGCGCCGGAGGATTTAAAACCCCGGTTAAAACAGTTGATAAATAAACTGCGGGAGAATCCGGATGGATTGGAACCGTATCTTGCGTTTTTGAATGAATACTCGCTGCCGGAGGTCCATGCATTTATGAGAATGTTGTATGCGATTTCTTAAAACAAAGGAGGATGTTTATGAGAAAGTTGATTTTTAAAATGATACTTGCGCCGGCACTTTTGATTGTGGGGATTTCCTTTCATCCTGCTTTGCCGGTGTATGCTTATGATGCTTTTGGAGTAGCGAATAGGTTTGTGGTGGTTTTGTAATGGATAAGAGGAGGAACTATGGACAAATGGAAGAAAAAGATGCAGAGAAATAAGAATTTTATAGGAAGCGTTGCATTTTTTATGGCGCTTTTGGCACTTTTCATAGGTGTGGTTTATGGGGTAGGAAAGAAAACCGACGTATATGCCAAGGAATCCAAAGATGATTATTCAACCATGCTGGAGAACTTGAACGAAATGGAACAAATGATAGAGGAAAGCAAAGAACTTTTGATTTCCTCGATTGAACTTAGTGAGGAGTCTGTGACCATGGATGAGACCCTTGTGGATAATACAAGTGTGGTTACGGATACCTTGATTCAGGTGCAAATGGATATCGAGGAAAACAAAACGGATATCCTAAATGCAATCGAAGCGTTAAATGAGGATAATGCAAATCAATTATGGGCTACCTATGTGAGAATATCGGAGGATTATCAAAAGATTTCCGAAGAGTTCAATGCCTCCATGGATTCGGTGAAAAGTGCTATGGCAAGTCTGTCAAAACAATCAAACACGGAGTATAAGGACATTGTTGACCGGATAGGGACGTTGCAAGACCATGTCTTAAAAGGAAACGAGAGTCTGCAGGATAGCATTGAGAAAAGTACGGAGCAAAACGAAGCTTCATTGAATAAAGCACAGAATACGGTGTCCGGTTGGCTGACGACACTGAAAGTGGAAGTAAACGATAGGTTTAGCAGTCTTGCCGGTGAGATGAACGAAAGATTTGGAAACATGTCTGAGGATGTAAATAATCGTTTTACGGTGCTTTCTGCGGATGTAAACGATAAATACGGAAGCCTGTCTGAGGATATTAACAATAAATACGGAACACTCTCTGGTGATATTGATACGAAATATGGATTACTTTCTGTGGATATGAATGAAAAAAACGAGTTGTTGTCAAAAGACGTAAATGACAAATATGAGAAACTTTCTCAGAATATAAATAATAAATATGAGACTCTTTCAGAAGATGTAAACAATAAATATGAGAGCCTTTCGAAGGAGATAAACAATAAATACGAGAAACTCTCATCGACGATGAATACGAAATATGAGCAGCTTTCTTCTGATATGGGTACGATGAAATCCGAATTATTGAATAAAATGGAGTCGGAACATAAGAAACTGGAGGAAAAAATAACTCAGCTAAGCAGCAGTTTAAATTCCACGAATACAAAATGTAAAAACTTGGAAGCAGAGATTGCAGAGTTAAAAAAGACAATAAATACGGTATCTACACAGGCGAACAGTATCGATAAGTGCTATCCGGTAGGAAGTTTGTATTTAAGTTTATCAGATACCAACCCGTCCAGCTTATTCGGTGGAACTTGGCAAAAAGTGGCAGCAGGACAAAACTTAATGGGAGCGGGGAATTCTTCTTATCCTTTGGGGTCCACGGGAGGAAGCTATACCAATACATTATCGGTTGCCAATCTGCCGAATTACGACCTAATTGTAAACGATCCCGGACATGCGCATTCCTTTAGTATCAGTGGTGTAGCGGGTGGATCACAAAATGATAATATAGCCCAAGTAGGGGCAATGGACATTACGGTTCCTTACGCTGAGCAAACTGTAAATGGAGTATCTTCTGTAAATGGTACCGGCATACAGGTTAACTCCGGAGGAGGAAATCAGGCGTTTTCCATTGTGTCCCCTTATTTGGTTGTAAATGTTTGGAAACGAATTGCGTAAATGTTGCATAAAGCCAGAAACTATGGTATTCTAACCTCGGTCGCTTTATCGCTTTAAAGCGAGAAAAAGTGACGCGAAAAAGATTACGAGGTAGATGACATGAAGGAAGTATCAAAGCTTTTAGGATTCCGAGAGAGCATCAAGGTAGTGGATGCCACATTAAGAGACGGAGGTTTGGTCAACGATTTTTATTTTACGGACGAGTTTGTAAAGAAATTATATGAGACCAATATCAAAGCCGGAGTCGATTATATGGAGCTTGGTTATAAGGCTTCAAAGGAATTGTTTGATACAAATAAATTCGGCAAGTGGAAGTTCTGTGATGACGAGGATATCTTATCCGTGATTGGAGACAATGCAGATAAAAAGATTAAACTTGCGGTGATGGCAGACGTTGGCCGTTGCGATTATAAAAATGATATTCGAAAGAAATCGGACAGCCCAATCGATTTAATTCGTGTAGCTTGTTATGTGCATCAGATTCCGGCAGCAGTTGCCATGGTTGAGGATGCAAAAGAAAAGGGCTATGAAGTCAGCTGCAATATTATGGCCATTTCTTCCGCGCAGGACGCGGATGTGAGAGCGGCACTGGACATGATTGGTCAGTCCTCCGCAGATTGCATTTATATTGTGGATAGCTTTGGCTCCCTTTATCCGGAGCAGATTGCCAGAATCGTGGATACTTATATGGAAACAGCCCAGAAGTACAACAAGATTTTGGGAATGCATGCCCATGATAATCAGAAGCTTGCTTTTGCCAATACCATTGAAGCCGTGGGTGACGGTGTGGATTGGCTGGATGCCACCTATGCGGGTATGGGCCGAGGTGCAGGAAACTGTTCGATGGAAAACCTTTTGGGATTCCTTCGTAATCCGAAGTACAATCTCTATCCGGTAATTAAGTTTATTCAGGACGAGATGATGCCCCTTCGCGAGTCGGGATTACAGTGGGGTTATGACTTGCAGTACTTGATGACGGGAATCTTTAACCAGCATCCTCGTACAGCAATTGACTTTACCAAGGAACACAGAAAAGATTATACAGAGTATTATAAAGAGTTGACAGCTCAAGAATAAAGACAAAATCTTTATAAGATATAAAAAAGAAGGTATCTGATTATTCGTCAGATACCTTCCCTTATGTGGGGGAGTAATGTGCAAGATATCCCTTTATAAGGGAGGCATCTTACATATAACGTCCGTACTTTCCTACGATTTTAGCGTATTCTTCGAAAGCTTCTTTGAAAAAATTCTTCATAGTGTTTGTCTCCTTTCTTTTTCTTTCTTACAATTGCATTATAGTTTTTGAAATAAAAAAATGCTCGTCAAAGAAAAGAAAAAAGTAGCCAAATTTTGCAGATGGTTTTGGGTGGTGAAGTGTGCTAAAATAAAAATATTCTTATTATGAAAGGAATCCTTAGTAATATGAGAATGGCATTTGTTATGACTTGCGCGTTTATTATGATCGTTTTGTTTATGTGCGCAAGCGGAGCAAAAAAAAGCGATAAAGAAATATCATCTATAGTTGAAAAACTTATGCTTATGTCGGCGGGAACCGTATTTACACAGCTTATGATTGTATCGGTTTTAAATCCGATTATAGCAAAAGTTTTTTATAATCTTTACTATATTTCCATTGATTTTCTTCTTTATTTTTTATTGCGGTTTTGCTATGAGTATACCCGCCAGAAAATGGATAAATCTTGGTGGGACTATTTTTTAAGGGGAGCCATCGTTTTAGACTGCGTGTTGATTATCGGTAATATTTTTGGCGAGTACATGTCCGCGGTTTCCGAAGTAACGGTTAACGACGAGTTGTATTATGTGGCTACATTTACCACTCATTATCAGTTCCATCTGTTTTTGTGTTACGTAATGTTTGCAACCGCCATTTTGGCGCTGTTTCGAAAGATTACAAATTCCGATCCGATTTACTGGTTGGAATACATCCTTATAGCAGTAGTTCTGATTGCGATTGTTGCCATAAATCTTGTTTATGTGGTTCGGGCTTCCGTTATTGATTACTCTATGCTCGGCTATATTTGCGGCGGCTTGTTTGTTTATTATTTTTCCATCTATCGAGTTCCGAGACTTTTGGTTTATAACATGATTTCCAATATTATTTCGGATGTTCAGGACGGAATTGTTCTTTTTGATGTAGACGGAAATTGTATTTTTGCAAATAATATGGCAAAAGATTTGTTGGGCGTTCCCAGAGGAAGCTTCCATAAGGTGGAATTACGACTTCTTGAGTGGCTTAACGAGGGAAGAGCGTACGTTACCAACGATGATTTTATGAATGATACTTACATCCGTATGGTAGACGGAGAGAGGGTATCCCTTCATATTACATCTCGTGCCATTCGTGGCCGTGACACAGAAATCGGTAACTATTATCGAATTACTAACTATACCAAGCAGGTGGAGCGTCATCAAAGAGAGCGTTATCTTGCGTTCCACGATCCGTTGACCGGAGTGTACAATCAGACCGGCTTGTTTGACGTGATTGAAAGGAGACTCAGAGACAATCCGGATAAGAGCTATTACCTGCTTGCCATTGATATTCGCGATTTCAAGGGTGTTAATGAAGTCCTTGGAAGAAAGTGCGGAGATGAGCTTTTGATTCGCGTGGCAAAGCAGTTGGCAGAGTTCCAGGCTTTTGATGCACTTTACGGAAGACTTACCGGAGATCGATTCGGTATTTTATTGGAACGTAAGTATTTCCATGCCGGAAAGATATCCAAGATGCTGAATGAACTTCAGTTTACCGAAGACGATACCTCCTACACCGTGATTCTTCACATGGGTGTTTACGAGATTCAGGAAAATGACGAGACACCGATTGACATTATGTTTGACCGTGCGGCATTTGCTATTTCCAAGATTAAATCCAATTTTGAAGAGCGAATTGCTTTCTATGATGAGGTTGCACGTCGTGACATGATGTGGGAGCAGACCATTTCAAGTGAGTTAAATACAGCCATTGAATTTGGTCAGTTTATTCCTTATTTGCAGCCGCAGATCAATTCTGAAGGATACTCTATGGGAGCGGAAGTTTTGATTCGTTGGGCGCATCCTACAGAGGGATTGTTGTTGCCGGCGCGCTTTATTGAAATCTTTGAGAAAAACGGCATGATTTTAAATCTGGACCGTTATGTTTGGGAACGCGCTTGCCAGATCCTTCGAGACTGGAAGGACAAGGGATATGAAGACTATTATTTGTCTGTAAATATTTCGCCGAAGGACATTCATTTAACGGATGTATGTGGGATTCTTACAGGCTTGGTCGAGAAATACGAGATATCACCGAAGAACCTAAAGCTTGAAATTACCGAGACTATGATTGCGGATACGGATAGCAGCATTGAATTGGTAAAAAGGTTGCAGGAATACGGATTTATCATTGAAATGGATGATTTCGGAAGCGGTTATTCTTCATTAAATACATTAAAGAATATTCCGGTTAACGTTTTAAAGATGGATCTTGGCTTTTTGCGTGATACCCATGATAAGGAAAAGAGTGAAGAAATCCTTTCCTTTGTTGTGGAATTGTCTAAGCGATTAAATATCGGTTCCATTGCGGAAGGAATTGAGACGGAAGAGCAGTACCTGTTCTTAAAAGAATGCGGTTGCCAGTACTTCCAGGGCTATTTCTTCTCACAGCCGATTCCGATTTACGAATACGAGAAGGTATACATTCAGGATCATAAGGGTTTCTAAAGCATGTCCAGATTAGAAAATCAAAAATTAAAATTATATTTCCTCGGGAAAATCCTGATGGAAAACACAGATGAGGCTCATGGAATTACCATGAGCCAAATTTTAAGTTTGCTCGAAAAAAATGATATTTCCGCAGATCGTAAAAGTATTTATCGAGACATCGTTGCTCTGGAGGAACTTGGTCTTTATGTGGAAAAGGAAAAAGTAGGGAAAGACTTTCTTTATAAAGTGGTGGAAAAGCAGTTTGAAATTGCGGAGCTGAAACTTTTGGTGGATTCTGTTTCCGCTTCCCGCTTTATCACCGAGAAAAAATCCCGTGAGTTGATTAAAAAACTGGAAAGCCTTGCGTCAAAATACGAGGCAAAAGAATTGCAGCGTTCCATTGTGGTTTCCGGTCGCAATAAGACACAGAATGAAAGCATTTATTACAATGTGGACGCCATTCATTTGGCCATGAACGAGAATCATCAGATTTCTTTTGAGTACTTACAGTGGAATCTGAACAAAGAGTTAGTTCCGCGAAAAGAGAAACCCTATGTGGTAAGCCCTTGGTCACTTCTATGGGATCAGGAAAACTATTATCTTTTGGCCTTTGACGAAGAAGACGGCATTATGAAAAACTACCGTGTGGATAAGATGCGTCGGATTTCTTCTTTGGAGGAAAAACGCTTAGGTCGGGAGGAGTTTGAAAAATTTGATATGTCCTCCTATGCGGAAAAAGTCTTTGGCATGTTTTACGGAAGAGAAGAGACCGTAACGATTTTGGCAAAGAACTATTTAATCGGCGTTGTTTTGGATCGCTTCGGAACGAATATCCCGGTGCGAAAAGAAGATGATGAATGGATTCGCTTCCGTGTGACGGTGGCAATCAGCGGACAGTTTTTCGGTTGGCTTTTAAGTTTTGGAAAGGATATGAAACTGATATCTCCGGATGATGTGGTAGAGGAGTATCGAGCACTGCTTAAAGGTGCGCTGGATGCATAAATGAGAGGAAGTATAGTTATTTAGGTGTTGCTGTTATGAATTTTTACGTGGATTTTGATGATTGTTTGTGTGAGACGGCGCAGTCCTTTACGGAAATTGCAAAGCGATTGTTTAATAAGAATGTGCCTTATGAAGAAGTTCGTTTCTTTAATCTGCAAAAGACCTTTGATTTAAATGATGAGGAGTATCAGCTTTTGATGGAAGAAGGCCATCGCCCGGAAATCTTACTTTCTTATGAAAAGACACCGGGATGTTCCGAAGTCATTAATGAGTGGTTGGATGCGGGCCATGAGGTTTCCATCATCACCGGTCGACCGTATTTTACCTATGAGCCATCTCGTCGATGGCTGGATGAGCATGATTTAAAAAGGGTGAAGCTCTATTGCTTGAATAAATATAACAGGGATTCTTTTTACGGAACAAACGAGCATAATCTGGAGTTGGAGGATTTTTATAAAATGCACTTTGACTATGCGGTGGAAGATTCTCCGGTGGCATTTCCGTATTTGGAACCTTTTGAGGACTTAAAGGTTTTGATATTTGATCGTCCCTGGAATAAAGACTGTGAGTTACCGAATGAAAACTACAAGCGAATACTTGGCTGGAAAGAGATAAAAAAGAAGGTTCTTTTGAATCCATAAAAAAAATAATACATATGGAAAAGTAAAGATTATTGGTATGGCAAAGAAGAAAAAACAAGTAATAAAAAAAGAAACAAAAGAAGAAATAAAAGAGGAAAAGAAGGATTTAACCGTAATTCCGGTGAAGGAACTGGGAGATGATTACTCCGATCAGCTTTTTGCTACCATCGGTGCACTGGTTTTCTTCTCTATCGCACTATTGGTTTTTGCGGTAGCAATTGATGACTACAGTTTTGATATTTATACGTTCCTTTTTACGGTAGTTCCGCTTTTGCTGGGCTTTTATTGTGTGCTCGTTCGGAAGAAAGTGCGGAAGTATTTCTATAGTTTAACTCCTGTAATGGAGTATGACGGTATTAAATATAAATGGCTCTTCGGCATTGAAAAAAAGCATAGCTATACCCAGTGGGCTGCTTCTGCAGAAAAAGGCCATTACCGTATCGGACGAAGAGGAATTGAATTTTGGCTTGGCTTCGAAAAAATTGTTTTTTTATACAATGTTGGAGTAGCGGAAGAAAGAAATGATTCCATAAAACGATATAAGATGTTTACGGATTATTTGGTAAAAGCCAATCCTGCATTGCAATGCAAGCTTCCCTGTTTTTCTAAAGCGAATATTGATTTACTGGATAAACGATGCTTTTATGCAAGAAGCAGAAGAAATCAGTTTTTTGTCAGTCTAGCCGTTAACTTTTTCTTTTTGGCAGCATATCAGGACAAAGATTCCTTTGAATTTTATCTGGTATTTTTTGTATGCGTGCTTGCAGAGAGCATTATGATGTTTGTTCTTTTGAAGGGTGCATATTATCATTACAAAAACGAGCTTCAATTACGAAAAAAATTACCGGATATAACCGGTGTTGTACGGGACAAGGGAGTCGGCATTCTAAGACCTTATTGGGGCTTTTTGTACGCAGTCCTTTTATTTGCATTTACTTATTACTTACAAATGCTGATCATCAGATAACATTGAAAAGAGACGAGTTATGATTCGAGAAAAACTATATGAAATAAAAGAGTGGAATAAAGTAGTGCATACCACATGGAACCCTTCGGGACCGGGTGTGATACGTATTCATATGATCCCACCGAAGTTTTCACTTTTTCATTTTGCTCCGGCAGTTGTGATACTAAACGGTAAGGATGTGTTACCCATAAATGAATCCTGGGCCATTCTTTTAACGGAATTTATCAACGGGGTAAATGCGTTTGGAGACGGACAGATGAGCCCGGACGTGTTGGACGATATTTTAAATGATGCATTTTACCGCGTAAGGAGAGTGTATCCGAATGTCAGCAATGAAATCTTAAGAAACGATTTGGAAATCATTGTATCGACCTTTGATGATATAGCAAGAAACAACGTACCTGCACTGGATATAGGAAGTGTAAGCTTATCGGACTATGCTCCTTATATGAGTGCACCCCACAGAATGGATCTTATGGTGTCTGCTATGACAAAAGACAACCATTGGGCTTGCAACCAGAAGTGCCTGCATTGTTATGCTGCCGGCCAGAAGTATGGAGAAGTAAAAGAATTAGATACCGATCAATGGAAAAAGATCATTGATAAATGCAGAGCGGCACAGATTACCCAGCTTACATTTACCGGTGGAGAACCAACCCTAAGAAAGGATTTACCGGAACTGATCAAACACGCCAGATGGTTTGTGACGAGATTAAACACCAACGGAATTTTACTCACGAAGGAGCTGGTTTCAAAGCTTGTGGAGGCGGAACTGGACAGCGTACAGGTAACGTTATATTCCCATCATGAAGAAGTGCATAATGCACTTGTTGGAGCAGAACGCTTTTCGGATACTGTCTCAGGAATCAAGAATGCATTGGAAGCCGGATTAAATCTAAGCGTCAATACACCGCTTTGTTCTTTGAATAAGGATTATGTCGGAATGCTTGAATTCCTGCATGAAATGGGCGTGAAATACGTTACCTGTTCCGGACTGATTGTGACGGGAAATGCCACATCAAAAGATTCGAGACAGTCTCAGCTGTCAAAGGATGAGATTTATGACATTCTAAAGGCGGCAAAAGAATATACGGACAGCCATGATATGGAAATTGATTTTACTTCTCCGGGATGGATAGAGGAGGAAAAACTCCGTGAAATGAAAATGATTACTCCAAGCTGCGGAGCTTGTTTAAGCAATATGGCAATCACACCGGATGGTCATGTAATTCCGTGCCAGAGCTGGTTGTCTTCTGATTTGCTTGGAAATATGCTTACGGATTCCTGGAAGAAGATTTGGAACAATTCCACCTGTAAAAAAATCAGGAAAGAATCTGCCAAGGCAAAAGGCGTATGCCCACTTCGAAAGATGAATGAAGGAGGCATAAAACATGAATCATAAAATGAATTTTAAATGGAAAAGATGGTTTCTTTCTTTCGCATTTTTTATTTTTGCAACGGTTTGTGCCAATAAGACGGTACATGCCGAGGAGTATGAATCCCTTGACCGAATTCGTGATTACGAGGTGCAGGTTGATGTAAGGGATGATGGTTCCTGCGATTTGACCTATCACATAGAATGGGAAGTGTTGGACAGTGAATCTGAGGGGCCTTTGACCTGGATTAAGGTTGGAATCCCAAACTGTTTTGCCAATGATTTTAAGGCTCTTTCCGACAATATTGATCAGATTTATTACTACTCTGAAGGCGATGAAGGCTTTGTGAGATTGGATTTGGACAG
>JAEEGL010548666.1_pt1 | contig 12987 bp, 9 predicted proteins | sample 9134231 | NCBI WGS metagenome assembly JAEEGL01 (sample SAMN16246548, study PRJNA631951) | gut metagenome | biome: gut microbiome; feature: rumen; material: fiber-attached | host: Bos | place: Iran: Karaj | collected 2018-10 | reverse complement strand
CCGTATAGGTCGCGGGGTTCGAGCGCGGCGTTTTGCCGATCGGGGACTGGTCGATCGAGATGATCTTGTCGATGTGTTCGGTGCCCTCGATCGAATCGAACGCGCCGGGCTTCTCGACGGAGCGGTAGAACGCCTTCGAGACGGCCTTGCAGAGGATCTCGTTGATCAGGCTCGATTTTCCGGAGCCCGAGACGCCCGTCACGCAGACGAAGCAGCCGAGCGGGATCCGGACGTCGATGTGGCGGAGGTTGTGTTCGGCGGCGCCGCGGATCACGATCGCGTTCCCGTTGCCGGGGCGGCGCGTTTTCGGGATCGGGACGCACTTCTCCCCGCGCAGATACTGGCCGGTGATCGATTCTTTGCAGGCTTTGATGTCGTCGAGCGTTCCGGCGGCGACGATCCGGCCGCCGTTTTCGCCTGCGCCGGGGCCGATGTCGACGATGTAATCGGCCGCCTCCATCGTCTCCTCATCGTGTTCGACGACGATCAGGGTGTTGCCGAGATCGGTCAGCTCGCGGAGCGTGCGGAGGAGTTTGGCGTTGTCTTTCTGGTGGAGGCCGATCGACGGCTCATCGAGGATGTAGCAGACGCCCATCAGCCCGGAGCCGATCTGGGTCGCGAGGCGGATCCGCTGGGCTTCGCCACCCGACAGCGTCCCCGCGGCGCGCGAGAGCGTCAGATAGTCGAGGCCGACGTCCATCAGGAAGCGGAGGCGCGCGCGGATCTCCTTCAGGATCTGGGCGCCGATCGTCCGGTCGCGCTCGGAGAGCTCGAGACCGTCGAGGAAGGCGAGTTCGTCGCGGACGGACAGGTCGCTGAATTCGATGATGTTCTTCCCGCCGACGGTGACGGCGAGGACCTCGGGCTTCAGGCGCTTTCCGTGGCACGTCGGACACGGATCGGTCACGAGGAGCTCGCGGATCTTGTCCTGGATGAAGTCGGAATTCGTCTCGCGCATCCGCCGTTCGAGGTTCTCGATCGCGCCCTCGAAGGCCCAGCGCTGCATCGACCGGCTCCCCGTATACTTCGAGACGTACGGAAAGACGACGACGCGGCCGTTCGTGCCGTAGAGGAGCTCCTTTTGGAATTTCGGCGGGAGATCCTTCCAGGGGGTGTCGAGGTCGGAGCCGTGCTCCTTCGCGAGCTGGGTCAGAAGGGCGCGGAGATAGTTCGTGTTTTTGAGGTTGCCGAAGACGGCCGTCAGCGCCCCCTCCATCAGCGTGAGTTCGGGGTCGACGATCGCGTCGGGATCGATGTGCTGGGTAAAGCCGAGGCCGGAGCACGTCGGACACGCGCCGAACGGGCTGTTGAACGAGAACATGCGCGGCTCGAGCTCCTCGAGGGAGGCGCCGTGGTCGGGACAGGCGAGCTTCGTCGAGAACGTCGATTCGTAGGGCTGGGCGGCTGCCGCCATCGCCTTTTTTTGTTCCTCATTTTCCGCGTCGCCGGACAGGACGGGCTGGATATAGGCTTTGACGAGGCCGTCGCCGTTCTGGATGCAGAGCTCGACCGCCTCCGCGAGACGGCTCTCGATCCCCGGCTTCACGACGATCCGGTCCGCGACGATCTCGATCGTGTGTTTGAAGGTCTTCTCGAGCGTCACGGTCTCCTCGGAGAGGTTGCGGATCTCCCCGTCGACGCGCACGCGGACGAAGCCCTCCTTCCGGATGCGCTCGAGGACCTTGTCGTGGGTCCCCTTCCGCTCGCGGATCACGGGGGCGAGGAGCGTCAGACGCGTTCCTTCGGGCAGGGCGGACAGCCGGTCGACGATCTGGTCGACGGACTGGCTCGAGATCTCGCGCCCGCAGACGGGACAGTGGGGGACGCCGATCCGCGCGTAGAGGAGACGCAGATAGTCGTGGATCTCCGTCACGGTCCCGACGGTCGACCGCGGGTTTTTCGAGGTCGTTTTCTGGTCGATCGAGATCGCGGGGGAGAGGCCGTCGATCTGTTCGACGTCGGGCTTCTCCATCAGGCCGAGGAACTGGCGCGCATAGGACGACAGCGACTCCATATAACGCCGCTGGCCCTCCGCGTAGATCGTATCAAAAGCCAAAGAGGACTTTCCGGATCCGGAAAGTCCCGTAAAGACAACCAGTTTGTCGCGCGGGATCGTGAGATCCACGTTGCGGAGGTTGTGCTCGTTAGCGCCTTTTATGCGGATGAAATCATTCATAGGCGTCGAAAATGCATCGAATGTACGGAAGTGTTATTTGCCGAGGGTCAGCTTGATCGGTTCGTCGAGTTCGTCGGGAGCCGGAGCCGTCGCGGTCGCCGTGCCGGAACCGGACGAGAGGCCGGGGGTATAGCCGGGCGTATAGCTGCCGGACGTTGCGGTCTGGAGCTTCGGCGCGTCGGTCGCCGTCGAAGCCGTATTGGCCGAAGAGGCGCCCTTCTTCACGGAGCGGATGTTGCCCTTGCCGACGGCGAGGCCGTCGCGCGCCATCATCTGTTCGAGGACCTGGATGTCGCCCGAGATGTCGATCACGTCCGTCTCATAGAGGCGGTCGAGCTGGAGGGCAAAGCCGTCGACGAGCGTGTCGAGGATCGAGGAGATGTTCTTCTTCGCGGCCGTGACGTTTTCGCCGTTCGAGGCGGAATCCTCGAACTGGGCGTACGCGGAGAGGAGCTTCAGCGTCGTCGGGAGATAGTAATCCATAAAGGTCGTGACCTGGGATTTCTTTTCGGGATGCGATTCGATGAACTTGTAGATCGAGTCGGTCAGCTCTTCGACGCGGTTGATGCGGGCGCTGACGTCGGGGTCGGCGATCTCGTCGTTCAGGCGGCGGATCTCCTTGATGACCGAGGCGTGGTCGCTGATGTTCACGGCCTCCTTGACGACGGGGCCCTTCTTCACGCGGGAGTTTTCATGGATCTGGGCGACATCGCTCGAGCGGTAGAAGACGCCGCGGGAGCTGTCGATATAGGCGGCGGGGCCGTAGTAGCCGTCGTCGATCAGAGCCTGGAGCTCCTTCTCGCACTTCGCGACGGATTCGACGGGCAGGGCCTGGGCGAGCTCCTCGAGCGCCATCCAGTCGCGTTTGCCGATCACGGCGGCGTAGCGGCGGTTCATCTTCGCGCGCTTTCTCTTGCGGAAGCCGTTGAGGAGGCCGACGACGCCCGCGCCGCTGAAGAGGCCGCCGGCGATGAAATCGGAGGCGACGTACGCGTCGGTGAAGATCATCAGGCCGATGAAGAGCGCAAACGCGCCGGCGAGGATCCAGAGGGCGCTCCGGACGCTCTGTTTCTTTCCGGCGTCCTGGAGAGGAGAGGTATAGACGGTCGAAGCGGTCTGGGAAGCGGACTGGGCTGCGGGCTTCGACGTCGCCTTCGCGTTGTATGAGCCCGTCTTGGACGTCTTCTTGTCGGCGGAGGCGGAAGAGGATTGGGCGTTATAGGTGCCGGTCGTTGCCGTCCGGGCGGAAGACTGGGTCTGGGCCGTCTGGGAGGCCGAGTAGGTCGAGGTGCTCGTCCGGTAGCTGTTCCGGTATTGGTTCTGGGCGGCGTTCTTTTCGCGCGCCGATTTGATGGCGTAATAAACGAGAAGGCCCATTCCGAGGGGGATGATGAGGCCGAAGAGCTCGTCGGAGAACATGGCGAGGAAGATGAAGATCCAGAACCAGGGAACGTTTCGTTTCGGACGGTTGTTCATGGGTGTATCTCCTTTGAAAGGTGTGTATGGCAAGCAGGAATTGCGTTCGTTCGGACAAGTGGCTGTCTAACCAATTCAGCATAGCACGGAAGCCGGTGCATTTCAAGGGGAAGACGGGCGGCGGAGCGGATTTCGGCGGCCGGCAGTTGACAAATCCTTACAGAAAGCGTAAAATAAAACAACGCTGGGGAGCGGCGAGGCTGCGGGGAAAGGAACGAAGATGCGCAGACTCGGTGTTCTGTCCGCCGCGGACGGCGCGGGCGGACGGTTTTTTGCGGCGAATTTCGCGTGCTTTCTGGCGGAGGAGGGAAAACGGCCGGCCGTGCTCGAGCTCGGCGGACCGGGGCTTTACGACGTCCTCGGGATGGATAAGCGGTTCGCGGGGAGGACGTTTTTTCCCCAGGGAGGGCCGCCGAACATCGCGGCCGGTGTGAACTGGGCCCTGATCGGACCGGACGCCGGAGACGGCGAAGCGCCTCCTGCCGGACCGGACGCGATGGAGCGCTTTTACCGGCGGCTCCGGCTGATCGACGGCGTGGACGGCGATGTCGTCCTGTGCCTTCTGAACGGCCTTCCGGAGAGCGAACGGGATCTGTTCCTGCGCGATATGGACGCGTCGTTTCTCCTGATCGATCCGCTTCCGTCGCGGCTGCTTTCGGCGGAGGAAACGCTGTTTCCGCTGCCCCGTGAAGAAAAACACCTCATCCCGGTCGTAAACAAGATGAACGGCGGCGTGAAGAAACGCGAGCTCCTCGCGTTCCTCGGCGTCCGGACGGTCTTTGAGGTGCCGCTCGTCGCGGCTGAGGAGATCTACCGTGCGGAGTATGCGTGCCGGATCCCGTACGAAGCGCCCGGACCGAAGGAACTGCTCCGTCCCGCGTTCCGGAAGATCCTGCGCGGCCTGTAGGGGGAGCCTGAAAAATTTCGGTTCCGTCCGGTCGCGCTTTGATGTATAATAAAGTGTAATGCCGGAGTGCATCATCCGTAAATCCGTCATGCGACTGACAGAAGGACCGTATCATGATCGTTTTTGACCACGTGTCAAAGTATTATACAGCAGGAAACAAAGAGACGTTCGTCGGAGTGAAAGATATCTCCGTCCACATCCATCCCGGTGAGTTCGTCTTTCTCGTCGGCCCGTCGGGCGCGGGGAAGTCGACCTTTATCAAGCTCATCCTCCGCGAGCTCCAGGCCGATGAGGGGACGATCTTCGTCGACGGAAAGAACGTCACGAAGATGAGCAACCGCGAGATCCCGGCGCTCCGCCGCTCGATCGGCATCGTCTTTCAGGACTTCCGCCTGCTGCCGAAGAAGACCGTCTTCGAGAACGTCGCGTTCGCGATGGAGATCACCCACGCCGGACGCCGCGCGATCAAACGCAACGTCCCCCAGGTCCTCGATCTCGTGGGGATCGCCGACAAGGCCGACAACTACCCCGACCAGCTCTCGGCCGGTGAAAAACAGCGCGTCGCGATCGCCCGCGCCGTCATCAACAATCCGAAGATGCTGATCGCCGACGAACCGACCGGAAATCTCGACCCCGTCACGGCGAAGGACATCATGGTCCTTCTGAACCAGATCAACCGCCGCGGCACGACCGTCGTGATGGTCACCCACGCGAAGGACATCGTCGACCGCATGAACAAACGCGTCATCGCGATCGAAGAGGGACGCATCGTCCGCGACGCCGAGGCGGCGCGCTACGGCTTCCATGATGCCGCGGATCTGTCGTCCGCGCCTGTGTCCGTCGAAGAGCCGTTCGCCTCTCCGGCGACGATGCCGATCCGCCCCGACGCCCCGTCCGAAACGAGTGTGTCGTTCGAGGAGGAGCCGCTTTCCGTCCCGGAAGCCCCGGCGGAAGCCGCGGTTCCTTCGGAAAAGGCCGCCGAACCGGCCGGATCGTCTCCGGAACCGGCGCCCGCTGCGGAGGCGGAACCGCCGGCCGCGGAAAACGAAACCGATAAGACGAACGCGGAAGACGAGGATGTTCCCTTCAGCGAAGCGGATCTCCTCGAGGCGATCCGCGAATCCGAGCGGCGCCGCGCCGTGCGCTACGAAGCGCTCGCCGAAAAACGCGTCGGCCTCCGCACCTTCTTCGGAATGGACGACGACGCCTCCTCCGACACGGTCCGCATCGACCCGGAAACGGTCCCCGGTGACGGCGGAAAGGAGGCGGAGTGATGCGTACGCTCGGCAAAGCCTTTAAACAGGCGCTGAAACAGGTCTTCCGCAACCGCGCGATGTCGGTCGCGTCCCTCTTCTCGATCACCGCGATGCTCCTGATCCTCGGGCTCTTCTTCGTGCTCGCGGTCAACATCAACATGGTCACCGAAACGGCCCGGACCCAGTTCGACACGATCCAGATCTATCTCGAGGATTCGGTCGAGGAGGCCGAATCCGTGCGGATGATGGCGTCGCTCGAAGCGCTCCCCGAGGTGAAATCGGTCGAATACATTACGAAAGACCGCGCCATGGAGGAGTACAAGGTCAAATGGGGCGATAACGCCTACCTGCTCGAGGGCCTGACGAAGAACCCGCTTCCGAACTCTCTCCGCGTGACCGTGACCGAGCTCGAGGGCTCGGACCGCGTCGTCGAAGCGGTCCGGTCGATGAGCGGCGTCGAAGACATCAAATACTACCAGGACGTCGTCGAACGCCTCGTCAAGATCACCGACGGGATCCAGCTCGCGGCGATGATCCTGATCGGCTTCCTGATCCTCGTTTCGGTCATCGTCGTCTCCAACACGATCAAACTGACCGTCGTCGCCCGTTCGGACGAGATCAACATCATGAAATACGTCGGCGCAACGAACTGGTACATCCGCCTGCCGTTCCTGTTTGAGGGCATGCTGATCGGCTTCTTCTCCGCCGCCGTCGCCGCCGGGCTGATCGCTCTGATCTATACGAAGCTCCTCGCCCAGCTCGGCCCCCAGGCGATCGTCATGTTCGGCGTGAGCCTTGTACCGGCCGACTTCCTCATCAAAAACCTCGTCATCATCTTTATGGCGCTCGGCCTCTCGATCGGTGCCGCCGGCTCGATCGTCTCGATGCGCCGCTTCCTCGACAACCGCGACCGCGCCTGAGGCGCAGAGAAAGGGAAGAAAACCCGATGAAACGGAATTCCGAACGAAAACCGAACAGACGCCTTGCGGCCTTCCTGCTCGCGCTCGTCCTTCTGTTCGCCGCCGCGGGCGCTTCGGGCGCCGTCTACGCGGACGCGCTGTCCGACGCGAAGAGCGAGCTCGCCTCGGTCCAGGCCCAGATCAAAAACCTGAAGGCCCAGATCGAATCCGGGAAGAAGGAGGCGAAGGACCTCCAGTCGAAGCTGACGTCGCTCGACCGTTCGATCTCCGCCGCGGAGGCCGCCGTCGACAAACTCAACGCCGAGATCGACACGACGAAGGTCCGCGTCGCGGATGCCCAGAACGCGTTGAACAAGAAGGAATCGGAGGTCGCCGGTCAGGACGAGCTGATGGGCCTCCGGATCCGGAACATGTATAAAAACGGCGAGACGTCGATCCTCCAGATCCTCCTCGGCTCCGACTCGATCACCGACCTGATGACGAACATCGATATGGCCGCGCGCATCATGGACAACGACGTCGATCTGCTCGAACAGCTCAAGGCCCAGTACGAGGTCCTCCACGACTACCGCGTCGAACTCGAGACGCTCCAGGCCAGCCTCGAATCGCAACAGCGATCCGCCCGCGAACAGCAGCAATCTCTCGAGAGCGCACGCGCCGACGTCGCGACGACGAAGGCCGCCGTCGAACAGAACACGAAGCTCCTTGAAGCCCAGGAAGACGCGATGGAGGCCGAGGCGAACGCACTGACGGCCGAGATCCTGAAGCTCCAGACCGATGCCGCGTACGTCGGCGGAACGATGCTCTGGCCGGTCCCCGCCTCGACGTGGGTCACCTCCCCGTTCGGCTACCGGATGCATCCGATCCTCCACGTCAACAAACTCCACACCGGCATCGACATCGGCGTCGGCTCCTATAACGAAGTCCGCGCCGTGAACGCCGGAACGGTCATCAAAGCCGCCTGGAACAACTCCTACGGCTATATGGTGATGATCGACCACGGCGGCGGGATCGTCACCCTCTACGCCCACAACACGAAACTGCTCGTGAAGACGGGAGATATCGTCACCCAGGGCCAACAGGTCGCCTGGTCCGGTTCGACCGGCATGTCCACCGGCCCCCACGTCCACTTCGAGGTCCGTCTGAACGGCGTCTACCAGAACCCGCTCGACCCCGCGTACCTCGGAGGCTACGTCAACTGAAGAGCCCCTTTATGAAGAAACACTGGATCTATCCCGAACATCAGCCAGAAGTGACCCGCGCCGGAATGACCGAACCGATCGCGGGCATTCTTGCAATGCGGGGGATCGCGGATCCGGAGGAATTCCTTTCGGAGAAGCCGAAGACGGCGTACGACCCGTTTCTCTTCCGCGATATGGAGGATGCCGCGAAGGCGATCCTCGACGCTGCGGAGGCCGGACGGAAGATCTGCGTCTACGGCGACTACGACTGCGACGGCGTTTCGGCCGTCGCGATCCTGACCGAAGTCCTCGCGAAGATGGGCGCGCGCGTGACCCACTACATCCCCTCGCGCTTTGACGAGGGGTACGGCCTGAACAAGGCAGCCGTCGCGAAGATCGCGGCGAACGGCGCGAAGATGCTCATCACCGTCGACTGCGGGATCACATCCGCCGAGGAAGTGCGGTTCGCGAAGCTGCTCGGACTCGACGTCATCGTGACCGACCACCACACCCCCGACGCGAACCTGCCGGACTGCCTGATCCTGAACCCGAAGGTCCCGGAGTCGGGCTACCCCGAGGCCGTTCTCTGCGGCGCCGGCGTTGCGTTCAAGCTGGCCCAGGCGCTCGAGATCCGCTCGAACGAGCGCGGCGCGCGCGGGAATCTCATCCCGCTCGCCCGGAAGGATCTTCTGGCCGTGATGGATTACGCGGCGATCGCGACCGTCGGCGACATCGTTCCGCTCACGGGCGAGAACCGCACGATCGTGAAGCACGGCATCCGCATCCTCAACCGCGCGGAGCGGCCGTTCGTAAACGCGCTGCGCGCGGTCGCCCGACTCGCCGATCCGCTGAACGGCGAATCGATCGCGTTCGGCATCGTCCCGCGCCTCAACGCGGCCGGCCGGATCGGCAGCGCGGAGGACGCGCTCCTTCTCCTGACCGCCCGGACGGCGGAAGAGGCTCTCGCGCGGGCGGAGACGCTCGAGGCGGCGAACACGAACCGCAAACAGCTCCAGGAAGAGACCTTCGACCGCTCGCTCGAGCTTGTGCCGCCCGATGTGCCGCCCGTTCTGTTCCTGCTCGACCCGGCCGCCCACGAAGGCATCCTCGGGATCGCCGCGGGAAAGCTGAAGGACCGCTTCAACCGTCCCGTCGTCCTCTTTACGGAGGCGAAGAGCGGCATGTATAAAGGGAGCGGCCGGAGCCCCGAGGGGATCGACCTCCACGAGCTGCTCGCGAAGGCAAAACACCTTTATGCCCATTTCGGCGGCCATAAAAGCGCCTGCGGCCTGACGATCCCGAAGGAGAACTTCGAGGAGGTCCGGACGCTGATCGGCGGCGAATGCCGGATCCTCTACGACCGCTGTCCGGAGCGCTTTCTCCCGACGCTCGCGATCGACTGGGTCCTCTCGCCCGGCGACGTGACGCTCGAGCTTGCGACGGACATCGAACGGATGAGCCCGTTCGGCGCGGAGAACCCGGAGCCGGTCTTCTGCCTGAAGAACGTCGTTCCGACGGACGTCGCGTTTATGGGAACGGAGGACCGCCATGTCCGCTTCCGCGCGGACGGCGTCCCCTGTGTGCTCTTCCGGGTGACGGAGGACCAGAAAAAGCTGCTGTTATCCGGTGCGCCGCTCTCGATCGCGGGGCTGCCGGCGAAAAATGTCTGGAAGGACCGCGTCTCGGTCCAGTTCCGCGTAGCGGACATCGAAGGATAAACGATATGGAAGAGAACGAAAAAAAGGAACTCGAGGGCCGCGACGACGTGTTCGAAACGGCCTCGTACATCAACGAGGCGGCCGATGAGCCGGCGATGGACGTCCGGAAGCGTTCGGGCGTGCGGATGAAGAAAGGCGCGTTCATCGCGCTTCTCCTCGCGGTCTGTCTGATCGGAGCGGGCGCCGGCGGGTTCGCGGCGTACCGGTATGCGGAATCGAAGGCTCCGGCCCCGGATTCGTATCCCGGCTACGTGACCGTCCCCGAGGTGACGTACAACGGCTATAAGAAGATCGCCGACAAATACGAGCGCGCGGAGTATCTGACCGAGTACATCGAGGACCACTACTACCGCGACGTCGACGCGGAAACGATGATGGACGGGATGCTCCACGGCCTCGTCGACAGCCTCGGCGATCCGTACTCCCACTACCTGACCGCAAAGGAATACGATACGCTGATGGACTCGTATGAAGGCGAATTCTACGGGATCGGCGTCTCGATCACGAACCGCGACGGCGTGATCTACATCGTTACGCCGATCGACAACACCCCCGCCCAGAAAGCCGGCGTCCGCACGGGCGACATCATCACCCATGTCGACGGCGTCGCCTATTCGGGAGAGGAGATGAACGAGGCGGTCAACCATATGCGCGGCGAGGCCGGCACGAAAGTCAACGTGACGATCGTCCGCGACGGCGTTCCGAAGGAGTATACCTTCACGCGCGAAAAGGTCGTCGTCAAAACGGTCAAGAGCTCGATGCTCACCGACACGATCGGCTATATCCGCATCAGCGAATTCGAGAACAACACCGCGTCGGAGTTCCACACCGCGCTGAAGGAGATGGAGAAGGGGAATGCCGCCGGGATCGTCATCGACCTGCGCTCGAACCCCGGCGGGCTCGTGTCCCAGGCCGTCAAGATCGCGGATGAGTTCCTCGACGAGAACGTCGTCGTCTACGTCCAAGACAAGGAAGGCAACAAAGACTATTATACCGCCCGCTCCGGAAAGACGAAGCTGCCGGTCGTGTTCCTCTGCGACGGCGGCTCGGCCTCCGCATCCGAGATCCTGCTCGCGGCGATGAAGGACTACAAGGTCGGCGAGATCGTCGGCACGACGACGTTCGGCAAAGGCATCATCCAGGAGATCGGCGACCTCTTCTCCGACGGCGCGGGCCTCCAGCTGACGATCCTCGAATACTTCAGCCCCGAGGGCCACTCGATCCACGGCGTCGGCATCGATCCCACGATCACCGTCGACTACCGGAAGGATCTGGGCGAGGACGATTACGATGAAGACGGCTATCTGAAGACGGAATCGGACGACCAGCTCTTAAAGGCGATCGAACTCCTGTCGAAGTGACGGGCGAATGAAAATGCCTCTCCGGAAGCGGAGAGGCATTGATTCCGTAGGGGATACGCTATCGGTCTTCGGAGAGCCTGTCGAAGATGAGCTGGTAGCCGTCGGCGCCGTAGGACAGCGCGCGGTTGACGCGGCTGATCGTCGCGGTCGACGCCTTCGTCCGCTCCTCGATGTCGACGTAGGTGCGCTTCTCGGAGAGGAGCTCCGCGACGTGGAGGCGCTGGCTGAGGGCCTGGATCTCCTTGACCGTACAGACATCGTCCAGAAACCGGGCGGCTTCCTCCTCGGTCTCGAGAAGAAGGAGCGCCTTGACGAACCGGGCCGTTTCATCGTTCATCCATTTCGGCGAATAAGCCATAATACACCTCATAACCATTGAAATCAGAATCGGCGCTTTCGCGCTGTAAAGCATTATAGAACGAAATCGATCCGTTGGCAAGCGGGTTTTCCGAAAACGAGATGATTCTATTCTGGCACAGACAAAAAGAGGGGGAAACGAGCCGCAAGCTGCTCGAGACGGCGCTCCTCGCGTACTGCGGGGCGACCGGGAAGAGGACGCCGCGGAAGAAGGCGCGCTCCGTCGCGGAGGGCGCCCACGGCAAACCGTACTACCCGGCGCTGCCGTCGGTGTTCTGCTCCGTTTCCCATTCCGGCGGATACTGGGTCGCTCTGTTCGACAAACACCCCTGCGGCGTCGACATCGAACGCGCGACGCGCGCGCGGTCGAACGAGGCCGTGATCCGGCGGAAGTTTACGCCGGAGGAACAGCGCATCGCCGAAGGCGGAGAGGCGGCGTTCCTCCGCGTCTGGACGCGCAAAGAGGCGTATCTGAAATACACGGGCGAAGGCCTGACGCGCGACCTTCTGTCGTTTAGCGTCGCGGAGACGGCTCCGGACGGGACCGCGCGCTTCCGGGAGGAGGCGGCGCCGTTCTACGGCGAACCGCGCGTCGTCCTTGCGGAGATCGGATTCACGGCCGTGACGGATGCGGATGGAGAGCCGCTCCCGCTGATCGGCGCGGTCTGCGCCACGCCCGGCGACCTCCGCATCCTCCCGCTTCCCGAGCGTGCGCCCGAGGACGAACGCGAGGCCGCGAAGGAGATCGCGCTCGGGTTTCTCGAAACGCGCGCCCGGACCGAAAAAGAGGTGCGCGACAAGCTCTGCAAAAAGGGCGTCTCCGCGGAGAGTGCGGACGCTGCGGTCGTGTTCCTGAAGGAATACGGCCTCGTCGACGACGAGGCCTACGCGGCCCGGTTCGCCGGAGAGGCCGCCCGAAAAGGAAAAGGGCCGCTCCGCATCGAACGCGACCTGGCGCTGAAGGGCATCCCCCGCGAGGTGGCGAAGCGCGCGCTCGCGCCGTACCGGAACGGAACGCGCTCCGGCGGAGAGCCGGACGCGGATACCCCGTTCCCGGAGGAGGACCTCCCGTCGTTTCGCGAGACGGCTGAAGCGATCGCCCGGAAGACGTATGAAGAGGCCGGACGTCCGGACCTGGATGAAAAGCTTGCCGCGAAGATCCTGCGACGCCTCGCGTCGCGCGGGTTTTCCGCGGGAGACAGCTACGCCGCGCTGGACGCTCTGCGCTCCGCGCTCCGCGAAGAATAGGAGAAAGGAGAAGACCGATGGCAAGAATCCAGTCCAAACGCTACATTTCTTTGAACGCGCCCGTGATCCTCACGTTCGTGTTCCTCTGCCTCGTCGCGCTGATCCTCGATAAGGTGACGGCCGGTGTGACGACGCGGAACTGGTTCATGGTCTACCGCTGCCCGCTGAACAGCTTCGGCGCATACGTGCGCTTCTTCGGCCACGTCCTCGGCCACGGCAGCTGGTCCCACTTCTTCAACAACACGCTCTACATCCTCCTGCTCGGCCCCGCGATCGAGGAGAAGTACGGCAGCGGCATCACGGTCCTCACGATCGCGCTGACGGCGCTCGCGACGGGCCTGATCCAGTTCTTCTTCTTCCCCGGAACGGCGCTCCTCGGCGCGTCGG
>JAEEGL010311028.1_pt1 | contig 12987 bp, 14 predicted proteins | sample 9134231 | NCBI WGS metagenome assembly JAEEGL01 (sample SAMN16246548, study PRJNA631951) | gut metagenome | biome: gut microbiome; feature: rumen; material: fiber-attached | host: Bos | place: Iran: Karaj | collected 2018-10 | reverse complement strand
CAGTCAAATTCTGTATGCTATGTAAAAGATGGCCAGGCTATTGGAATTGGTGCCGGTCAGCAGAGCCGTGTTCACTGCACAAGACTTGCAGGACAAAAAGCTGACAACTGGTATTTAAGACAAAGTCCAAAAGTGCTGGGACTTCAGTTTGTTGACAACATTAAACGTGCCGACCGAGATAATGCAATTGATGTTTACATCGGCGATGAATACGAAGATGTGCTTAAAGATGGGGTATGGCAGAGTTTATTTAAGGTAAAGCCTGAAGTATTTACAAAAGAAGAAAAATGCAGATGGCTGGACAATAATACAGATGTTTCAGTTGGTTCAGATGCTTTCTTCCCTTTTGGCGACAACATTGAACGTGCAAGAAAATCTGGGGTTACAGCAGTCGCACAGGCTGGTGGTTCTATCCGTGATGACAATGTTATCGAAACAGCAGACAAATACAATATGGTAATGGCATTTACCGGAATAAGATTATTCCATCATTAATCCTAAATGTATACAAAAAAAACGGTATTTTGATTTATCCAAATACCGTTTTTTTTGTACTTATGCGATTTTCGTGTTTGTCTTGTTAAAAATAAACACTAAAAAATAATAATCAGTTTCTAAAAAGATATTTAGAAGCATAAATTGCACCAGCATATAAAATTAAAAATGTGATGCATAAATACATTGGTATACCAGAATACCAGGCAGCTTCAATAAGAGCAGGAATTAGTGAAAAAATCAAAGTTACGAAAACTGCTAAAAGCAAAAACATTATTCCATTAGAATAGGAAGAAACCCAGGCATTTATCATTAACTTAAATGAAATTATCAAAAGAACAAAAAGCAGCGGTTTAATAAACAAAGAAAAACCACAGAGCGATATTCCAGTTGTTAAAACCTTATATGGAATAAAAATTGAACAAAAACCTGCAAAACAGGCAAAAAGGTTTTCAAAGAAATTATCAATATTTTTTAAAGATAAAAGCAAAAGAATAAGGCTGATAACAGCAAAAGGAATTAATGTTTCATATAAATAAAAATGTAAAAACAGGCGTCCAAAGTTTTTTGGGGGAATATAAGATTTAAATATTAATAATGCATAAGCAGCTGTATAGATTAAGCTTAAAACAAAACTAAAACAATAATAAGTAATATTGGTTTTATTTACTAAACGACCAGAAACAGGTGAAAAATAAGTCTGAATAAAAAAAGACAAAGGAATTATCAATAACAAAAACAAGTACATATAATTGACTTTACATCAATTTATAGTAAAAAACAAGTGGGATTATTTTAATTACCACGATTTTCTTTAACAGTACTAGACATTTACTGTCATTTTCTGATAATATATTCTATATGCTTTACACGTTTATTATTTTGCACAACTTGTCAATGTAAAATAATACGAAGGAGGATCGTTGGCGGATAATAAGGGAATGCGGGTTAATGAACAAATCCGTGTACGAGAAGTTAGACTTATAGACGAAGAGGGCGAACAAAAAGGTATTGTCCCTACCATTGAAGCTCTCAAAATGGCTAAAGAGCGTGATCTCGACCTTGTTGAAGTTGCGCCAAATGCAAATCCGCCTGTATGTAAAATCCTTGATTTTGGAAAATATAGGTTTGAACAGGAGAAAAAGCTCCGTGACTCCAAGAAAAACCAGAAAGTCCTAAAAGTAAAGGAAATTCGCATGCAACCAAAGATTGGTTCGGGCGATCTTGATACAAAGGCTAAGCATATAAAAGAATTTTTATCTGAGGGAAATAAGGTAAAAGTTACTATCCGTTTCCGCGGACGTGAACTTGCACATACGGATCTCGGATTATTAGTTCTTGATGAAGTACTAAAAAGGCTTGAAGATGAATACACGATTGAAAAACCTGCCGCCATGGAAGGAAGATTCATGTCGATGTATCTGAATCCGAAAGCTAAAAAATGATGAGGTAACAACAAATGCCTAAAATGAAAACTAAACGTGCAGCAGCTAAACGCTTTTCGTTTACTGGCACTGGTAAAGTTAAGTACAAGAAGATGAACACACGTCATATTCTTACAAAAAAAGCTGCAAAAAGAAAAAGACAGCTTAGAAGTTCTGGTATTCTTTCAGAATCAGAGACACCAAACATGAGAAAAAAGCTGCTGCCATACGGCTAATCAGCTTAGTGACTTGTTTAATAGGAGTAATTAAATGTCTAGAGCAATAGATGGCACAAAACGTCTCCAGCGCCGCAAAAAGATTCTTAAACTTGCAAAAGGATTTACAGGACGGCGCGGAACAAACTACAAAGCAGCTAAAGATGCTGTTGTAAAATCTCTTACACATGCATATGAAAACCGCCGCAATAAAAAAGGTGACATGAGAAGTCTTTGGATTTCCCGTTTAAATGCTGCCTGCCGTGCTGAAGGTATTTCATATTCAAGATTTATCGATGGTCTTTCTAAGGCTAATGTAATTATCAACAGAAAAGCACTTTCAAATATGGCTATCGAAGATCCTGTTGCATTTAAAGCAGTTGTAGAAGTTGCAAAAAAAGCTGTTGGAGCATAATAGATGTTAAGCCTTGATCAAATTCAATTAGTTCAGCAAAAAGTTGAAAAAGTTATCGCAAAAATCAATATGCTTGAGCAGGAAAATGCAAAACTTATTTCACAAAACAATGAGTTAATTAAGCAGAACAATGAACTGAACACAAAAATTTCCTCATTTGAAGCTGACCAGTCAAAAATTGAACAAGGCTTATTACACGCTCTGGAACGACTTAACAGTGTTGAAAACTCTGTATTAAAAGCCGGTTCAGAGCAGATTCAATCACAGCAAAAAGAAAACGAAATTTCAAAAACAAACATAATCCCGGAAGAAAAAACAGAATCAGCAAATGATGTTTCTGCAAAACAAAATATCGCTGCTGCAGTTTCTACACTCGATGATTCTGGAACATTGCCAGAAATTAATGAGATTCCTGAAGCACAAACAGAAAATGTTTCTACAGAAGAATTTGGTATTACATTTGAAGAACCTCAAACAAATGTAAATTCCGTAAATACTTCAGAAAAAAAGCCTTACGATATTTTCTAAGCACAAAGGAAGAAACTGGTGGGAACATTAAAAATTGATGCACTTGGTACTTCCTTTACAATTCAAGCTAAAGAAGATACAGAATATCTTCAAAACCTTCTATCATATTTTAAACAGGTTGCTCACCAGGTAGAAGCGGGAGCAAATTTAAAAAATAACCTCAAAAATTCTATTCTTACAGGAATAATGCTTTGTGATGAACTTTATAAAGAAAAACTTAAAAATGCAAAGATTTCTTCTCAAGGCTCAAATGCAGACATATCACAGACTTCTGAAGTTGAAAGAATCGCTCTTAAGCTATTAGAAGATTTAGACAAGGTAATCGATTGACTTATAATTTTTCTATATGGATTGATGCAGACTCCTGCCCTGTACAGGTAAGAAACATTGTTTCAAAAGCATCAATAAGGCACAAAATCGAACTTTTTTTTGTTGCAAATCATGAAATTAAAAATCTAAAAAATGATTACAGTAAAATGATAATTGTTGAAAGTATAAAAGACAGTGCTGATAATTATATTGTAGAAAATGCAAAAGCAGACGATCTTGTAATAACACGGGATATCCCCCTTGCACAAAGACTTGTAGAAAAAAACATCATCACTCTTAATGACAGGGGAACGATTTTTACACAGGAAAACATTAACTACCTTAGATCCATCAGAGATTTTAATTATCAAATGGCTCAATACGGAATTACAGCTGATAAAACCGGTACTTTAAGCCAGAAAGATATAAACAATTTTTCAAATTGTCTGGACAAAGAATTACAAAAAAAAATAAGAAAAACCTTAAATAAAAGCTAGTCTAAATCTTTAAATCTACGACAAATAGGTAAAATACGGGATTCAAAAATTTCATCAAAGGCCTGAACTACCTCAGGATCAAACTGTGTTCCAGAGCAGCGAAGTATCTCTTTACGCGCATCCTCTTCTGTCCACTCATCTTTGTAACAGCGCTTTGACCGCAAAGCATCAAAGACATCAGAAACCGAAACAATTCTGGCACAAAGCGGTATTTCTTCGCCCTTCAACCCCTGAATATTTCTTGTATCAAGCACAGTAGATATATCAACTATGTCATTCGGATTGTATTTTCCAGGATATCCTGTACCATCCCATTTTTCCTGATGCCGAAGCGCAATTTCATAGGTCATTTTATCCAGTTCAGATTCAATTTCATCAAAAATAAACTGAGTTACATAAGTATGCCGGTTAATCTGTAATCTTTCTTCATCAGTAAAGCGTCTTGGCAGTTTCAGTATTGCATCAGGAATGGCAACCTTTCCAACATCATGCAACAAAGCTGCCAGAGCAATATTATCTTTAAATCTGAATTGTTCCTGATCCGGTATTTTATGATTAAATGCCCATCTTTCATATATTTCAACAGAAAAACTGGAAACCCGTTGTACATGCCCGCCAGTTTCTTTTGGATCCCTTAGTTTGGCGATATTTACCTGCCGCATAAACTGAGTTTTGAAAAGTGTAGTACGTTCAATTGTATCTGTTGCTGTTAAAGCAAAATGCCGTATACAGATTTCTGAATCTTCATCAAAAGGTATGATATTTCCTTTTTTATTTTTTGCATTTATTATCTGTAAAACACCGATTTTTTTTCCACTCGAACTGGTCAAAGGAACATTCATCATGGAAACTGTTTTATAACCAGTAGCCATATCAGTAGAAGCATTAAACTTATATGGTTTATCAGGTGGAATTTCATAGGCATTAGGGATATTAATAATTTCGTTTGATAAAAAGCAGTATCCAGAAATAGACTTTTCACTTATCGGGACTGAAAAAAACACATAAGGTAATTTTTGACCTGGTAAAAGTAAAGCCTGCTGAGTATCATTTTGAGAATACTTAAAAGCTAAACTTTCTGATTTAATTACATCACCATCTTTTATACATTCATACAGATATATAGTTCCCGCATCTGCATTTACAATCTTACGAGCCTCATATAAAATTCTTTCCAATGCAATATCAGGGTCTTTAATTGAGTGAAGTATTTGTTCAGATTCAAGTACCTTTTTAAGCCTGCTGCTCATAATTTCATTTTACTTTATTCAGATTTTTTTTACAAGTGAAAAATACAAAGGTCCTGCATTATTTGATAAATCAGGCATAATCATATATCCATAATTAGTTTTTTCAATAACAAGAAAATCAAAATTGTTTATCTGCTTTATTGAAGCACTGTTAATATCATTTATCTTTGCATCAGGAAATTTTTTCAGCAGCTTTTTTATTACTTCATCATTTTCAGCAGGAGATATTGAACAGGTAGCATAAAGTAAAAAACCGTTTTCAGCTAATAAGCGCCATGCCGAAGACAATAAAGACCATTGAGTAAAAGAAAGGTTTTTGGTTCTGGCTAATGACCACATAGACAGATATTTTTCATCATTTAATACATGTCTATCAGAAGAACAGGGAGCATCAAGTAAAATGGCATCATAAGATTTATCTGTTGTTTTACACATAATAGAGCCGTCATAGGATGTAACAGTAATTCTAGAAGAAATATTTTCTGGAAGAAAGTCTGAAATGTTTTTAATTAAGCGGTTTCTTCTTTCTCCAGATCTTTCATTACTCTGCAGTTTTGCCTCAGCATTCATTCTTGAAGCCAAAACAAGAGTTTTCCCGCCAGGAGCAGCACACATATCTAAAATTTCGTGTGCCTCTTCAAGTGGCAAAACATTTGCAGCGAAATAACTTGCATAATCCAGATAATATGCTTCAGAATCATTTTTTATCTGAAAAGAATAATAACAAGGTTCCTTTACAAAAGCTTCTTTGATTTTTATCCAGCGCTCACCATAAATTTCAGAATAATATTTTTCAAAAGCTTCTTTTCCTGAGTTATTATTTTTTTTTGCCATTTTCTGCCTCATCTAAAAATAACTGCCACAGAACATCTGCATCTGGGATTGGAGCAGTTAAAGAAAGCATAACATTTGTATCAGGATGTGGAAATTCAATTTTATAAGAATGCAGCCTGATACCCCCGCCCTTTTCACTGCGTCTGGCACCATATTTTAAATCACCTTTTATGTGAAATCCGGCATGAGAAAGCTGAGCACGAATCTGATGTGTTCGCCCGGTGACAAGTTCTATTTCAAAAAAAGAATATCGTTCCGAAAAACCGATACACTGATAAAACAGCTTAGCGTTTTTTGACTTACGTTTAGGTTCATCAGCAACAAAAGCTTTTTGTTTTTTTGAATCAAAAGTAATGTAATTATCTATCAGTATTTTTTCAGATGTTTTAAACTGTCCCTCGATAATAGCTAAATAGGTTTTTGTTATTCTTTCACGATTTAAAAAGATTTTTGAAAGCTTTGAACAATATTCAGGATTTAATGCAATTACAACACATCCTGTTACCGGAGTATCTAAGCGATTGATAAAAAATAAATCAGAATTATTATCATTCAAATTACATGAATATCCACAAGGTTTATTAAGAACAAGAAAATTTTTATCCTGATATAAAACATATTTTTTATTATGTATTATTGATTCAATCGATTCCATTTATTTTTAATCCCTAATTAAAAAAAACTTTACTGAGCTTATATTTTTCTTTTGTCAATTTAAAAACACTTTCTTCGATGTTTTGTAATAAATCAAAATCCTGAGTACAATAATCTGCAATCTTATAGACAAGGGATAAATATTTTTTTTCACTGCTCATAATTACATTTACACCAGCCTTAAATGCTTTTGATGCTGCTAAAGCAACATTTTCTAAAGAAGAATCTTGAGTTAAAGCTTTCATATATATATCATCGGAATAAACAATACCTGTAAATTTTAGTTTTTCTTTCAAATATTCAGTAACAATTTTTTTTGAAAAACAAGCAGGTTCATTATCTATGGAAGGAATGATAACATGAGAAATTAATACCCCGTGCGGTTTTATTTTTATCACTTCGTTAAAAGGGGCTAATAATTCCTGTTCAAAAAAAGTTTTGCTCACATCTAGCACCGAAACCATTGCATGCGGATCATCCTGAGAATTTCCAGGAAAATGTTTAATTACATTTAAGCAATTGTTTTTTTTAGCTTCGGAAATTTGAATAACAGAGTATTTTACTGTATTTTCAAAAGACCCGTAACTTCGCTCTGATAAAAATTTTTCATTGAATTTATTTTTCACTTCAACAACTGGAGCAAAATTTAAATCCAGACCACATTTATTCATAAGCTCTGAAGATTCAGAATATAATTTTTGTGCTTCTGATGAATTAAGATGGCTGGAAATATATTCCTGCGAAGGTAATTTCTGTTCCTGATATATACCTAAGCGGTTAACTTTTCCGCCTTCACAATCGACAGAGAATAAAGGCAAAAAACTGGAACATCTTAAATGAGCCTGCTCGACTTGAGTTAAAAAAGAATTCAAAGATTCAGGAGTTGGGCTTAGATTAAATGAAAATAAAAGATATCCGCCTGGAAGAATTCCATTTTTTCCACCTTCTTTAAAATCCCGGATTGGAACAAAATTATTTTTTCCTTCAATATTTACTAATAATAATTGAGCAATTTTCTGTTCTAAAGGAATTGTAGAAAGAAATTTTTTTGTTTTTAATGATAATTGAAAATCAGACTGAATGTTCAGATTTTTATAAAAAACATTTGAAGAAAACTTTGAACTATACATCAGCTGTGTTATTTGTACTTTTGAAAAAGTTTTTCCAAAAGTACATACAGATATAACAGAAAAAATGAGAACAAAAAAATTTTTTTTCAATTTAATGCTATCTGCCTAATCCTAAAATTGCTGTTGAAAACCAGGGAATGTAAGTAATTAAAAGTAATACAATCAGCTGAGCAATCAGATATGGTAAAATGCCTTTAACAATTTTCATAACAGGTTTTTCAAATGTATAAGAGGCAATAAAAAGATCCATTCCAACAGGAGGCGTAATAAAACCAATCTGAAGATTCATCATAAAAATTACTCCAAGATGCACCATGTTAATTCCGAAAGAAGCAGCAATAGGAATAATCAGAGGAGAAATAATCAGAATGGCAGAATATACATCCATAAGGCATCCTGCAAATAAAAGAAAAATATTTAGCAGAAGAAGGAATAAATATTTATTTGTAATATGAGCAGCTATAAAATCTGTAAGAATTTCAGGAACACTTGCTATAACAAAATAATATGAAAGGCCTTTTGCAGCAGCAAGTATCATCAGAACACCGCCAGTAATAGGAATTGCTCTGGCAAGAACTGATAACCCCTCTTTAAATGTGAAATCTTTGCGCACAAATGTTTCAATAACAAAAGTATAGATTACAGCAAAAGCTGCTGCTTCCATCAGTGTAAAGAAACCTGAAAAGTATCCTGCAATAATCAAGACAGGCATGAGAAGTTCCCAGATTCCATAAATTAAAGAGCTGCCGATTGCTTTAACAGAAAATTTCGGCCGTTCAGGATTTTTATCTTTTGAAAAACCAAGAATAATCATAGCCAGTGCAAGTAAAAATCCTGGAATTAAAGCTCCCTTAAATAAGTCATAAACATCCACAGAAAAATAGTTTGTAGAGCCATACATTATTATTCCAACACTAGGAGGAAAAAGTATACCAAGTGCTCCAGAAGCTGTAATCAAAGATTCTGCATCATCCTTGGAATAACCTGAACCTGCAAGGGCAATAGTCAGAAGAGAGCCGAGTGCCAGAATAGTAACTCCAGAAACTCCTGTAAAAGTTGTAAAGAAAGTTGTAACAACAACAGCGGCAATAACAATGCCACCGCGAAACCAGCCAAAAAGACTTTTGAAAACTTCAACAAGCCGCTTTCCTGCACTTCCCTGACTGAAAATATATCCGGCAATTGTGAACAATGGAATTGCACCAATTGATTTATCGGTAAGAATGCCATAGGACTGTTCTGCAAGAACGTCTACATTATCACCTATAGCGCTAAGACAAACATAAGCTATTGCACTGATACAGACAAAAAGAGGAACCCCCATCAAAGCAAGAATGATAAACAAAAATATAAGCGGCACTAAAGCTTTTGATGAAAACAGAACCCAGGCTCCATTCCAGTTATCGTAAAGAAACGACAGGCTTTCATAATTCTGAATATTAAACAGCTGAATGATTATTCCAGCCAGTGGTCCCATGGAAATTGCAATTCCAATCATCAGTCCGATAATTGAAGCAATTTTATGTTCAGATGAAGCACAGGCGCGAACCAGCATAACTATATATGCAACCGGCAAAAAAATAAAAACAACTTTAGATGAGATACCCCAGATTACTTCACCAGGATGAAAAACAAAAAGCTGACTGAATGAAGCAAAAAATAAAGCACAAAGAATAGCAGTAATTGACACTGAGCGAATTGTTGTAATAACAGTCTTTGATTTACCTTTTATGTTATCCGTAAGTGATGCAAGACTGATATGTCTGTTTTCACGCCAGGTAATCATACCAGCAATACAGGAGAACATGAAAACTATGTTTACCTGTGCATTATCAGCATTGATTACAGGAAGTTTGAAAGCCTGCAGCAATTTTACAACAAGCGGTATAATAGAAAGCAATAAAGTAAAAAAGACCGCAAAATAATTTTCAGCTTTTGCAAACCCTTCGGAAAAAGTCTTCTTGTTGAATTTCATCAGCATTTGAAATAACCTCAATAATCAAAAATATTTATTTTTTTGTACGGAATTCTTTTAAATCACTTTCAATCCGTGTAAAGAAGTCATAATTAATAACTTTAACATCAGACTGTGTAGACATATTTTTGGCATCAGTAGTAAGTGAATCCTGCCAGGCTTTTATTTCCTGTGGAGTAAGCCGAGTTAAGGTTGCTCCGTCTTCCTCCATTTTTTTAAGGTAATCAGTATCGTTTTTCTGCTGAACCCCTATAAATTTTGCTTCCGCTTTTTTTATGGATTGTGAAAGCTGTTCCCGGTATTCAGCCGGAATTTTGTTCCAGGTAGATTTCTGAATAACAAAGCCGGCCATAACTGGACATAGAGGCATTTCAATAACATACGGAAGACTCTTGTAATACTGTGTGGCAAAGGCATACATTGGTATTGTGTAAAGACCTTTTACTCCGTTTGCACTTTTAATTGATGCTGATATTTTTTCATTTGGAACATCTTCTACAGTGTAACCGGCTTTTTGAAAGGCTCGTCCGAGTTCAGGACTTGTTATACCTCCGACACTCAGTTTGATTGCCTTAATTTCTTCTGGAAGACGGATTTCTTTTTTTGTAAGAAAGTTAGCCCAGCCAACATTAAACCAGCCCAAAAGATAAAAGCCCTGTTTTCCAACACCAGCTTCAATTTCATCATGATATTTATCAAGGATGTATGTTAACTCTTCCTGATTAGAAAACAAAAATGGAACAGACAGTGTAAGAACATTTGTTTCAGGCGCCATTTCATATACACCGATATTAGTAAGAACTGCACCGTCTATCGGACTTTTTTGACCAGGACGAACAGCACGAAGTTTTTGAACAGTACCGCTTTCTCCACCAAGAGCGTTGCAATCATAAAACTGTAACTTAACTTTACCATTTGTAATTTTCGACCACTCCAGCGAAAGATTTTTTTGTTCAATTTCCCATGGAGAACGACTTGGAGCAACAGAAGCAACCTTTACAATAATTGGTGCCTGAGCAAAACAAATTGCTGCAAAAAGCAGACAAAGACAAATCAAAATAATTTTTTTCATGTTTTTCCCTCCAGTGCTGCTGGCTATTCCCAGATTATGAATAACTCGTCACGACGAGACTTTAAGAATTCAGCTTTGCGTTTTGAAACGGTTGTTGCAAGCCTTGTTGACGGATTGTCATCAGGATTAATTGCAAGAGCCTTTTCGATGGCTTCATCAAAGCCTTTCAGATCCTGATTTGGTATGCAAAACGACTGTGCATAAAGTATGTATTGACTTATGGATTTTCCGCCGGAACATTCGAGTGCTTTTTCATAACAATACTTTGCCCTTTCATCATCCCCACCAAAATCTACAGGGGCTGCTGCATAAAATGCAGTAAGCACTTCCCAGATTGCACCATTATTGTATGCCGGATCAAGTTCACAGGCTTTTTCCAAAAGGCATACGGCTCCACGGATTCCATAAAGAATATCAACATTTAAAGGATCAACTCCAAAAGCACCAAGCCAGCCGGCCCCTGCCCAGTATGCATTTGCAACATCAGTCTTCTTTAAGAAAGAACAGGCTTTTTGAATTTTTGCATCTTCATTACTTTTTATATTTTCAGTAAAACCTGGATAGCGTCCTTCAAAGGCTTCAAAACAATAATCCCGTCCCCGTAAATAATGCATTTTTGCACGGTTAATTTCAGCCTGCTGTTCTTCAAGCATTTCAAGTGGCATCATGTCTGCATTTGTCTGTACAAAAGCATTTGCATACATTACATAAAGAGCCCCTGTCATGGCAGAAAGTCCCTGATGCTTAGGATTTTGGCTATGTAGAATTTCATATAATTTTAAGGCTGTCGGGAAAAAGTCTTCCATAAGCTTTGTATCAGTTTCTCCAAGCAATGGAAGCATCAGGTTATTACCGCCCGATTTTACCTTATTCGGAACACCTTTCTGATTTGCACCTGCTAAAGATGTATCAATTTTGTTTGATAGTGACGTACAGGCAGAAAATAAAATCACAATCATTAAAAGAATAAATATTTTGTGTGAATTCTTCATGCTAATATAATAGTAAATATCTCTAAAAGTTACAATAATTATAAAAAAATACGCAACTTCGGTTCAGAAATTGCGTATTTCGTCTTTCTAAATAAGCTTAATTACAAACTGATATCATTATTTTGCATAAGTTGCAATAAATACACCAGCCGCAATTGCAGTACCAATAACACCAGAAACATTTGGTCCCATTGCGTGCATCAGAAGGAAGTTACCTGGATCATATTCCAGTCCAACCTTATTAGAAACACGGGCTGCCATAGGAACTGCTGAAACTCCTGCAGAACCAATAAGCGGATTGATTTTTTTCTTAAGGAAAAGATTCATGATTTTTGCCATAACAATACCAGTAGCTGTTGCAACTGCAAAAGCCACAAGTCCTAAAGCAATAATACCAAGTGAGTTTGGATTCATGATTTTTTCCGGAGTCATCTGAGAACCAACTCCAAGTGACAGAAGAATGGAAACAATGTTCAAAAGTTCGTTCTCCATTGTCTTTGAAAGGCGTTCTACGATTCCAACCTGTTTTACAAAGTTTCCGAAAGTAAGCATACCGATAAGAGGTGCTGCCGGAGGAAGAAGAAGAATTGTAAGAGCAAGGAGCATAATCGGGAAGAAAACTTTTTCTATGCGGCTTACAGGACGAAGCTGTTCCATTTTAATATGGCGTTCTTTTTTTGTTGTAAGAGCCTTCATAATAGGTGGCTGAATCATTGGAACAAGAGCCATATATGAGTAAGCAGCAACAGCAATTACTGCCATCATTTCTGGAGCGAGTTTTCCTGAAACATAAATTGAAGTTGGACCATCAGCACCACCGATGATTGCAATGGCACAAGCCTGGAACATATTGTAATCAATTCCCGGAATATAATTCAAAAGGGCAACACCAAAAAGCGTAAAGAAAACACCAAACTGAGCAGCCCCTCCAAGCAAAGCCATTTTCGGGTTGGCAATAAGAGGACCAAAGTCTGTCATTGCACCAATACCCATGAAAATCAGCATAGGAAAAAACTCGTTTCCTACACCGGCAGAATAGATAATGTGAAGCATTCCATCAGGACCTGTTCCCATTCCTGCACCCGGGATGTTTACAAGAACAACACCAAATCCAATCGGAATAAGAAGCATCGGTTCAAATCCTTTGCCTACTGCAAGATAGATAACAAGGAAGCCGACTAAAATCATGACAAGTCT
>JAEEGL017163367.1_pt1 | contig 12988 bp, 11 predicted proteins | sample 9134231 | NCBI WGS metagenome assembly JAEEGL01 (sample SAMN16246548, study PRJNA631951) | gut metagenome | biome: gut microbiome; feature: rumen; material: fiber-attached | host: Bos | place: Iran: Karaj | collected 2018-10 | reverse complement strand
GTTCCGATCTCCTCGATGAACTTACCCTGTACAGGGAACTTTGAATCAGAAACGATGATTCTGTAGAAAGGAACCTTCTTCTTACCAATTCTCTTTAATCTGATCTTTACTGCCATTTTTAATTTCCTCCATTTAATTAAATATAAGATAGATATTAGTTGTTATATGTATAAAACAGCGATTAGGCTGCGAACATATCATAATGTTTAAAAGAATCTGCCGCCACCGGGGAATTTACCAAGTCCAGCGAGTTTTCCAAGGCCGCCTCTCTTACCCATAAGTCCGGGCATCTGCTTCATCATCTTCTGCATCTGCTCAAACTGTTTTATAAAGCGGTTTACATCGGCAATATCATTGCCGGAGCCCTTTGCGATCCTGAATTTTCTCTGAGGTGACATAAGCTTGGGATTCTTTCTCTCCTCAGGAGTCATTGATAAAACAATGGCTTCCATTCTGGCAAGCTGCTTCTCATCCGGAAGCTGGTCATCACTTATCTTGCTCATTCCGGGGAGCATACCCATAATTGAAGCAAGTCCGCCCATATTTCTCATGGCCTTCATGCTCTCAAGGTACATCTCAAAGTCAATCTTGCCCTTCTTCATCTTCTGTGCCATCTCGCGATCTTTTTCTTCATCGCGCTCAGCACCGGCTTCTACAGCCTTATCAATAAGACTAAGGACATCTCCCATTCCAAGGATACGGCTTGCCATTCTGTCGGGATAAAACTGTTCAAGGTCTGATAATTTCTCGCCCATGCCGACATAGACAATAGGCTTTCCTGTTACAGCCTTGGTGGAAAGTGCCGCACCACCTCGTGTATCGCCATCCATTTTAGAAAGGATGATCTCATTGATGCCGACCTTCTCATTAAACTCTTCGGCAACATTAACCGCTTCCTGACCGGTCATGGCATCAACTACAAGTATTGTATGATGAACCGTCACGGCGTCTTTGATATCACGAAGCTCTTTCATCATCGCTTCATCAATCTGGAGACGTCCGGCAGTATCCAGAATTACTATGTTCAGACCCTTTTCTTTAGCATATTCCATTGAAGAGGTTGCTATTTTGACAGGGTTTACGTCAGTTCCCATTGAAAAGAACTCAACTTCCTGCTTTTTGGCATTTACTTCGAGCTGTTCAATAGCAGCGGGTCTGTAAATATCACATCCAACCAGAAGAGGCTTTCTGCCTTTCTGTTTAAACTTGCCGGCCAGCTTTGCTGCAGTTGTTGTTTTACCTGCACCCTGAAGGCCGCACATCATGATAACAGTGATATACTTGCTATCCTGAAGCATAAGCTCTGTGGTTTCCGAACCCATGAGCTTAACCATCTCTTCATTAACAATCTTAATGACCATCTGTGCGGGATTAAGTCCGTTAAGAACATCCTCGCCGATGGCTCTCTCAGTAACAGCTGAGATAAACTGTTTAACGACCTTAAAGCTGACGTCAGCCTCAAGGAGCGCCATCTTGACTTCCTTAAGAGCAAGCTTTACATCTTCCTCTGTAAGCCTTCCCTTGCTTTTAAGGTTTTTAAATGCATTTTGTAATTTATCTGTAAGACTCTCAAAAGCCATCTGTTATGTAAGCTCCTCTATAATACCGGCTGAAATAGCCTTAACAGCAGCCGAAAGCTGATTGCTGTCGTAATCATCAATATTGTCTGCAAGCTTCGAAAGCTCAAGTGCCTGACTCTTAATGGCTTCAAATCTTCTGATCATATGAAGCTTGTCTTCATAATCCTGAAGCGTATTGGTACAGCGCTTGATCAGATCATGTACTCCCTGCTTACTGATTCCGTTCTCATCAGCGATCTCAGTCAGAGACATATCATCGTAAACAGCAGCCTCGTATATTTCCTTCTGATGTTCAGTTAAAAGTTCACCGTAAAAGTCATATAAAAGACCCTGCTCAACAATTTTCTGCATAGTACCCTCTTTACCTAATAAGCACAATGGATATAATAACCAAAATAGATAAAGGTGTCAAGTATTTTTTCTTGACACCTTGTAAATATCTTAAAATGCGCTCAAAACCTCGGAGGGAAGCATTCCCAGCTGGTTCTTAAATGCTCTGCTGAAGGTCGAATAATCCCTGAAGCCACACTCAAGACATGCAACTGTTGCAGGAGTCCCTGACATTATCAGTTTTTTTGCCCTAAGTATTCTCTTTTCGGAAATATACTGATGTATTGAATAGCCGGTCTCATTTTTGAAGATTCTCATCATATGGTACTTGCTCAGATAAAAATGATCCGCGAGAAAATCAATCGAAAGGTCATTATCGAGATTTTTCATAATATAATCGATGATCTCGATGACTTTTCTGTTGTATCTTGCCTCAGGTTTAAAGCCAAAATCCTCATTTATACATGCCTTATTAAACTCAATCAAGGCACGCAGTACATCAATTCTTGTTGTTAGCATTCCTGCAAACTCAGTATCTTCCACAACCATATCCTTTTCTATCTTACCGAAAAGTTCAAAAAGTTCGGAGCTTAAGCCTGAAGAAAACCGAACGACATGGCTGCCCAGTTCTTTTGTTTTGTCAAAACAGTTTAATAATCCATTTTCCTTTAGGAAATCGTGGTTTAAGTATAGGATTATCCTGTCATACTCTTCAGCTTCTTCATCAACCACGGGTTTGTGAATAAAGTTCCTGTTAACCAGCACAAAATCGAAGGGCAAAAGTTCATACTCTCGTCCTTCGATAATATAGCCAACCTTTCCACCAAGAATAAGAATCAGCTTGTCAAAATCGTGATAATGAAAAGGTATATCAAGTTTTTCGCGGTTTTTTATGTGAAACAGTCTGAAATCCTGATTCAGATATCCCTTCTGCTCATAAGCTTCGAAGGGAAGTGATGAATTATACTCGCTTTTTGCATTCATGTTCACTTAGTTACACAGATATTAAGATCAACGTTGCCATCAATTCCGTCAATAGAACCGGTTGATGAATACTGCCAGACATCAAAATGATACGGATAATAAAGTGGTGTTCCGTAATAAGCTACCCAGATTCCATAATCAGCGATATCCTGTATATCCATAAGGATAGTAAAGGATTTTATGTTACCATAGATCATAGGCTTATAGCCGGCTTTTGCGACAGTGTCACAGAAGGTCTTAGCCACAAGCTCATATTCATCCGAAGTCATATCAGCTGTTCTGGCGTTGTCTGAATCTGAAGACTCAATATCGATTACTACAGGGAATGAAACATCATAAGGTTCAATAAGGTCAAGCACAAGCTGAACCTCTTCAAGAGCTTCTTCCTCGTTGGTTGCCTGAGAATAAAAATATACGCCTACCTCAATACCATTTTCTGTGGCATTTTTCATATTATATTCAAAATAGTCATCCACAAGGATTTTTCCTTCGGTAGTTCCGCGAAGTCCTGCTCTGATAAAAGCAAAATCAACTCCTGCAGCCTTTACCTTCTCCCAGTCAATCTGACCCTGGAATCTTGAAACATCAATACCATTCTTAACCTTGACCGAAGAAACATCTCCGATATATTTCATGAATCCGTCATCATCTATTTCAAAGTCATCAGCCTCAAAGCCGTGCTTTTCAACTTCATCAAGGATTGGGAAAAAGTGGTATCGTCCGCCACTGGCAACAACCATATTATCAGGGAAAAGACTTCTGATTGCAGCTATAGTGCCATCACCATTTTCCAGCTTCTGCTGCATCATATCCCTTGTTGCCTGTGCTTCATCAGCAGCGGCCTTATTCGCAGCCTCCTGCATAAGTGCCTGCGTCTCCTGTACAGTGTAATAGCCCTGATTATTGAGGGCATCAAGCTCGCTCTGAACCGCTTCAGCACTCCTCTGAAGAGCAGCATTTTTTATAAGAAGCACTATAGAAAAAGTAAGCGCAAGAAGCGAAACAAGACTGAGAAAAATAATCGATATAATGTTGTGAGTATTTGCAACGCCTCGGCGCTCTCTGTTTTCAATTGAAATATTGCCCATATTTACATTCTCTCGTCAAAATAGCTCTTATATCCCTCGCCAAATATCTCGCTGGCACTTGATACGATCATAAAGGCATTCGGATCCTCTGCTCTAACGATATCCTCAGCGAGTGGTGAGAGCCTCTTTTTAATAGCACACATTATAACCTTTTTGTCTTCGCCGCTGTATGCGCCTTTGGCAAAAACATGTGTAGCACCGGCATCCAGCTCCTCAAGAAGCCTTGCAGTAATAATGTCCGGTTTGTCTGAGATTATGAATATCAGCTTAGCTCCATCTCTTCCGTAAAGTACAAGATCAACAACAAGAGAAGTTACCATTACCGACATAAAAGAATATAGCGCAGCTGCAATATCTTCAAAAACTATGGCAGCTATGAAAAGGACTACCATATCTGTAAGAATATAAAGCACTCCGGTCTTAATATGCGGATACTTAAGTCGCAAAAGCTTGATAATGACATCAGTTCCGCCACTTGTTGCATGGCATTTAAAGATAAGTCCGATTGCAACAGCAGTTGTTGCACTTCCGAATACCACAGCCAGAATCTTGTCATAGATCACAAATCTTGAAAAATAGGTTGTGCAAAAGTCAGTAGCAACAGAAATCATTGCTGTTGCATAGATAGTCGAAAGCGTAAATCTTATGCCGAATCTCCAGATAGCTATTATGAGTAGTGGAATATTCATAATAAGGAACCACATACCTGTTCCGATTGGCAAAAGTCTGTTTAAGCAGATTGCAAGACCTGTCATACCTCCGGGTGCTATATTATTGGGATCGATAAGTAAGCTGGTTCCCACACCGTAAAGTATTGATGCGAAGGTTATGATAACGTACTCTCGTACTCTTTTACGTGCGCTTATTCTGTTTGTTTCCATTGATTAAATATTTGTCCTTACAATTTTTGGTCTGAAGCCATGATCGTCAAGAGTCTTTAAAATCTGCTCTTTATGTTCTGTACCGAAGGCTTCCAGTGTGATTCGAAGCTCTACAGATGCGCTTCTGTTGATAGAAACGAACTGATTATGCTCGAGCTTGATAACATTGCCGTTTTCCTTAGCAATGATTCCTGAAACTCTGGAGAGTTCACCCGGCTTATCAGGAAGAAGCACAGAAACAGTAAAGATTCTGTCTCTCATGATAAGTCCCTGCTGAACAACTGAGGACATGGTGATAATATCCATGTTTCCACCTGAAAGAACGCAGGCAACCTTCTTATCCTTTACATCCAGCTGCTTAAGAGCTGCCACAGAAAGAAGGCCTGAGTTTTCAACTACCATCTTGTGGTTCTCAACCATATCAAGGAAAGAAACAACAAGATCCTCATCAGGAACAGTTATTATTTCATCGATATTTTTTGAGATATATGGGAAAATCTTTTCGCCGGGAGTCTTAACAGCAGTTCCGTCGGCGATTGTATTTACAGTGGGAAGTGTAACAACATGTCCGGCCTTAAGGGATTCCTTCATACAGCTGGCACCCGCAGGCTCAACACCTATTACCTTGATCTTAGGATTAAGCAGCTTAGCCAGAGTAGAAACTCCTGTAGCAAGACCGCCTCCACCGATTGGAACAAGAATATAGTCAACAGTAGGCAGCTCCTTGATTATCTCCATGGCGATTGTTCCCTGACCGGTTGCAACGTCAAGGTCATCAAAAGGATGAACAAGTGTATAGCCATTCTCCTTGGCAAGCTCCAGAGCCTTCTCATAAGCTTCATCATATACATTGCCATGAAGAACAACCTCAGCTCCCAGAGCTTTGGTCCTGTTGACCTTGATAAGAGGAGTTGAAGTAGGCATAACAATGGTAGCTTTTACGCCATAGCATTTAGCAGCATAAGCAACGCCCTGCGCATGGTTACCGGCAGAAGCTGTTATAAGCCCCTTCTTCCTCTCTTCATCAGAGAGTGTCGTAATCTTATAATAAGCGCCTCGCACCTTATAAGCTCCGGTTCTCTGGAGATTTTCAGGCTTTAAATAGACCTTGTTACCGGTCATGCTGCTGAAATAATCACTGTAGATCAGCTTTGTTTCAAGAGTTACCTTTTTAACGTCTTCGTACGCTTCTTCGAATTTTTCCAAAGTCATTTTTTCCTGCGACATTTTTCATACTCCCCATTTCTCTATTTTTACACTGTTATGAAAACAGAGCATTTACAAACTGTTCACTGTCAAATCTCTCTAAATCGTCTATACCTTCTCCTACTCCAATATATTTCACAGGTATATTAAGCTCAGATACAATGGCCACGGCGATTCCGCCTTTTGCTGTTCCGTCAAGTTTGGTAAGAACTATACCGGTAAGGCTGGCAGCTTCCCCAAACTCCCTCGCCTGCATTATAGCGTTCTGACCTGTAGTTCCATCAAGAACAATAAAGTTTTCTCTGCAGATTCCGGAAAGCTCCTTGTCAATGATCCTGTTCATCTTAGCCAGTTCTTCCATAAGGTTTTTCTTATTATGAAGTCTTCCGGCTGTATCTACAATAAGAATATCACAGTCTCTGGCTTTAAAAGCACCCACTGCATCGTAGATCACACTTGCAGGATCTGCTCCTTCTCTTCCGGTAATGATCGGAGCTCCGGCTCTTTCAGCCCAGGCTACAAGCTGTTCTGTAGCAGCTGCTCTATAGGTATCGGCTGCTGCAATAAGTACCTTCTTGCCTTTATTTTTATATATAGCTGCAAGCTTACCTACTGAAGTAGTTTTTCCTACTCCGTTTACACCTATAACAAAAATAACAGTCTTTTTGTCCTCGAAGTCGTAGGCATCCTCAGCGGTTTTCATCTGCTCTCTGATATCTTCGATCAGCAGTGCCTTGCAGGAGGCAGGATCCTTGATATGCTGCTCCTTTACCTGTTCCCTGAGCCTGTCCATAATACGGCTTGTGGCATTGATTCCGATATCTCCCATTATAAGGGTCTCTTCAAGCTCCTCGTAAAAATCATCGTCAATGCTTGAAAAACCACTAAAAACGTTATCAATACCCTTAGCGATATTGTTTCTGGTCTTGGTAAGCCCCTGCTGAAGCTTTGCAAAAAAATTATTAGCCATCAGTTAGTCAGCTCCTTATCTATAAGATTAACACTAACAAGAGTCGAAACACCCTTTTCCTGCATGGTTATTCCGTAAAGCCTGTCCGCACTTTCCATTGTACCACGACGATGTGTGATTACAATAAACTGTGTGCTTGAAAGCTTGTGAAGATACTTGGCAAAACGAACTACGTTATTCTCGTCGAGAGCCGCCTCAATCTCATCAAGAAGACAGAAAGGTGAAGGCTTAAGATTCTGGATGGCGAACAAAAGCGCGATTGCTGTAAGGGCCTTCTCTCCACCGGACATCTGCATCATGTTGACAAGCTTCTTTCCCGGAGGCTGAGCATTGATTCCGATGCCTGCCTCAAGGATGTCTTCATTTTCACTGAGTTCCAGAGTTCCCTTGCCGCCTCCGAACATCTCCTTGAATACTTTATCAAACTCGATGTTAATCCTGTCAAACTGCTCTCTGAACTGTTTTCTCATGGACTCATCAAGATCCTGGATAATGCCCTTGAGCTGTTCTTCGGCAGCAACAAGGTCATCATGCTGAGTCTTCAAAAATGTGTAACGCTCCATGAGATTTTTGTAATCCTCAATGGCATTTACGTTAACATCACCAAGTTTTCTGATTGAGTCTTTCAATGAACCGATTTCTTTTCTCATTGCAGGAACATCGTTCATCTCTTCGTCGCGAAGCTGCGCTGCATCGGAAAGAGTGATCTCATACTCGTTCCACATGTAGTTGATCTGGCTTTCAATTGCTTCCTGGCATTTTTCTTTTCTTGAGGTAAGTCTGGTTACTTCTCTGTCAAGAGATGACATCTGCTCATTCAGCTGCTGAGTCTTATCAAAGAACTCCTTCTGAGAAGCGGAAAGGTTGTTCTTTTCTTCCTTCATATTCTCAAGATCTTTATTGGCCTCAGACTGTACATCCACAGAAGCTTCAATTGTGAGCCTTATCTGTTCGATATCATTTTTGCTCTGCATGAGATTCTCAGCATTGGCCTTTAAGGTCTCGTTGATCTCTAAAAGAGCTTTTTCTTCGTTTTCTACTTCTTCTTTGATACGATCAATATTCTGCTGCTGGAAACCCTGCTTCTGGGTAATCTTTTCGAACTGAATATCCCATTTGGATACCTTGGCAGTTTCATCTTCTTCAATCTCGTGAAGTCCTTCAAGCTGTTTCTGGAAGCTCTCTACCTTTTCAGTGCAGCTCTTTTCAAGATTCTCAGACTCAGAAAGTGAGTTCATTGCTTCCTCTCTGTCCTGATTGATCTCAGCCATCTTTCCTTCAATCTCATCGCTCTCAGCCTTAAGATTTGAATAATTGCCCTTCTGCTCTTCCTGTCTTGCTTCCTCATTTGAAACGTTAAGGCGTGCTGTATTCTGAGCAATAAACTTGCCCTGAAGCTCTGTTCTAAGCTCCTCAGAATAGGTACGAAGACTGTTTCTCTTTTCCTTAAGATCAGAGATTTCCTTCTGTATAGTCTCTATTTTTTCTCTGGAAGCTTTAACATTTTTCTCGAGTTCTTCAAGTTCTCGTCTTCTTGAAAGAAGGTTACTGGTATTCTTGAAGGCACCACCACTGATAGCACCACCGGGTACTAAAAGCTCACCCTCAAGAGTAACCATTCTTACAGTATATTTGTACTTTCTTGCAATTTTTACAGCATTATCAATATTGTCTACAGCGACAATTCTGCCTAGCATGGCCTTGGCAACGCTTCTGTACTTTGGATCAGTATTTACAAGCTCATCAGCCATGCCAAGAACTCCGGGTTCCTCAAGTGCTTCTTTTGCCTTGAGCTCGGGAGGATTATCAAGAGATGTAAGTGGAAGGAAGGTAGCTCTTCCTGCCTTAGTCTCCTTCAGATAAGCGATCATTTTCTTGGCAGTCTCTTCATCATCTGTAACGATGTTCTGGATATTTCCACCAAGAGCGACCTCAATTGCAGTCTCATATTTTGGTTCGGTCTTAATGATATCAGCAACAACACCGATTATTCCCTTGGTGTCGTCTTTTCTCTCCATAACCTTCTTAACACTACCGCCATAGCCTTCATAGCGTTCTGTCATGTTGGAGATTGAAACAAGCTTAGCCTTGTCTATCTGATATTTTTCCTGAGTTTTTCTAAGCTCAGTGTCCTTGGCGGACATCTGCTCTCTTATTGAAACAATCTCAGCATCGGTATCCTTCTGCTTTTTGTTCATCTCAGATATCTCAGCTGTAATCTTGTCGAACTCTTCTCTGAGCTTTTTGATAGTTTCTTCCTGCTTGGTCTCATCAGAACGAGCACGAACGAGCTTACCGGTAAGCTCAGCCTTTCTTATCTTAACCTGCTCTGTCATGGTATCAAGAGCACTTAGCTTTGATTTAATGGCAGCTCTTGTATTAAGAGTCTCGATAATGGTGCTCTTGCACTCTTCAATCTCATCGTTTATAGAACTGATCTGAGAAATAACTCTGTCCAGTTCTTTTCTGGCTTTACTTCTGTCAGCAGAAAGATCAGAAGCTTCTTTATCAATTTCTTCTTTTTCTTCAAGGTATTTTTCAAGTTCTTCGTTCTTTTGCCTGATTTTTTCCTCTTCATCCTTTTGTCTGCTCTTAAAGTGCTCGTCGTTGGCTGTTGCAGACTTGATTTTTTCGTTCAGGATACCAATCTGACCTTCCAGTTTTTCCTTCTGAACAGAGGAATCTGTGATCTTGGCTCTTGCTTCCTCAATCTTTTTGTCGATTTCGGTTAGCTTTTCCTGAATTGAATCATATTCCTGTCTTGTCTGCTCATAGGTCTCTTTAGCGCTTTCGAGAGCCTCTGTCGCAATATCAAGGTTCTTGCCGGTCTCTTCCAGCTGCTGTTTCTGATTTATGTTCTCAACAAGGAACATATTGACGTCCAAAGTCTTAAGTCTTTCTCTGTACTTAAGGTATTCCTTGGCAACCTCAGATTGCTTTTCCAACGGTCCGACCTGCTTTTCCAGCTCCAAAAGAATATCGCTCAGACGCGTAAGATTGATCTTTTCTTCTTCCAGCTTCTTGATTGCTGTATCCTTACGAGACTTGAACTTTACAATACCTGCAGCCTCGTCAAATAGATTTCTTCTGTCTTCGGGCTTACTTGAAAGGATCTGGTCAATCTGGCCCTGTCCGATAATGGAATAGCCTTCTTTTCCGATACCGGTATCCATGAAAAGCTCATTAACGTCTTTAAGGCGACAGGTAGTACCATTTATCATGTACTCGCTCTCGCCTGAACGGTAAAGTCTTCTCGACACCGTAACTTCATCATAATCAATAGCCAGGGAATGGTCTGAATTATCCAGTGTGATTGCAACGTAGGCATATCCAAGCGGCTTACGAAGCTCAGTTCCGGAGAAAATTACATCCTGCATGGAACCACCACGAAGCTGCTTGATACGCTGCTCGCCAAGCACCCACCTTACAGCGTCTGCTACGTTACTTTTTCCGGAGCCGTTAGGACCTACGATTCCGGTGATACCATTATGAAAATCGAATTTTATCTTATTCGCAAAGGACTTAAATCCATGTACTTCAATACTTTTTAAATACATTACTTTACTTTTTTAATACAAGAATAGCCTGATAGGCCGCTTTCTGCTCAGCTGCCTTCTTGGTTTTTCCTGTTCCCTCTCCAAAATACTTTTCACCTATAAAAACGCGCGTCTTGAATATTTTATCATGTTCAGGACCACTTTCGCCACAAATTTCATAACGTATTGTGCCTAAATTGCCCCCTTGTACCATCTCCTGAAGGATGGATTTGCTGTCGCTGAACATCTGCATACTTTCTACATTTGTAAGGACATAAGTGTCTATAAAACGCTTTGACTGCTCGATTCCTCCATCAAGGAAAAGCGCGCCTATTACTGCCTCCATAACATCGGCGATTATTGACTCTTTATGACGGCCTCCTGTTGCCTCCTCGCCCTTACCAAGCTGAATATAGCTTTTAAGATCAAGGTTTTCAGCGTCGTAAGCCAGCGCCGGCTCACATACCAGTGAAGCTCTGATCTTTGACATCTCACCCTCTTTTTTATCAGGGTATTTTCTAAACAGAAATGCGCTGGAGATCATCTCAAGCACAGCATCTCCTAAAAATTCAAGTCTCTCATAGTCAGGCTTTTTATTTATCTTCTGCTCGTTAACAAAAGAGCTGTGGGTAAAAGCCTGTATTAAAAGTGCCTTATCTCTGAAAGTATATCCAATTACACTTTCAAATCTGGCGATATCCTTTTCACTAAGCATATTATTCCTTTCCATAGGACTTTAGCGATTTCTTTATTATGAACAGTAAGCACATAAAGACTATTCATAATAAAGAAAATGAGGCAAGCTAAGACCTGCCTCATCCCAAAGTCAATCTATTATTTAATCATTTGCCTGAGATTGCAGCCTTCAAAAGCTCTACAGCTTCACCGACTGTTGTGATGTTTTCTGTCTTCTCAGGGTCGATCTGAACGTCAAATTCATCCTCAAGTCCCATGATGATCTGGAAAAGGTCGAGTGAATCAGCTCCAAGATCCTCTGTAAAGGTTGTCTCAAGAGTGATCTCTTCAGGATCTACATTAAGTACGTTCGCAATTACTTCTTTCATCTTTTCAAATTCCATAACATTCTCCGTTCCTTTTACTGCATTTTTTGCATATATATTTTTATCAGTAAAATATTATTTATGCAAGCTTTTCGCTTATTTTTTCACTTATTTTTTGCTCAGTGAAGGTTACACACTGCAGGATTGAGTTCTTAACCTCAATATCAGAAGCACTTCCGTGAGTCTTAACAACAAGTCCCTTAAGTCCAAGCATAGGTGCTCCGCCATGCTCATCCATGCTGTAATTGGCAAGTGACTTTTTGAGAGTATCTTTTATAAGAAGTGCGCCAATCTTAGTTTTAAGGCTGCTCATGAGACTGCCTTTGATAACATGTACCAGAGATTTGGCAACGCCTTCATACATCTTAAGAATCACATTACCTGTGAAAGCCTCACAAACAATTATGTCTGCAGCTCCGGCAGGAATATCTCTTGCCTCTACACTACCGATGAAATTGATATCAGGGCAGTTCTTAAGAAGTGGGAAGGTCTCTTTTACAAGAGCATTACCCTTTTCTTCTTCAGCGCCGATGTTAACGATACCGACTGTAGGATTCTTAACGCCTAAAATGTTCTCCATATATACAGTTCCCATCTTAGCAAACTGTACAAGATGGTTGGATCTTGCATCTACATTAGCTCCGCAGTCAATAAGAAGTGAGCTTCCCTTCTCTGTAGGGATTAGTGGAGCAAGTGGAGCTCTGTCAACTCCCTTAAGTCTTCCTACAATCACCTGACCACCAACCAGTGTAGCACCGGTACTTCCTGCAGATACATAAGCATCTGCTTCGCCATGATTTACCATATACATGGCCTTGACAATAGAAGAATCCTTCTTGGTTCTAATTGCCATTACAGGCGGCTCAGCCATCTCAATTACTTCAGTGGCGTTAACTACTTCTATTTTGGATTTATCATAGGTATATTTGGAAAGTTCACTATTAACTACATCCTCTTTACCCACAAGAAATACCTTAAGATTATCACACTCTTTAACGGCATCGACAGCACCCTTTACAGTAACATAAGGTGCATCATCACCTCCCATTGCATCAACTGCAACTCTGACCAAATCAGCCATACATTTCCCCCGTATAAAGTTATTTCTTTAAAAATACGCACTGAGATTAATATACAAGAGTAAAGTGCAAAAATCAAGGCTTTCCGAAATGTTCGGAAAGCCTTAAAAATCAATGATTATTGACTTTATCAAGCATCAACTTCAACGATGCTCTTCTTATTGTAGTAGCCGCACTTCTTGCAAGCCATGTGAGGCTGCATAAGAGCTCCGCAATGACTGCACTTAACCAGTGTTGGAGCTGTCATTTTCCAGTTAGCTCTTCTCTGATCTC
>JAEEGL016486003.1_pt1 | contig 12988 bp, 7 predicted proteins | sample 9134231 | NCBI WGS metagenome assembly JAEEGL01 (sample SAMN16246548, study PRJNA631951) | gut metagenome | biome: gut microbiome; feature: rumen; material: fiber-attached | host: Bos | place: Iran: Karaj | collected 2018-10 | reverse complement strand
CTACATAGATTTTGATGACCTCAAGAACATGGACCTCTCAGATATACAGGTGATCATCAACGCAGGAGCTGCCGGAACAGCCTGGTGCGGCGACGAGGAATGGAACGACCCTGTAGTTGAGGAAATCCTCACGGAATGGGTGAGCGAAGGCGGCTGTTTTGTCGGCGTCAATGAGCCCTCTTCCACAGGATCAAAGGATTTCCGCTTCAGAATGTCGGCGGTACTTGGAGTGAACCTGGACAGTCCTCACAAATCCTGCATGGGCAAATGGGCCTTTGTGGATGACAACTCAGAAGGTATCATTCCCTCTGTCAGCAATATTCCTCTCAAAGGAAAAGTCCATCTTACAGACGGCAATGCCAAGGTTATTAGATCAAAGGATGGCTACCCTCTCCTTACAGTCAACAGCTTTGGCAAAGGAAAGGGAATATATCTTTCAACCTTTGAGAATGCCCCTGAAAACTACAGATTGCTTCTGAACATCCTTTTGTACGCCGGTAGTCTTTCCAAGGAGTCCAAATACGTTACTGACAATCCCATGGTTGAGTGCGCGTACTTCCCTTCTTCACAGAAGCTTGTAGTCATCAATAACTCCGAGAAAGAGGAGTCAGCCACAATTCCTACGGACAAGGGACCTGTCAATATAACAAATCTAGCTCCTCTGTCCACTGATATCATCGACCTGTGAGATAACATTTTGGGGAATCAACTATGTTTTCATTAAACTTCAAATTACAGAATTCAGATAATAGCCTCTACTCTTCCGAGAGAGGCTATGGCTTTTTTGAGCCGGAAATGGCTTGCGCCCCCTCAGGGACAGCCCATGAACAGGCACTAAAAAGCGGCGGTTGGAACAGAAGACACTTCTATGAAGATGTACCGGATGAAGGGCGCAGAGTAAAGATAATAAAGATCACCGTACCTTCTTTTGCCACCTACAAAGTTACAGTAAGGATATGCGCTCTTTCAAGGAGCATCAGTAACCTTACTTTCTTTTCTTCAAGGCGGGCAATGATAGCAAGGAACATAGATATACCCGCGAAGAGTTCTTATCAAAAGAGCTTTCACACGGCAGTCACACCCTACATTCCGGCCCTGTCATCAGTAAGAAATAGCGACAGGGATATCTTTATAAGCTTCACCGGAAGCAATATTGAAGATGACAACTGCTTAGTGGAGATCACAGTTACCGAAGAAAAAGTTCCTGTAATCTGGATTGGCGGAGATTCCACAGTCACTGACCAGAACGCAGGGATACCCTACTATCCCATTGACAGTTTTTCCGGCTGGGCACAGACTCTTCCCAGGTACATAGAGGGCGCTGCAGTCTGCAATCTGGCCCACTCCGGACTTACAACCAAGTGTTTTAGGGACGACGGGCACTACGATATTATCATGGAGATGATAAAGCCCGGGGATGCTTTTATCCTTCAGTTTGGGCACAACGATCAGAAGCGCAGGAACCTTGCTGCCTTTGGCGGATATGCAGACAATTTCAGGCGTTATGTGCAGGAGATTCGGGATAAGGGCGCAGAGCCGATCCTCTGCTCTCCCATCAGCCGCATTCCATGTAAGATGTCTGAAGCTGAGGCCGAGGCACTTTCTGCTGACAGCACCTATTCTCTTCTTTCAGACTACGCTGAGGCTGTTAAAGCTGTAGCCGAGGAGGCTGATGTGTTTTTTGCAGACCTCCACGCACTTACCTTCAGAAGATGGATAGAATGCGGCGAAGGTGCCAATGCATTCTTTATGCCCGGTGATGTGACACACACCAATGAGTTCGGAAGTGTCCTCATCGCGGATATGTTCATGAATGAGATACGCACATCGGATAAAGGGCGCTGTACTCTCCCCGGCCGATGTGACAATCACCTGATAAGCTCATTCTGGAACCCTTCCAGTGATGCGGTTACAGTCCCAAAGCAAGCACCGGAACCTGACATTTTTGCCATAGATCTTCCCTATGTTGATATCAAAGGATTTGAGCCCATGGATGAACTGGTAAAAGCATTCAGGTACTGTCTTTTAGACCCCTGTGTCATGCACCTTCATCCCGATGCCACGCTCCCGAGAGCCCAGCTTTTAATGGTGCTCTTTAAAGCTCTTCGCATCGCAGGCAAGCGCCCCTACATGGGAAAGTTTGCAGATATTCGGTATAATGAATGGGACAGCGGGTATGTGGAAGCTCTTATTTCAGAGAATCTCATAGATCCTGCAACAATAAGAAAAGACAACGGAAAGCTCTTTTTCAGACCTGATGAGGATCTGACCTATGACGAGCTTGACAGCTTCCTGATGCGGTTCTATGAGCCCGATTCTACCGGGAGAGATATTCCCATAGATGAGTGCGTAAGGCGGGCAAAGGAGCTTGGCATAGATAAAAGAAATAGCGATTCACAAGAGAAATACGCCACAAGAGGAATGGTCTATTGCATGCTGGCAAGATTCATTGACCTCTCAGAGAGCGTAAGGACAAGGAGTATAAACTTTGAAGCATGAATTTCTAATGGATTACAGAGCGGCCGATACTGAGGCGGAAGTTTTCTGGGATCTTCCAAAGGATGCCCATCCAGGCTGCCTTTATGAGATTTACCTTGGTGGCATCAAAAAAGGTGAAACAGACAAGACTCATTTTTCGCTGACAGATCTTGACCCGGACAGCACTTATGAAGCTGATGTCATTTTCAAAACTTCCGAATACCCGGCAAGGAGCCTTGGGAAAATAGCCTTTCACACCCTGGCCATAAAGAAAAGAATTGATATAACTCTCCCGCCCTACAATGCAGTTGGGGACGGCATAACCATTAACACAAAGGCAATCCAGAAGGCGCTTGATGACTGTGATGCATCCTCCTGTGTGTATATCCCGGAGGGAACATTTCTGTCCGGAGCACTTGATATGCACTCAGGGACGGAACTCTTTGTTTCAGAGAAAGCTCTTTTGCAGGGAACTGCTGATCCGGCGGACTACCTGCCTATGATAAACAGCCGCTTTGAAGGTTATGAGAGGCAGTGCTACAGAAGCCTTTTAAATCTCGGAAGGCTCGATCACGACGACACCTACAACTGCGAGAATGTCATCATCAGAGGCGGTGGCACGATCATGGGCGGAGGCTGGGAGCTTGCGAAGGCAATGGCCGCCACCGAAGCAGAAAGGCTGAAGGATTTCATAGCTTCTCTCGGCGATAAGATAAAGGAATATGAAAAGCCTGAGACGATTGCCCACAGAGTCAGAGGCCGGCTCATCAACATGAGTAACTGCAGGAATATATGGATCCACTCTCTTACTCTTGGCTTTGGGCCCTCCTGGAATCTTCACTTTATCTACTCTGATCAGATCGTGACAGATCACTGCACCATCAAGTCACAGGGAGTCTGGAACGGGGATGGATGGGATCCGGACTCCTCCACCAACTCCACCATTTATGCCTGTGATTTTTACACAGAGGACGACTCCGTTGCCATCAAGTCAGGCAAGAACCCCGAGGGCAATGTCATCAACAGGCCCACAGAAAACATACGTGTCTTTGACTGCATCTGCCACTTTGGACACGGCCTCTGCATCGGAAGTGAGATGAGCGGAGGCGTCGAGAATGTCCTTCTCTGGGACTGCGACATGGGCCCCACCTGGTCAGGCATAGAGATCAAAGCCACCAAAAAGCGCGGCGGCTATGTAAAGAACATTTCCGTCAGGGATATCACCGCTTCCCACGTGATGATACATTCAGTTGGTTACAACGACGACGGCGAAGGCAGCAAAACTCCTCCGACCTTAAGTGACTGCCATTTTGAGAGGATGCATCTTCTTGGCAGGTATCTTGACAACAACGCCGGCAAGAATGAGTGGCACAACTGCCCTTCCATTCTTCTATGCGGCTTTGATGTGCCCGGCTATGAGCTTGAGAACATCAGCTTTAAGGACATAGAGATGGAGGATCCCGCCGAGGGCACTGACAGCATCCACATAGAATACAGCAAGAGGCTGTCTTTTGAAAATATGAGCTCCTGCCCAAGAAGTAGATGATCACTGATGATGCAGGAACATTGATAGTATAAATCAAGTGATAAAAACTGCAGACTGTCCTAAGGAATCAAAGACATAAGACCCGCTTAGGACCATATAAGGAGAAAAAACGATGGAAAGATATGCATGGAAGGGAAAAGTATTAAAAGGGAAAAAGGAACAGTATATTAAGAATCATGATGAGATCTGGCCTGAAATGAAAGATCTCTTGAAGCAGGCCGGAATCTGCAACTACAGTATATTCATGTACGAATATGACGATCCGGAATACGACGCAGATGTTTTCGGCTACTATGAGTGTGAAAAGGGCATAGAATTTGCAGGAAAGACTCAGGCTGAAAGCGATGTTGTAAAAAGGTGGGATGAGCACATGAAAGGTATTCTGATCCTTGAAAAGGATGAGAATACCGGCGCTCAGAAACAGATGAAGCAGGTGTTCAGACTGGACTAATTCACGCAACGTACATCCTGACCTTCCCCGGTCAAATGTTTTGTAGCATAAATAAATCCGCAGTCAAGGGCTGCCCGAGCATTCGCTCAGCGTACTGTCCCTTGATTGCGGATCTATTCGTGCTGTTTTGGCACTTAACCGGGGAAGGCAGGTAATATTTATGTAACTGTCCTGCCGGCGCGGCCAGAGAACGCGACACTCTGCAGCAAATGATATGAAAAAACCGTGAATGGTAACAATCTAGGCGAAAAACATATGACAGAGCCAATATTACCACCTAAAATAGTGAATAGTGGAAATGTGGTGGTACCTCCTAGGGTAAAAACATTGAGACAAAGCCGATAGTACCACCTAAAATAAGAAAAAATAAAAAAGTGGTGGTATCTCCTAGGGTAAAAAACATTGAGACAAAGTCGATAGTACCACCTAAAATAAGAAAAAATGAAAAAGCGGTGGTATCTCCTAGGGTAAAAAACATTGAGACAAAGCCGATAGTACCACCTAAAATAAGAAAAAATGAAAAAGCGGTGGTACCTTCTAGGGTAAAAAACATTGAGACAAAACCGATAGTACCACCTAAAATAAGAAAAAATGCAAAAGCGGTGGTACCTCCTAGGGTAAAAGAACCTGGGTAAGCCCATCCTTCCTTAAATTACGTAGTTTCTCTCACCGAATATTCCGGTGCCAACCCTCACAAAGGTAGCGCCCTCTTCTATTGCCACCTCGTAGTCACCTGTCATACCCATTGACAGAGTATCCATATGTACACCCTCAATACCCATGGCATTGATGTCTTCAAGAAGCTTTTTGAGCCCCCTGAAATATACCCGGTTGCTCTCCGGTTCTTCCGTATAAGGAGCAATGGTCATGAGCCCCCTGATATTCAGATGTGGAAGCACACTTATCTCTTTAACAAAATCAGGCGCATCAGACGGAGCCAGCCCAAATTTACTGTCCTCACCGGCCATGTTAACCTCGATAAGAACATCTATTGTCATGTCGTTTTTGGCAAACTGCTTCTCTATCTCCTGAGCAAGCTTAACATTGTCCACGGAATGGATCATGACAACCTTCCCAGGAAGGTATTTGACCTTGTTAGCCTGAAGATGACCTATCATGTGGAAGCTCACATCTTCTTTGATCTCTTCTGTCTTTTCCCTGATCTCCTGGACCTTGTTCTCGCCAAACACTCTCATCCCGCATTCCATGGCCTGCCTGATATCGGATACGGGCTTGGTCTTGCTTACTGCTATCAGCGTGACGTCCTTTCTGTCGCGCCCTGCTCTTTTGCAGGCTTCTTCAATATTTTTTTCTACAATTTCAATGTTTTCTCTTATCATGATACTCTCCGAATGCTAGATTTTTTCTTTAGTGTAGTATATCATGATGTTGAGGGTAAAAGTATTCTTTTAACAGAAAAACTACTAATGATGGGGGTATCATCTGATGAAAGTCAGTGAGATTTCAAATGGTTCAGAGGTCAAAATCCATGCTGCCATATCTGGGCACAGCATCGTTCTTATGACTGAGGCTGTCTTTGGTGTGAAGGCAGGTCTTTTGGTCAAGCCCATGGAGTACTTTGGCAAATACATGCAGTTCCTTGAGCCGTCAAACGTTTCGATTCTCAACAAAAGAGATGGCCGAGTGTACAAGTTCATGTCAACTACCATCACCCCCGTTAAGACCAGATACGGAATCTTCCACCTCATAAAGAGTTCCTCCAAACTTGAACCCGAGAACACCAGAAAAGCCCAGAGATTCTACATTGAAAAGCTGGGTCTTATGTCCGTCAACGGCAACAATATGGACCTCAAGAACTGTATCGTCCACGACATCTCCATGCGCGGCATCTCACTTGTTCTTGACAATAACACTTCTCTGAAGGTGGGTGACAGGCTTGATGTCATGTTCAGATACGGCGCCACTCTCCACAACTACGAGATTTCTACCGTCGTTGTCAGGAATTTTGAAGTCCAGGGCAAAAGAGCTGTGGGCTGCAGCATATCCAATCTGAATGTGGACCTCATCGGTCTTCTCTCCTCCAAGAAACAGGAGCAGCACACAAAGCTCGATGAGATTCCTGAGACCATTCTGAATCCAAAGATTTCGGAAAAGCAGCAGGCACTTGAACTGGAAGAAGATATCGCAAAGGACGAACTTCCGGACAGACCTGCGATGATCACTATATCTTCGGATCATAAGTCATCAGGTAATCCGCTTGATCCGGGTAATCTCGAACATGTAGAGAGAACCACCACCCTAAGGCAGGCCCGCAAAGACGAACGCGCCGCCCAAAAGGCCATCGAACTTGATAACCTTCTGGATCTAAGGGACATTTAACAACGTTAATACCGTGGTATGTATCTTTCATACCTTTTTCATAGTCAATGTAACATCCCCTTACAAATTCTTTTATTCTATCGAAGAAGAGCCCCCACAACCATCAGGTTGCGGGGGCATTTTATCAATCTCCGATATTTCGCGATGTAATCTTGAAGTTTATGGTCTTGGTACCGCCATATTTTCCTTTGCCTCGGATTGTAACAGTTGCTGTTCCAACAAGCTTATTGTTGGTTACAGAAAGGATCTCGAAATCCGATGCATCAAGGTACACAGGGGCCTTCTGACCTTTAACCTTGTAGGAAACCTGAATATCTGTAGTCTTTAATGGTATTACTGCCTGTGCGTCGTGGAAGGCATAGGTCACACCGCTTTTAATTGAGGCAGCCATCTTGCCGATGTCCATACCCTCGTCGACAATCCTGTAGTAACCCGTGATGGTTGTTGAATAGCCTGGATCGTCCACGAAGTACATGCTCTCTTTGGTTCTACCCTTGGAGCCCTTTACGACAGGATTGATCGTAACCGTAACAGCTTCCTTGATCAGCGTTCCACCGGGTACCATATCATAAGAATTCAGGAAATCTCCTGCGTATTTCCTTTTACCATCTAGCAGTTCGGTATCCTCTGCATAGGTACATACACTTCTGACATCATCGATATCAGCATTCTTGCCGAAGGAAAGAGCCTTACCGTTATCCAGGAACTTCGGAACAGAAAACAGCTTGAACATGCTCTTGTTCCTGGGATCCCTGACAACGTCAGAAAGCTGCATTGTCACATCGTTTGCAATATTCGCCTTTTTAATGTTAAAGTACGCTGTCGCATTGGAGCCGCTGTAATTGCCCTTGCCCTTTACGACTACAACAGGGCGGGAAGAAGCCTTCACCTCATTATAATCCTCGCAGAGTTTGCCTGCATTCTTGTAGCTTAAGGTGTAGTCAATGCCTTCTCTCAATTTGGTACCGTCGTAGGAAACCGTAACATTCGGCTTGGCTCCGGTCTTGCTGTATACAGCATCTTTGACATTTATTCTAATCTTGCTGTCCGAGCCCTTATTTGCATCATTGAGATTATAGGACTTCACTGTGATAACCTTCTTGATGCTGCCAGTATATTTACCCTTACCTGTGAATATCAGATTGCACTTTCCTATAAGTCCCGTGTTGTTCTCCCAGGAAACTTCATAGTCCGTGCCTTCTGTAAGCGCATCATAAACAGTAACTTTCTTTTTGCCATCCTTCTGTGTGGTTGTGGTATAAAGCGTCACTGCATCCCACTTCTTGGAAGGATCTTCCTCCGCATTATTCTGCGCAATAATGGTCTTGTCCTTTGAATTGAAAAGATCCGTAAGCTCAACGGGCGTAAGTAGATTGTACTCCGCTGTTGTGGAAAGACCTGCTATCTTTACAGACTTAAGATCCTTACCTGTTATCTCGAAGGATAAAGAAGCTGAACCCGAATAAATCTTGCCGCCAAGCTCCTCATCAAAACAGTTAACAGATACATAGTGAACTCCGGCATCCGTGTAGTTATCTAAGTATGGGTGATTTATGCCATCATATTCAGTTACTGCATAGTATCCTTCTCCATAGGGCAGCAATTTCTTGCCATCTGCAATATATGCCTTTGCCGCACCATTCTTATCAGGTAGGAGTAGGTCTGTAAGATGGATAGCTTCTCCCGTATACTTGACCTTCAGCGGCTTGCCTTTTGCATCAACAATCTTGAGCTTATTTGCAGTAACGGTATTCTTTTTATCTATCGCAACTACCTGCATCGGGCCAAAAGAAGTTGGATCAAAATTGCTTCCTTCCTTACCGGAAATGCGAATAAAATAGATATCGTCTTTCTCCAAAACAACTTCTGAAGGATTCGTTATCTCTCCGGAAAACGATCCGCCGAATTGCCTGAAGTATGTTATTACATAGTCCTTGCCCAGAGTGAGCTTCTTGCCGTTATACTTAAGTGCAGGCTTAACATTAGAGAGCTTGGTACCTGCAGCTGCATACTCAGTTCCGCCATTGCCGGCTTGTGTCATCAGGATTGAAGCCGGGTCAATGGTAAACCTTAATGAAGCAGACTTAGTATAATTGCCCTTGCCCTTAATAATAACGGTAGGCGCTATGCTCTTTGTGCCCTTGACCGCATCTGCCCCGGCAACATTTACATTGTTAGAGTAACTTATGGTGTAATCATGGTTTTCAATGAGCCTTCTTGTGCCCTCAAACACCTTTATCTCACTGTTAAAAGTGATCTTGGAGCCTGTGTAGGTCTTCTTAAACTCTGTTACAGCTACTCCGTTCTCAAGGTCTGAGTAATACTTATCTCCTACTATGTACCAGACTCCTTCCGGTACATTCGCTACTGATCCCGAAAACCAGTCATTGTATTCCTGCAAATCACTGCCCAGGCTAAATGCATAATTGAAAACATAAACCTCGCTATCCCTCATGGTACCAGAGGTCTTTACGGCATATGCCTTGATCAGGCCACTTTTGGATATCGCTATCGCATCGCCAAACAGCTTAGTAGCACACTTATCCAGGGTTCCGGCTTTAGCTGCAGCATCATAGGCAGCCTTGCTGGGCGTGCTTTTATCCGTTGTGTAATAGATTTCTGTCCCCGGTGTATCACAGTAAAGAAATACCCTGGTGCCTTTAGGCACTATACGTGAACGAGGGCTTTCACCAGCGATATATCCGGCGCCGGTACTTGAAGTTATAGCTCCAACCTGAGGTCTGGGACTGAGCGTAAGGGTGCTCTTACCAGTATAGGTCTTGCCTTGCATCGTAACTGTTGCCACTAATGTAATGGTCTTGGCCTCCGTTATGGCAAGTCCCTTTGCCGTAGGAGTTATAGACACAGGCATGCTGATCTTATCATCGCCTCCCGGATTGCCGGTTCCCGAAGCTTCAACCTTTACAAGATCTGATTCTGTCTTGCAATCGTCAGAGGTGTATGCCTTGATACTATTCCAGGTGGTGTAGTCAAAATACAGTACATTTGTATCTCTTACTGCTCCCGAAACAGCTGTCAAAAACAGATTTGTCTCGGCAAACATAACAGCGGAATATACCTCAACATCCAGTGATGCAGTCTTAGAATCTGATGTGGCAATAATCTTAGCCTTTCCCTCTCCTACGCCCCTGATCATGGCGCTATACCCGTCATCAGAAACCGTTACCTCAACAACACTCGTATCAGAGCTCTTCCACTGGGCATCTTCAAAAGTGCCCATTTTGTCTCCGAAATATGCTTTCAGAGTATACTCTTCCCCGGTGCAGATTGTCAGAGTTCCATCAAGCTTTTCTCCTTCTACACCGGTTATAACCATATCAGTTTTAGTTTCATGGGAAGCATAGCGGGCAGTCACAGTTATATCAGCAGTAAAGACATACGCATCAATATCTTCTATCCTGGTATTTCCAATATACCAGCCTTCGAAGTTCTTATTCGTATCCTTTGCCTTAACGTTATAAATATTGCCATAGATCTTGCCATTCTCTTGGACAATGAATTGTGCCTTATTGCCGGTTCGTTCTCCCAGATGTTCATCAAATGGCTCATAGTCAAAATATCCTTCCCTGGCATCAAACGTAATAACAATGTTATCTTTTTTCCAGCCCGCATACCATGTCTCATCGGAGTTTAAAGTATATTCCACATAGGTAGTCCCCTCGATACCATCTGCAGCAACTATCTGATTTTTGCATTCCTTATCCGAATACCATCCCGTAAATCTGTAATGTTTATCATCTCTTACAGGGGTGTATAAATAATCATCGGTATTTTCCCCCTTGGCAGCCCCATATTTTTTTGTCTTCACCTTTTGATATAAAGTATCACCATCTTGGAAAAAACCGTCAGAAGCATTGGGATCCAGGGTAAGAATGCAATTGGTGTCCTCCCACTGGGCATAGAGAGTGAAATCCGCTGTTCCCGTAGCAATGTAACAATTAGTATTGTTATTATCGGGTATCGTCAACTCATAATCCAAAAATGTTTCAAGCGTCTTTTTACCCGCTTTATCATAGGTCCACTCCTTGAAACGTTTCCTGGGATCATCGTTCTTGGGACTATTAGCACCCTCGCCGGAAATGAAAATAGCTGATGATTTCTCTGCAGCCATCTGACGAGTATCTCTGGTTATAAATTCCTTGCCATCCATAGATTGGGTACGATTCACATATCCGCCATTGTAATCGAAAGTGACAACAATCTTATCTTTCTTATATTGTGCGGTAAAGGTGACATTACCCGTAACCGTGTAATCAGTCAGTGTGACCTTTTTATTGCTGCTGTCTGCCCAATAGTCAAAGCTGTAATGCAGGTCTTCATATAAAAACCAATCAACCTCAGGCACATATTCATTGAGCAGTTTCTGTCCACCCGGTACACGTACCTCAACCTTAGATACCTCCCCATATTCGCTTAACCTTCCCTTATATATCGCTTCATCACCAAATACATAGGTAACAGTGAATACATCCTTCGTCCATCCCGCGTAGATAGTGCTGATTGCAGCGGGATACTTTTCAAGCCTCTTAGAATCGGATTCGGATGAGAGCTTCTTAGTGCAGGCCTTGTCGGCATACCAGCCTGTGAAAAACCAACCTTCTCTTGTAGGGATATAGGATCCCAGATCAGCCGTTCTTTCTGTCAGGGTATAAGTCTGAAAATCATCTATGCCATATTCTTCCTTCCAGGTTCCGCCGTTGAAATCCAGAGTTGCAGCTTTCTCCCAGCCTGCATAGATAATTGCTCCATCCTCAGGAAACTCTGCCAGCTCACTTAGGCTATCCAATCTATCGTCAACAGCATTAAGATCATCCACAGAATTCAATGAAAGGAACCTGGCCTTCGATGTATCAGGTCCGTCATACCATCCGGTAAACCACCATCCCTCTCTCTTTGGGGTATAATTGTACAGCCATTTAGATTGTATCGCCAAAGATAATGTATCCGCATAGGTATAGCTCCATGTTGAATAATCATATCCCGTACGTATCTGACCGCCGTTACCATTAAGAGTAATACTGATACCGGCATATTCACCGAGAAGTTCCGGTTCCTCTTCAGCTTCAGGTGCTTCTTCACTATCTCCTCTCACTGCCTCAGCTGCTTCCTCTTCCACTGTGGACGCAGCAATGTCCTCGTCCTGTGCAGGAACGACTGTTTCCTCCTGTGCAGGCGCATCAATATCGCCGTCGGCAGCTTCCTTCCCGGCATCATCTGAGTTTTCTTCTGCATCCTCCACATCTTCTTCAGAGCCTTCTATCTTAGACAGCTCAATACCCGCTTCATCAAAGCTCTCTTCTGCAACTGCAGACATTTCAAGGCTCGCCTCATCGGTCATGTCAGGTTCTGCTGCCCTGACGTACTCCATGGGAATGGAACCTATTGTAAGAAATGCTGCCAGTGTCAATGCCATCAGCTTCCTGAATTTCATCAGTATTCCCCCTTTTCTATAAATCGTTTTATAATTAACGATTCAATTATAAATATTATATAACGAATTATAAATAAAATATAAACAATATTTACTCCCTGAAAATGTGCGTTTTTGCATAAAAAACCCCTTTCTCCGGTTGTCCGGAAAAAGGGGTTACATATAATCTGTATTCCGACTGATCAGAAGCGCATCTGTTTCTCGACCATGCGGACAAATTCCATATTGTTGCGGGTCTTGCTAAAGAGGTTGATGCACTGGTCAACTGCTTCATCGGCCTTCATGCTGTTAAAGCCCTTTCTGAGGCTGTTGATGGCAGCAAGTTCCTCGGGTGTAAGAAGAAGATCCTCTCTTCTTGTGCTGGACTTGGGAATGTTGATTGCAGGGAATATCCTCTTCTCCTGGAGTTTCCTGTCAAGAACCATTTCCATGTTACCTGTTCCCTTGAACTCCTCATAGATGACGTCGTCCATCTTGGAACCGGTCTCAATGAGTGCTGTTGTAAGGTTTGTAAGGCTTCCGCCCTCTCTCATGTTTCTGGCAGCGCCGAAGAATCTCTTGGGCATGTGGAGTGCAGCCGGGTCAAGACCGCCGGAAAGAGTCCTTCCTGAAGGGGGAACAACAATATTGTATGCCCTTGTAAGTCTTGTGATCGAATCAAGCAGTATCACGACATCCTTGCCGTGCTCAACAAGGCGCTTGGCTCTCTCCATAACCATCT
>JAEEGL010490854.1_pt1 | contig 12988 bp, 5 predicted proteins | sample 9134231 | NCBI WGS metagenome assembly JAEEGL01 (sample SAMN16246548, study PRJNA631951) | gut metagenome | biome: gut microbiome; feature: rumen; material: fiber-attached | host: Bos | place: Iran: Karaj | collected 2018-10 | reverse complement strand
TGCACATCATTCACCGCTCCCCACATATTTCCTACCGCACGAATAGTAAAGGATTGTTTGGAATTGTTGCCCGATGATTCAATGTTTCCCATGTCTTCAGAAAGCAATCCTTTTTGGGTGGATTCCGGACGATTTTGATTACGCATAAAGGCAAGATTCAAGGCTGTAATTCCGCCAGCACTGCTTCCGGCGACAAAAAGATAATCAGGATTAATATGGTAAACATTTTTATTTTCAAGCAAATAACGCATGGCGGCATGCGCATCTTGAACCGCCCCATACCCGCAACGCTCAATGGCTCGCTTAGTAGGTTGGAATCCCATACGATAATTGATAGATGCCACCACATAGCCTAACGAAGCGAAATGCTTGCACCAAAGCACAATCGGATTGTCGCTTTTATCGCCCATATAGAATGCTCCACCATGAATAAACATCAGCAACGGTCGGGCTTTCAGGTCATCATTTTGAGGAATATAAAGATCCATGGTCAGATTCAGATCCCTCTTTTTCAATGACTTGGATATTCCCGTAGCAAGTACATCCGCATAATTATTCTTCGCAGAAATATTTGATGTCCAGTAACCGGATGCATGACCATACGAAACGTTCTTTTCTACTTTATAATTGAATATTTTCTTTTGATAACGATGCGAAAAAGTGGCATAGTCTGCTGTATGGTACTCCACAAAATCAAAAGAGACGGTCTTCCCTTTCCATTCGCAAGTACCTCTCCAAGTGAGGTCTTCCAAATTGTAGTCTGCTTTTTTCACCACCTTCTTTCCCCCTTTGTAGAGCAAAATGCAGCGATTTCTTTTTATTTTTATTTGCAACTTTTGAGGAGATACCATTGCTGATTTGCTGTTGGCATCATACCATGTGAATTCACACTTTTTAACGTTAAAAACATCCTGCTTTATTACATACTCTTTCCCATCAACATGCATTATATAGTAAATATTTGGATTGAATTTCTGCATCAAATCCAGTGGCCATCCATTTTGTGCATTGTTAGAGGCGCATCCGGTAAAAAAACACCAGCAAAAACTTATAAAAAAGAGGTGTTTTCCGCACCATAAACGATTTATCAGATTTTTACACATAGTTTAAATGGTTTCAACTAAATTTCCTTGCGGGTCAAATGTTATGCGTGGAAGAATATTGATGATTATCCGTGTTAATTTTTCACCGGCATATTGAGCGGCTTTCAGCACTGCCTCATGCGTGGGATGTTCAATTGTTCCAATGGCGGCGAGGTCGGTAATGACAGAAAAGGCCAATACTTCCATATCCAAAGCGGCAGCCTGAATTGCTTCAGGGATAGTGGACATTCCCACAGCATCGGCACCCAAATTAAATTGCATGGCACTTTCAGCACGTGTGCCAAAATATGGACCAGAATGCGCCAAATAAACGCCCCGCTGCAAAGGAATATCATTATTTTTAGCAATACTTAAAGTAATATTTCTTAATATTTTTGAATACAATATTTTAGATGATAAATAATGTGAAGGTTGCAAACCATTCTCCCGTCCGAAAAGCGGATGGGCAGCCATCATATTAATATGGTCATTAATGAGCATCACATCGCCCACTTGGAAACTGGGATTTAAGCCGCCGGCGGCATTGGATAGGATCAACACTTTCACCCCTAACTCATGAATTATGTGCAAGGGTTCCACCACCTCCTGAATAGTACACCCCTCGTAGTAGTGCTTGCGGCCATTTAAAACGCAAACCTCCACCCCATTCAACTCTCCGAACACCAATTCCCCCCGATGCCCGGCTACGGTAGATACGGGGAAATGAGGAATATTGGCATAGGGAATCGTGGTTCCCACCTTCATTTGCTGAACCAGATTCCCTAATCCGGAACCCAAAACTATGCCTATTTTCGGGTGGATTCTGGTCTGATTTCCAATAAATTCAGCACTTTCAGCATATTTTAACATATCTCCCATTTTAGATTGCAAAGATAACTTATTTTATCGCGAAAAAAGTCATTTTTAAGCACAGAAAGATTTTTTTTTGCAAAAATTTGATTTTCTGCAAAAAAATCCGAAATTTGCAGGCACAAATAAAATATATAAATAACTGAAAATAAAATACTTAAATAATGAGCCAGCCTATTTCCAAATTAAGAAACATCGGAATTGCCGCGCATATTGATGCAGGGAAGACCACGGTATCTGAAAGAATATTATTTTTCACAGGGGTGAATCGCAAAGTGGGCGAGACACACGACGGACAAGCAACGATGGATTTCATGAAGCAGGAGCAGGAACGTGGAATCACCATTGCTTCCGCTGCGATTACGGCCCAATGGAATGGTTACCAGATTAATTTGATAGATACTCCCGGGCACGTGGATTTTACCATTGAGGTGGAACGTTCTTTACGCGTGATTGACGGAATGGTAGCTGTTTTTTGTGCGGTAGGTGGTGTGGAACCTCAAAGCGAAACGGTTTGGAATCAAGCAGATAAGTACCGTGTTCCCCGCATAGCCTTTGTCAATAAAATGGATAGAACAGGAGCTGACTTTGCGGAGGTGGTTACGCAAATGAACAAATATCTTGGGGCAAATGCCGTTCCTCTTCATCTGCCGATTGGGGCAGAAAGTGAGTTCCAAGGAATGATAGACTTGGTATGTATGCAGTCCATTACTTTCAGGGAGAAAGAGCGAATTGTGGGAGACATTCCTGCTGATTTGCTTGATAAAGCGATAGAAGCCCGCCACTTTCTGATTGAAAAAATAGCTGATTACGATGATGAAATCGCGGAATTGTATCTGGAAGATGCGGAAATTCCGGAAGAGATGTTAAAGAAAGCGATACGCAACGCCACCATCAAGCTCATGATAACGCCCGTTCTGTGCGGAGCTGCCTATAAAAACAAAGGTATCCAACTGCTTCTGGATGCCATTGTTGATTACCTCCCCTCACCCACCGATTTAGGAGCGGTTATTGCACATGATCCTGATGATGATGAGAAAACATATCAGCGGAATCCTTCTGCTAATGAACCATTGGCCGCTTTGGCTTTCAAATTAATCAACGACCCATACGTGGGACAGCAGACTTTTATTCGTATTGTAAGTGGGAAAATCAGCAATGGAATGAGTGTTTACAACACGAATAAGCGAAAAAATGAACGTATTGGACGTATTTTCAGAATCAAGGCCAAAGAAAGGGAGGAAATTTCAGAAGCGGGCCCTGGAGAAATTGTCGCATTGGTTGGCATGAAATATACCCGCACTGGCGATACTTTATGTGATGACAAACAGCCCGTTTTACTTGAGTCTATCCAAGTTCCCCCTTCCGTGATTGAAATGAAAGTGAATCTGGAAGACAAAAAAAACAGGGACAAGCTTGCGGAAACCTTAGCCAAACTGACTAACGAAGACCCCTCTTTTCACTCCCATTATGACGATGAAACAGAAGAGACCATCATTGCGGGAATGGGGGAACTTCATTTGGAGATCCTTGTAGAACGTATCAGGGATGAATTTAAAGTGCCCATTACTGTGGGACAGCCTTCGGTATCTTTTAGAGAAACCATCACCACCTCTTCAGAATGCAACTACCGGCATGTAAAGCAAAGTGGCGGAAAGGGACAATTTGCCCACACAGTGATTCGTTTTGAACCCAATCCGGGAAAAGGATTTGAGTTTGTGGATGTTACAAAAGGCGGGGTTGTTCCTAAAGAATTTCTTCCTTCCATACAAAAAGGATTACTGAGTGCCATGGAGAAAAGCCCTATAGCGGGTTATCCCGTAGTGGATGTGAAATGCGTATTGGTAGATGGCAGTTTCCATCCGGTAGATTCCAGTGATATGGCCTTCCAATTATGTGCAGCGATGTGCTTTAAGCAAGGATTCAAACAAGCTAATCCAATCATCTTAGAACCAGTTATGAAAGTGGAAATCAATACCCCTGATGATTTCATTGGGAATGTAACCCGCGACCTAAACAAGCGCCGCGGTCGCATCGACAGCATGCGTCGTTTCAGAAAAGGTTCACAGAAGTTGAATGGTTTTATTCCATTAATGGAAATGTTTGGCTATGCAACCGCTTTGAGAAATGTTACCAGTGGCCGTGCCAACTATTCTATGGAATTTTACCAATATATGCCTATGCCAGCGGCAAAACAGGAGGAAGTGATTAAAAAACGCCAGGAAGACGCAAAAAAATAAAATAATTGTTTGATGGATTCCATCCATTAAACAAAAAAGTGTATCTTTGCAACCTCAAACGAGCAAATCTGTTTATCAGATAAGTTTTTGATTTTTAGAGTTTTGATATAGTTTAACAAAAAAAATAGATTTGCAAGTTTGAATCTCGGGGATGTAGCTCAGTTGGTAGAGCACTTGGTTCGCAATCAAGGGGTCGCGGGTTCGAATCCCGTCTTCTCCACCCAAAACTCATAACACTATAATTTCAGTGTTATGAGTTTTTTTATGAAAATAACGCTCCCCTTTTATAATGTATTTCTGTTTAATTTACATGGGATTTCCAATATAAATTTGTTTACTTTTTTTTGAAATTGAATCTTTTTTAACTTGATTTTCTAAAAATATTAAAGTACATTTGCGTCCGATAAATGCTGCTAATATAGCATTTCTATTTCATTGATATTTACTTATTTACTATATTTTTATATTATGAACAAAAAACGTTTATCCACTATTTTCATAGTATTAATTTCCTTAACAATGAGTGCACAAAACTTGCAAAAACCGGTTAACAATCCTTTGGTGGAGGAATGGAATACGCCTTTTCAAACCCCTCCTTTTGAACAGATAAAAGAAGAGCATTATGTCCCTGCTTTCAAATATGCTTTGGCAGAAGCAAAGTCAGAATTATACAGGATAAAAGAGGCCAAAACAAAGGCCACTTTTGAAAATACAATTGTGGCACTTGAACACTCAGGCCAACTGCTCAACAGAATCAGTGGCATCTTTTTTAATCTGTTAGAAGCCAATACTTCTGATGAGATGCAAAGAATTGCCCAAGAAATAAGTCCTATGCTGACAGAATTCGGGAACGACATTCATTTGGATCCCGCCCTTTTCAACCGCGTGCGTTATGTGTATGAGCATCATGGTGAACTTGCCCCCGACCAAAAAATGCTGTTAGAAAAAACCTACAAATCTTTTGTTCGGGAAGGAGCTAATCTGTCTGACGAAGATAAGGAAAAACTGCGTAAAATAGATATGCAATTATCTACCCTTTCACTCAACTATAGTCAGAATGTGCTAGCCTCCACCAATGCTTATACGAAGCTTATTACCGATGAGAAATTATTGAGTGGGATTCCGTCATCCGCAATATCTATCGCACAAAAAAAAGCGGAAAGCAAAGGTCAAAAAGGATGGCTTTTCGACTTGTCGATGCCAAGCTACCTGGCCGTGCTTACCTATGCCGATAATCGCGAATTCCGCAAGGAAATGTATCTGCAATACAACGCCAGAGCTTTTCAAAATAATTTCGACAACCAATCCATCATTAAAGAACTGGTTACCCTGCGCGATGCCAAAGCCAAGTTATTGGGTTACAAAACGTATGCAGACTATGTTTTGGAAGAAAGAATGGCAGAAAACACGAAAAATGTGTATGATTTAGAGGAAAAACTGCTTAAAAGTTCGTTACCTGCTGCCAAAAAAGAGATGAAAGACCTGCAACAGTTTGCACAATCATTAGGCTTTAACGAGCCCATCCAACGCTGGGATTTCGCATACTATTCAGAGAAATATAAAACCTCCCTTTTCAATGTGAATGACGAGATGCTCAAACCCTATTTCAAATTGGAAAATGTGATTGGCGGTGTGTTCGGATTAGCTACAGATCTGTTTGATTTGCAATTTGTTCCCAATGACAAAATCCAAGTTTACCATCCAGATGTCAAAGTTTACGAGGTCTATCGAAACCAAGAACTGAAGGCCATCCTATACTTGGACTTCCATCCTCGCGACAGCAAACGCAACGGGGCATGGATGACCGCTTTCAGAGAACAACATTACGATGCAAAAGGGAATGACGTGCGTCCGTTGGTGTCGCTGGTGATGAATTTCACTCCATCTACCGATGAAATGCCCTCTTTGCTTACTTTTGACGAAGTCCGTACTTTTATGCACGAATTTGGACACTCTTTACATGGGATGTTATCAGAACAACACTACGAATCGCTTGCCGGGACTAATGTTCCCCGAGATTTTGTGGAACTCCCCTCCCAATTATTAGAAAACTGGTCGGTGGAAAAGGAGTATTTGAGCAAATTTGCCTACCATTACCAAACCCAAGAACTCATTCCTGACAGTTTGATTCAAAAAATAAAAGATTTCCATAATTTTCATGCCGCCTACGCCTCTTGTCGCCAGATCAGTTTTGGATTATTGGACATGATGTGGCATACGACAGACCCAAGCAAAATAAACGATATACTCACATGCGAGCGTAAAGCCTTAGCACGTACCGAACTAATGCCTGTAGTGGAAGGGACTTGCATGAGTACTGCCTTTTCGCATATTTTTTCAGGAGGCTATGCCGCCGGCTATTATGGGTATAAGTGGGCAGAAGTATTGGATGCCGATGCTTACTCTCTTTTCCAACAAAAAGGCATTTATAATAAAAAAATCGCAGATTCCTACGTTGAAAATATTCTCTCAAAAGGTGGTTCCGAAAAAGCCATGGACTTATATGTCAAATTCCGTGGAAGAGAGCCTAAAATTGATGCCTTGTTAAAACGTAGCGGATTAAAAAAATAACACCTCACCCATTTCTTTAATTATTAACCTTTATTTGATTCATAATGAATAAATTCACCCACCTACACGTTCACACACAGTATTCCATTTTAGATGGGTTGGCCACTATCCCCGGTCTTATCAGGAAAGCATACAATGATGGACAGCGTGCCATGGCAGTTACTGATCACGGCAATATGTATGGCATCTATACTTTTGTTTCTGAAGTGGAAAAACTGAATGAAGACAATATCAAAAAACTCAAAAAAGAAGCTTTTGATAAAGCCAAAGAGGAAGCTTTAGAAAAAAAGAAGACAGCAGCCAAAGAGGAGGAAAAAAACAAGATTGAGCTCACCCCCGAAGAAATTGAAAAACTGGAGCCAGAACCAATTCATTATGAACCATTTAAAGCTATTATTGGGTGTGAAGTATATGTGGCACGCGGCAGCCGTTTCTCTAAAAAAAGCAAAGAAGATCGTAGCGGTCATCACTTGATCCTTCTTGCCAAAAATATGGAAGGATACAAGAATCTGAGCCGTATGGTCTCTTACGGCTGGATTGAGGGCGAATACTACAAACCCCGTATCGACAAAGAATTGATGCGCAAATATTCCAAGGGAGTGATTGCCAGTTCGGCCTGTCTTGGGGGGGAATTGCCCCAAATTATCATGCGTGACAATCCATACCCTGTTGATGACATCATTCCCGAACAATTCAATCTTGAAGCAGCAGGGAAAGTAGTGGAAGAATTCATAGATATTTTTGGAGATGACTACTATCTCGAATTGCAACGAAATGGGCACAAAGAGCAGAAATTGGTGAATGAAGCTATTTTGCAACTATCTAAAAAATACAATGTTAAATGCATTGCCACCAATGATGTGCATTTTGTTGAAAAGGAAGACTATCCTGCCCATAAAATGCTCATCTGTATCAACACCAATAAAGAGTATGTTGATGACAAAGTGGCTTCAGATGAAGATTCCGATAATGGCATGGCCTACTCTGGAGAAGAGTATTTTCGTACCCATGATGAAATGTCAGCACTTTTTGCCGACCATCCGGAAGTAATTGCCAATACACAGGAAATTGTTGATAAAGTGGAGGTCATATCTCTTCATCATCCAGCTACCCTGCCCCGTTTTGAGGTTCCGGCTCCCTTTAAAGATGAATTTGATTATTTGCAACATCTGACATGGGAAGGTGCGAAAAAACGTTGGGGTGAAAATCTTTCTGATGAAATCAAAGAACGTTTGGAGTTTGAGCTGAATACGGTGAAAGGAATGGGCTACCCTGGCTACTTTTTAATTGTCTTAGATTTCATAGAGGCAGGGAAAAAAAATGGCATCCGATTTGGTCCTGGCCGTGGTTCTGCCGCCGGTTCTGCCATTGCATACTGCCTGAATATCACTAATATAGATCCCATCAAATACGACCTGCTATTTGAACGTTTCTTGAATCCAGACCGCATTTCCTTACCCGATATGGATATTGATATGGATAGTACCGGACGTGAAAAAACTATCCAATATGTAAGCGAGAAATATGGGAAGGAAAAGGTCGCAGTCATTGTTACTTTTGGCGAAATGAAAGGGAAATCAGCCATCAGAGACTGTGCCAGAGCCATTAAGTTACCGTTAGAAAGAAGCAACTATCTTGCCAAATTAGTGCCCGATAATGCCAAATCACTGGCTCAAGCCATTTATGGTGACGAAAAGAAAAAGGTGGAAGCGGTTCCTGAATTACGAAAGACCTTAGAAGAAGGCAGCGATTTGGAAAAGAAAACAATGGAGTTCGCTCTCAAATTAGACGGCACCATCCGGAATACGGGAGTGCATGCTTGTGGTGTCATCATTGGTCGTGACAGTCTCTTTGACTGCATTCCCTTGGCCACCTCCAAAAATTCAGAAACCATGGTTACCGAATATGAGGGCTCGTTGGTGGAGGATGCTGGTTTGTTGAAAATGGATTTCCTCGGTTTAAAAACATTAGATATCATTTCAAAATCGCTATATAACATCAAAAAAAGATACGGCATTGATATTGAAATAGATGACATCCCCTTGGATGATCCTAAAACTTTTGAGTTGTTTCAAAACGGGGATATGACAGCCGTATTTCAATTTGAAAGTCCGGGAATGCGCAAATACTTACGGGAATTGAAACCTGAACGGTTTGCCGACATCATTGCGATGGTTTCATTATATCGTCCAGGACCAATGGATAACATTCCTTCCTTTATACGTAGAAAAAATGGACAGGAAAAGATAGAGTATCCTATTCCGGAAATGGCCAAAATATTGGATGAAACCTATGGTATAACCGTGTATCAAGAACAGGTGATGCAACTTTCACGCTTATTGGCCGGTTTCACCCGAGGAGATGCCGACACCTTGCGTAAAGCCATGGGTAAGAAGAAAATAGATGTTATGGAAAAAATGAACAAAAAGTTCATTGATGGGGGTACGAAAAATAAGTATAAAGAGAGCGATTTGAAAAAGATATGGGAAGAGTGGCGCAAATTTGCAGAATATGCTTTCAACAAATCACACGCCACCTGCTATGCCTTCGTCTCATATCAAACGGCATGGCTGAAAGCCAATTACATGGCTGAATTTTTGGCAGCAAACTTAACGATGGAAATCAACGACCTGAAAAAGGTTGCCATTCTCATCGACGAAGCTAAGATACACGGCATCAAAGTGCTACCTCCCGATATCAATGAATCAGAACTGGATTTCACGGTAAACAATGAAGGTGCCATTCGTTTCGGTTTGGCTGCCTTGAAAGGTGTAGGTGCCAATTCTGTACTTGACCTTGTAAACGAACGAAACGAACAGGGACGTTTTACCGATATTTTCAATTTTATTGAACGTATTAATCTGCGTTCCTGTAATCGCCGCGTGATTGAGAATATGGCCTGTGTGGGTACTTTTGATAGTTTTGGGAACATTCATCGTGCCCAATTTTTTGCAGAAGACAAAGACCACAAGACCTTTGTTGAAAAACTGATTACTTACGGCTCCCGCAAACAAGGGAATAACAATAGCCTGCAGTTTTCTATTTTCGACGAAGCTCCCGCCGAATTGAGCAATTCCGCCTTTCCCCCAATTCCAAACTGTACCCCTTGGAGCAACTACGAGCAACTGAAACATGAAAAAGAGATTGCAGGTTTCTATATCTCAGGACATCCTCTCGACGAGTATCAATGTCTTATCCAATCCCTTACTAATACAACATTAAATTTCATCAAAGAGCAAGATCAATGGAAGAACTATACTGACAAAACCTATTCATTTGCTGCAATGGTCGCAGATAAGCAAGAATATGAAGATAGAAATGGAAGAAAGTATGGTGTCGTTCATTTGGAAGACTATGAAAATACCTTTTCATGGTGGTTATATAAAGATGATTATAGCAAAAATGCACACCTATTTCAGCCAGGACAATTTCTATTTGTAGAAGCACGTATTTCTGAATTAGGCTATGCTAAAGAAGTGGAGAAAAAAAGATATGCTCTCAAACCTGTGAATATGATGTATTTGGGTGATGCTTATCATAAAAAATGCAAAAATGTTCGTTTAAAAATCGATATCTCAGATATCTCCAGTAATTTTTCATACATTCTTAAAGACCTGATTGACAAAGTACCAGGCAACAAGCCGTTGATTATTGAAATAATTTCCCTAAATAGCGATTTCAGTTGCAATTTCTATAATCATGAGAAAAAGATAGACCCTGAAAAGTTCATTGGAATTTGGGATAAAACACTCCCTGCCATGGTCTCATTAGACTAACATTAATAACAACCCATAAAAAAGCGAGCGGGATTGGTATTCAACTCCGCTCGCTCTCTTTTTATACTCTTTAGCATCATTTCACAATGTCACCATTCCATGCTGCAATCCCTTTGTCTAATTCATAAACTGTATATCCTAAAGATGCTAACTTTTTAGCAGCCACTTTGCTTCGCTTACCACTCCGACAATAAACTGCTACAGGGACTTTTTTCTTTAAACTTTGAATCTGGTCATTGAATTCTGCTTTCAAAACATCCATATTTACCGCATTCTTAATATGCCCTTCATCAAATTCTTTGCTGGAACGAACATCTACAATCTGTACTTTTTTAGCAGATATTACTTTGGCAAATTCATCATTATTTACAGATTTATACCCTTGCTCTTGGGCACAACCCATAAATATGAAAGAAAAAATAAAGGTGATAAAAATAACTATTCTTTTCATCGTTTTTTTAATTTTGAATTAGGATGCAAAGATACACATCTTTTTCATTTATTCTAATTTTTTTTGCGAATAACTTTTGTACAATAAAAAAGAGGGCAACCAATAAATGGTTTGCCCTCTTGCTCGTATGGTTTGCTGTAACTGTTATCTTGTTACAACCAGTTTCTTCGTTACGAAGTTGTCGGCACTTTGTACGGTTACGAAGTAAACGCCTTCCGCCCAGCCTTCAACGTTGAGAACTTTCTGGGTCTCACCTGCCTCAAGCGTGTAAGCCTTCATCAGCTTGCCGTTCATGTCGGTGATGCGTACCACAGCCGGTTCTTCCGTCCTGCCAAGGGTCAGGGTCGCCTTGCCGTTCGTCGGGTTCGGGTACAGGCCTATCTCGCTTGACGCCTCTTCTGTCGCACTCTCGCTGATGGTTGCTGCTATTGCATCCAGATCGGTGATGTTGTAGAAGATCGTGTCGGTGGCCAGCAGCAGGCCTGTGCTCGTCGCATTCTTGCCGCCCAGCTTCTTGCCTGTCGTCCACGTCAACGCGAAGTCGCTGCCGCCCGTCATTTCCACAAGGTCGAACGCGATCTTGTAGTTGCCCGTGCGTTTCCACGTCACGTTGATCCGGTTCTTCACCACCTCTTCGTTGTTCAGGAAGTGCAGGTAGAAGTAGTTGTACTTGTACGATGAGGATGGTGCGAACGTGTTGCCCGGGATCGAGCCCGTTGCCGTAGTCACGTTCTTCCCTATGTAGCGGTTCATCGTCGCATAGTACGTCTCCATCTTAACCGTCGCCACGTCTGACAGGTAGGATACAGGCTCGTCGTCCTCGTAGATCGTGTAGTAGATCGCCACTTTCGTCGTCTCCTCATAGCCGTTGCCCGATACCGTCAGCGTGTCTATGCTCGTGGTCGCCGTTACGTTCGCCTCCGTGATGTTCAGTACAGGATAGCCTGCCGGGAACGGGCCTTCCTCCTCCTCTTCCTCTTGGCCTTCTATGCTGAAGCTTATCGAGGTCCTCGCCAATACCTGGCCGTCGCTCGTGTTCTTACCACCGATGCGCAGCAGGCTGCCGTCGCTGGCCGCATAGTTCAACGCATAGTCAACACCGCCCTCTTGTTCTAACAGTTCGAACTCGATTCGGTAGTCGCCGTTCTTCGTGAACGTGTTCGTCAGAACGTTCTCTCTTGCGTTCAGGAAGTGCAGGTAGAAGTAGTCGTATTGGTTGTTCGCCAGTACGAACGTGTTGCCCGGGATGTAGCCCACGCCGTTCGTCAGAAGCTTGCCGTAGTAGTTGCCCAGGTATTCCGTGGAGATGTTCAGCTTGCCGCCGCACTCATCCGTCAGCAGCGTTACCTGTGCCTCATCCTTGAACACCGTGTATCTGATGGCCACCTTCTTGCTCGGGTCTTCTGCGTTGGAGAACGCCTTCAGGACTATCGTGTCGTTGGTCATGCCCGCTGTCAGGAACGCCTGGCCTCCGTGAGTGTCGTTAACCGTCACAGTCACGTCGTACACCTCGTCGCAGCCGCCGGCCACAGGAACATGGATGTAGTACTGGCCGCCTGCCGTGAGTGCCGTGCCGTGGTAGATGTACGGCAGCTCTTCAACATTCAGGGTCAGGGACTCTGTTGTCGTATCCAAGGTGTTGACTGTCAGGTTCAGCGTGATCAGGCTGTCACAGCCCGCCGGGTTGGCCTCCGTGCGTGTGTAGGTGCCCGTCGCCGGTGCCTCTATATTGAAGCCGTTGGCTGCATATACGTCGCCTTCACAGATCGTTGCGTTGATCTCACGCGTCGGCAGCTCGTTAACCTCGATTGTCACATTCTGTTCTGACGTGCAGCCGTATGCTTCGCTGTAGGTTACCTTGAGCGTTACTGCCGCATTCTCGGTTACATTCTCCAGCTGGAGTTCTGCGCTTGTTGACGCTGAGTCCCCGTTCACTAACCATACGATGGATTCCGCTGCCACACTCGTGCTCAGCGTTACCGTACCCTGGCTGCATAC
>JAEEGL017052835.1_pt1 | contig 12989 bp, 12 predicted proteins | sample 9134231 | NCBI WGS metagenome assembly JAEEGL01 (sample SAMN16246548, study PRJNA631951) | gut metagenome | biome: gut microbiome; feature: rumen; material: fiber-attached | host: Bos | place: Iran: Karaj | collected 2018-10 | reverse complement strand
TGACCGCGGCGACGTTAGCGGGGACCTTGCGCATACGGTCGTATTCGTCCCACGAGAAAAGCATTTTCGCCTTTTTGCCCATCTTGCGCAGGGCTTTTACAACGAACCAGCTTGTAGCGACGTCGCGGAAATTGCCGATGTGCACGCTGCCGGAGGGGCTGATGCCCGCTGCGCAGACGTACTCCTCCTTATCGGGGCGGCGCTCGACTATCTTCTTTGCGATCTCATATGACCAATGCATAGGGTACCTCCGTTAGGATAGTTTTCGTATAACAATTAATTATAACATGGCATGCAGGACGGCGCAACATCTATTTTGCGCGAACGCCGCGCGGGGCGCCCGCTTCGGATCGCTTTTGCGCTCAACGGTTTTTTTACTCCCTTTTTACTTGCAAACGGGGGTGATTACTGCTATAATGATATACAGCACAGCGGGCGCGTTTTGATGCGCCCAAAAACATGAAGGGAATATTCACAATGCCCACCATTATAGAAAGGATCGCCGCCGCCGAGGCGGACGCCGAGGCGCTTAAAAAGAACGCGCGCGAGGCTGCGGCGAGCGCTCAGGCCGCGGCGGAGGACGACGCCGCAAAATCCTTGAAGATCGCAAGGGAAGAGGCCAAGGCGGGGCTGGCGCTTGCCCGCGCAATGGCACAGAAGGAGGCCGCGGCACAGGCCGACAGACTGCTGGCCGAGGGGCGCGAGCAGACGGAAAAGCTGCTGGCGGAGGCCGAGGGCCGCTTGACGGAGGCGTCACGCGCCGTTACAGACGCAATTCTTTCGGGGATCTGATTGGAGCAGGCCGATGATAGTACCGATGAAGCACATAACGCTGTTCGCGCGCAAAGCCGACGAGCGGCGCATAATGAAAGCGCTTCAGGAAAACGGAGTAATACAGATACAGGCGTCTTCCGCAGGGCTTGAGGGGGAGAGCGGCGAAAGCGCGGCGGGTCTTTTCAGGTCCGCGTGCGAAACGGAGCTTTCCGACAGGCAGGGCGAGGTCGCCGCGATAAAGGCGGCGCTCGGCAGGCTTAATCCGTATCTGCCCAAGGCGGGTCTTTTGGACGCGCCCCCCGAGTGCGCCGAGGATGAGCTTACAGGCTCCGTGCCCGGCGCGCTTTCGATTTGCGGCGAGCTGGACGCGCTGATAAAGCAGCAGGCCGCCGCCAAGGCCGAACGCGAAAAAAAGACAGCCGCATTAAAGGCGCTGCGTCCCTACAACACCGTTGCCATACCGCTTTCGGACATAAAGCCCACCAACACCGCAAGCTTCGTTCTGGGCATAATCAAAGAGGAAAAGCTGCCGGCCCTTGACGAGGCGGGCATAATGTACGACGCATACCCCGCGGAGGCGGGCAAAACGCCCGTGCTTGCCGCGCTGCCCAACGCCGAACGCGAGCAGACGCTTGCGCTGCTGCACGAGGCCGGCTTCCGCGAGGCGAACCTGCCCGAGCTCGGGGGCACCTGCGCGGAGGAGTCCGATAAGCTTGCAAGCGAGCTTGCGTCGCTGGAGCTTACCTATAAGGAGCTTGGCGAGAAGATAGCATCTTACGGCGAAAGGGCCGACGAATTGAAGCGCGGCCTTGACGGCGCAATGATAGAGGAGAAGCGCGCCGAGGCAAGGTGCGGCCTGTTTGCAACGAAGGAGACCTTTATGCTGACGGGCTGGGCAAGGTCGGACGAGGCGGAAAAGCTCGAGTCCGTGATCGCTCAGAGCGCGCCGGTCTATTACCTTGAAACGCGCGATCCGGAGCCGGACGAGCAGCCTCCCACCTACTGCAAAAACAAGAAGTTCTTCGCGCCGTTCGAGTTCATAACCAATATGTATTCGCCGCCCGATCCGCGCGGCTTCGACCCCACGGTGGTAATGACGCCCTTCTACCTGCTCTTCTTCGGGCTGATGATGGGCGACACCGGCTACGGCGCGGTAATGGCGCTGGGCGCGGCGCTCTTTATCAAGCTCAAAAAGCCCTCCAAGGGCACGGGGCAGGTCGCAAGGATACTGTTCTGGGGCGGGCTCTCAACCATGGTGTTCGGCCTGCTTGCGGGCACCTGCTTCGGCATGAACTGGTACGACATATTCGGCGAGAGCTTCCCCTTCCCGCTGCTCGACCCGATGAAGGACCAGATGACCGCCATCATATTCTACTGTGCGCTGGGCTTCTTCCAGATAATCGCGGGCATGGTGGTGTCCATCGTACTGCACCTGAAGCGGGGCGACTGGCAGACGGCGCTCTTTGACATCGGCTCGTGGCTCATGATATTCGCGGGGGCCGTGGTGCTGCTCCTTGTCAAGAGCCCGGTAAAGTACGTCGGCTGGGGGCTTTTGGGGCTCGGCCTCATACTGCTCGTCGGGTTCGGAGGCAGGGCGAAAAAGGGCGTCGGGCGCGTCATAGGCGGCCTCGGCAAGCTCTACGACATAACGGGCTTCCTGTCCGACGTTTTAAGCTACTCGCGCGTTTTCGCGCTCGGCCTTGCAACGGGCGCCATGGGCTCCGCGTTCAACCTGGTCGCCGGCATCGCGCGGGATATGCTAAAGGGCATACCCGTCGTGGGCGGAGTGGTCAGCTTTGTGATCGCCGCCGTGCTCCTCGTCGTGCTGCACGTTTTCTGCGTGGCGATAAACGCGCTCGGCGCGTTCATACACTGCGCAAGGCTGCAGTTTATAGAATACTATAACCGTTTTTATACTCCGGGCGGCAAGCTCTACTCGCCCCTCGGTATAGATACAAAATACAATAAGGTAAAATAAGCGTTTTCGCTAAAAGGAGTGTACCATGAAAAAGTTCAGGAAATTCGCCATCATCGCCGTTATCGCCGCATTGACGCTGCTCGTCTGCGGGGCCGTCCTTGCAGAGGGCGTTCCCATGGGCGGCGCGCCTCAAATGCCCGAACCCGTAGACAACACCCCCAAGGGCTATATCTGGGCCGCCGCCGCGGTGTGCGTTGCCATGATACTGCCCGGCATCGGTTCGGCGCTCGGCGTCGGCATGGCGGGCCGTGCTGCCGCCGGCGTTGCGGCTGAAGACCCGGAAAAGGGCGGCTCCTGCCTTGTGTTTGAGCTTCTGCCCGCCACGCAGGGCCTTTACGGCTTCGTTATCGCCATGTTCATCGCGGTGTTCAGCGGCATACTCTCCGGCACGGTGATGCAGCTTGCCACCGACCTCGGCCGCAGCTTCTTCTATGCCTCGCTGCCCATCGGCGTGGTCGGCCTCGTGTCCGCGTACTTCCAGTCCCGCGTCTGCTGCGCCGGCATTGGCATCGTCGCCAAGCAGGGCAACGGCGGCATGGGCATAACCTTTGCGATAATGGTCGAGCTCTACGCCATACTGGCGCTCATCATATCCATACTGATGGTCGTCGGCGTTCCCGTAAACGCCTGATAGGTGCTTTTATGGAAACGGGCAACGGAGCTGACAAGCTCATAACCACTATTTTGGAGGAAGCGCGCGAGCAGGCCGCCGCTATCGAGTGGCATGCGAACGAGGCTGTGGATGCCATACGCAAAAAGCTCGAGCAGGACCGTGAGGCCGTGCGCGAGGAGTTCACCGCCAAGGCGCAGGCCGAGCGCGAGCTGATATTGGAGACCTCCGCCACCAACGCAAGGCTGCAGAGCCGCAAGGAGCTGCTTGCAGGCAAGCGCGGGCTGATGGACCGCGCATACGACGAGGCATACCGCAGCCTTTGCGCCCTCGGCGGGCAAAGGCGGACCGCGCTTCTTGCGCGTATGCTCAAGACCGAGTGCGAGGGCGGCGAGACCGTCCGTCCCTCCGAAAAGGACAGGGAAGCCGTTGAAAAGCTCATTCCCGTCTGCGGAGTCGAGGGGCTCAGGCTCGGCGAGAACGACCCCGGCGTCACCGACGGGTTCACCGTAACGGGCGGCAACTTCTATAAGGATTGCTCGTTCGAGGCGCTCCTGCGCGATTCCCGCGCGGGGCTTGACGCGCGCGTCACGGGCATCCTGTTCAAATGATCTGAGAAAAGGTAACCGAAATGGCCGAAAGCCTTATAAACTCAATAGCAAGGCTGCGCGTGCTTGAAAAGGGGCTGCTGACCCGCGAAACGGTCGGCAGGCTGAGGTCCGCCAAAAGCTTTGAGGAATGTCTCAGGATACTGGGCGAGGCCGGCTGGGGCACGCCCGAGCCCGGCTCGGACGAGATCGACTCGCTGACCGACGCCCGCCTGCGCGACACATACGCGCTTATGGACGAGCTTATGCCAAAGCGCTATCAAAAGCTCGTCGAGGTGTTCCGCATGAGGCACGATCTTACTAATATCAAGCTTTTGTATAAGCTTCGCCTGCGCGGAGCGAGCGCGGACGCGGCGCCGCTTGACAAATGCGGCGCGATCGACGGCGAGGCTTTGAAAAAGGCCGTTGCGCGCGGCGATTACAGCATGCTCCCCAAGCGAATGGAAAAGGAGCTTGAGGCGCTTGACGTCGACACCTACCGCGGGGCGGACCCTGCGGAGGTATCGTACAGGCTGGATTCCGCATTTATCGAATACGCGGCGGGCAGCGGTTTTGCGTTTGCAAAGTCGTATTTCGGCGCGCTTGCGGACTTTACCAACATATTGGGGCTCGTTCGCGGGGTCAAGGCGGAGCGCCTGCTTCCCTGCGGAGAGCTTGACGCGGCAAAGCTCGAAAGGCTCCGTGCGGCGCTTGCCTCCTCGCCCGAGAAGGCGGGGGAGACGATAAAGGGCCCGCTGGAGTCGGGCGCGCTTCCCGAGGCGGCCCGCGCCGCAGTCGAGGAGTACGTAAAGACCGGGCGCGTGTCCGCTATAGAAAACGCAAGGGACGAGTTCCTGCTGGCGCTTGCCTCCGAGCGGAAGTCGGATATCGACAGCCCCGCGCCGATCGTGGGCTTTATGCTTGCGCGTGAGCGCGAGACGGAGGTCGTGCGGCTTATACTCACGGCCAAGCGCAGCGGCATGGACGCCGGCGCGGCCGACGAAAGGAGCGTGGCGCTTTATGGCTGATATCGCCGTTATTGGCTCCGGAGACTCGGTGCTTTTGGGGCGCGCCGCAGGGCTCGACGTATATTTCGAGACCGACGGACACAGGGCATGCAAGCTGATAGACCGCCTTGCGGACGAGGGAACGAAGGTCATTTTCGTGACGGAGCCCGTATTTGAGCTGGCGGCGGAGGCTGTGCAAAAGTACAGGTCCAGGCCCTTCCCCGCGATAATACCCATCCCCGACAGCAAGGGGCCCACGGGCGCGGCAATGGAAAACATCCGCGCAAACGTGGAAAAGGCCATCGGCGCAGACATACTCTTCTGACGCGCCAAACAGACTGTTATTTCTTCAACGGAGGAACATTATGACCGAAAAACACGGAACCATCGTCAAGGTAGCCGGCCCGCTCATCACCGCAAGCGGCATGGGCGAAGTGCAGATGTACGACGTCGTGCACGTTTCAGACAGGCAGCTCGTAGGCGAGGTGATTGAACTCAGGGGCGACACGGCTTCCGTTCAGGTATATGAGGAAACGGGCGGCATCGGCCCGGGCGAACCGGTCTATCCCACGGGCGCTCCGCTTTCGGTGGAGCTGGGCCCGGGGCTTATAGAGTCCATTTACGACGGCATACAGAGGCCGCTTACGGTGCTTTTCGAAAACGCCGGTTCCAGGATCACCAGGGGCATTTCCGCGCCCGCGCTCGACCGTGAAAGGAAATGGAATTTTCAGCCGACCGCCGAGGTCGGAACGGAGCTGACGGGCGGCGACGAGCTGGGCTTCGTGCAGGAGACCGGCGCCGTCAAGCACGTTATCATGGTGCCTCCGAACGTGCACGGCAGACTTACGCGGCTGGCTCCCGAGGGCCTTTACACCATTGACGAGCCCATCGCGTACCTTGCGTCAGAAAAGGGCGAGACCGCCCTTACCATGATGCAGAAATGGCCCGTGCGCCGCGGGCGTCCCTACGCCGAAAAGCTCCCCCCGAACGAGCCGATGATAACCGGTCAGCGCGTTATAGATACGTTCTTCCCCATTGCAAAGGGCGGCGTCGCTGCGGTACCCGGCCCCTTCGGCAGCGGCAAAACGGTGGTACAGCATCAGCTTGCAAAGTGGGCCGACGCTGACATAATCGTGTACGTTGGCTGCGGCGAGCGCGGCAACGAAATGACCGACGTTCTGACGGAGTTCCCCGAGCTCGTAGACCCGCGCACCGGCCTCTCGCTTATGAAGAGGACCGTGCTTATCGCCAACACCTCCGATATGCCCGTCGCCGCGCGTGAAGCGTCCATCTACACGGGCATCACGATCGCCGAATACTTCCGCGATATGGGCTACAAGGTGGCCATAATGGCGGATTCGACCTCGCGCTGGGCGGAGGCTCTGCGTGAGATGAGCGGACGCCTTGAAGAGATGCCCGGCGAGGAGGGCTACCCCGCGTACCTTTCAAGCCGACTTGCCGAGTTCTACGAGAGGGCGGGTCAGGTAAAGACGCTGGGCTCCCGCGGCAGGACCGGCGCCATATCGGCCATCGGCGCTGTGTCGCCTCCCGGCGGCGATATCTCCGAGCCCGTCTCACAGGCCACGCTCAGGATAGTCAAGGTGTTCTGGGGGCTTTCCGCAAAGCTCGCCTACGCAAGGCATTTCCCCGCGATAGACTGGCTCTCGAGCTATTCGCTCTACGTCGACAGGCTGAGCCCGTGGTTCGATTCCAACGTAGCCGAGGATTGGAGCTCCTGCGTGACAAGGGCAATGGCGCTCCTGCAGGAGGAGGCGGAGCTTTCCGAGATAGTCTCGCTCGTCGGTATCGACGCGCTCTCCGCGCGCGACCGCTTAAAGCTCGAGACCGCAAGGTCCATCCGCGAGGACTATCTGCACCAGAACGCGTTCGACGCGACCGACACTTACACCTCGCCGCAGAAGCAGCACGCGCTTTTAAGGCTGCTGCTGGAGTTCTTCGACAGGGGCTCCGCCGCGCTCGAGTCGGGGGCGGACTTTGCAAAGCTTGCCGCGCTGCCCGTGCGTGAAAGGCTCGGCCGTTATAAATACTGCGAGGAAAAGGACTATCGTACGCTCGCGGAGGAGCTCTCCGCGGAGCTTACCAATCAAGTGCGCGGCCTGATGGAGGGTTTGAAAGATGCGTAAGGAATACACGACTATACGCGAGGTCGTCGGCCCGCTCGTAATGGTGGACGGCGTTGACGGCGTAAAATACGATGAGCTTGTCGAGATAAAGCGCAGCGACGGCTCCGACCTCAGGCGCGGCAAGGTGCTGGAAGTCAACGGCTCAAAGGCGCTCGTTCAGCTCTTCGAGGGCTCTCAGGGGCTGAAGATCGCGGATTCGCGCGCAAAGTTTCTGGGCCACAGCATAGAGCTTGCCGTGTCGCCCGATATGCTGGGCAGGGTATTCGACGGCATGGGCCGCCCCAAGGACGGCGGCGCGCCGCTCATACCCGAAAAGATGCTCGACATCAACGGCTCGCCTATGAACCCCGCCGCGCGCGACTATCCCAACGAGTTCATACAGACGGGCGTTTCCGCAATAGACGGCCTTAATACGCTCGTTCGCGGGCAGAAGCTGCCGGTGTTCTCGGGCAGCGGTCTGCCGCACGCCCAGTTTGCGGCGCAGATAGCAAGGCAGGCCAGGGTGCGCGGCACCAGCGAGCCGTTTGCCGTAGTGTTCGCTGCGGTCGGCATTACGTTTGAAGAGGCCGATTTCTTCATTGAGGACTTCAAAAAGACGGGCGCCATCGAGCGCACGGTCACGTTCGTAAACCTTGCGAACGACCCCGCGATCGAGCGTATAGCCACTCCGCGCATGGCGATAACCGCCGCTGAGTATCTGGCCTACGATCTGGGCATGCACGTGCTCGTTATAATCACCGACATAACCAACTATGCGGAGGCTCTGCGTGAGATCTCCGCCGCCCGCAAGGAGGTCCCCGGGCGCCGCGGCTATCCCGGCTACCTTTATACAGACCTTGCCACCATGTACGAGCGCGCGGGCAGGATAAGGGGCTGCAAGGGCTCCATCACCATGATACCCATCCTCTCAATGCCCGAGGACGATATAACCCACCCCATACCCGACCTGACCGGCTACATAACCGAGGGGCAGATCATACTCTCGCGCGAGCTCCACAGGAAGGGAATAACCCCGCCCGTCAACGTACTGCCCTCGCTTTCGCGTTTGAAGGATAAGGGCATAGGCCGCGACAAAACGCGCGAGGATCACGCCGACACCATGAACCAGCTCTTTGCCGCCTATTCAAGGGGCAAGGAGGCCAAGGAGCTTGCCGTCATACTGGGCGACGCCGCGCTGTCGGACGTAGATAAGCTGTACGCCAAGTTCGCCGACGAGTTCGAGACCAGGTACGTTTCGCAGGGCTATTACGAGAACCGCTCCGTTGAAGAGACGCTCGACATAGGCTGGGAGCTTTTGAGGATACTTCCCAGGAGCGAGCTGAGGCGTATCCGTGACGCCTACCTTGACAAATACTACGGGGGCTGATTATGGCTATCAGTTACAAGCCCACACGAATGGAGATGAGCCGGCTGAAAAAGCGGCTCTCCACCGCGTCGCGCGGGCACAAACTAATGAAGGACAAGCGCGATGAAACGGTGCGCCGCTTTATTACGTACGTCCGCCGCAATAAGGAGCTTCGTCAAAGGGTGGAGGAGCTTATGAGCGAGGCGATGGCAAGCTTTGTCGTTGCCAAGGCCACCATGACTCCCGCCGCCGTGGAGGAGGCCCTTTGCTGCCCCGCGGCCTCCGCCAAGGTGCAGGTCGAAAGCGGCAAGGTGCTGTCCACCGAGGTGCCAAGGCTCACTTACGTTCCGTCCGCCGAATCGGGCCTGCCTTACGGCGTGCTCGGCACCAGCCACGAGCTTGACGCCGCCGTCGAAAAATTCTCCAAGCTCATGCCGCTTTTGATAGAGCTTTCCGAGGTCGAAAAGACCTGCAACCTGCTTGCGGACGAGATCGAGAAGACCCGCCGCCGTGTCAACGCGCTGGAGTACGTTATGATACCGCAGCTTAAGGACGCGATCCACGACATATCCATGAAGCTCGACGAGAATGAGCGCGGGAACCTCACCCGCCTTATGAAGACGAAGGATATGCTAAGGTCCAAGGACGAAGGCTGAAAAACTGTGATGAAAGCGGCTGACAAAGTGCTGTCAGCCGCTTTTTCGCGCTCAGTGTATCAGAATATGTACCAGCTTTTCTTGTCGAAGGCGGCGCCGTTCGTGGTGGTGCCGTCGTCCGAGGGGTGGTGGTCGTCCGCCGGAAAAATGAACCAGCGGAAGAACCGCTCGTCGGCATAATCGTCAATCGTCCAGCTCTGCTGATGCAGGGCTATCGCGCTGTCCGACCAGGTTACGTCCACGTAATAGGTGCCCTGGTCCAGCGTGACTATATCCCAAAAGTGCATGTTGTCGTCGTTGTAGGGGTTGCGCACGCGGCGGCAGTCAAGGTTTGCGGCGCGGCACAGGTACTCGAACCCCAGCGCGTAGCCCTGGCAGATGGAATACCCGTTCACCACTGCGCCGTAAGCGCAGGTGACGTAATTGGGCGTAGTGCCGTGGGTGTGCAGGTATTCGGTGTTGAGAATGATATAGTAGGCGAGCGCGCGGTATTTGTCGAGCGCGGAGAAGTCCTCCGGTATGCGCGAGGCGACGTATTCGCCCACGGCGGTGAAGGCCTCTGCCTTTTCCCTGACCGCGCTTATATCCTCGGCAGGGGCAAACATGTACGCCTCGGGGTCAAAGAACACGGAGCGCCAGCGGCCTCCGTCCCGCCGCACGGTAAAGTAGGTCTCCGTCACGGGTTCGTCCACAAAGAGCGCGGCAAGCGCGTTTTGCGTCTCCTGCTCTCCGCCCTCGAATTCGGTTGCTTCAAAGCTCTCGGCGCTTTTTTTCATCGCGTCGTACAGCTCCGCCTCTGCGGGGGTCAGCCCCGACCTTTTATCGGGGAAAACGTACCCGTGGTCTGATGAATACACGGGTATCGGGTGCGCCTGTATGAACGGCACGATCAGATCCATCAGCTCACGCGCGCGGTCTATGCGCACGTCGGCATAGCCCGATGGCCCTTCGGTGGGGGCGGGGGAGTATGAGGGAGCCGCACTCTCCGTCGGAGCCTCGGTCGCAGCCGCAGAGGGTTCGGGCTCGGGCCGGCCCGGCACACAGCCGCAGAGCGTCAGGGCCGCAGCAGCCAAAAGCAAAGCGATAAGCCTTTTCATGTCAAACCCTTCCAAATGGCGAGCTGCCCGTCTGCACGGGTATCATCTCGCACTCAATGCCAGTTTTTTCAAGATAAACGCGGGCTGTCTCACGCGAGGCGGCCTCCGCGCACTCCGCGCGGCACAGGGCTATCGCACAGCCGCCGAAGCCCGCGCCCGTCATGCGCGCGCCCAAAACGCCCTCCTGCATAAGCGCGGCGTCCACTATCGCGTCAAGATGCTCGCCCGTGACCTCATAATCGTATCGAAGCGATTCGTGCGAGGCGGTCAAAAGCCTCCCCAAGGCTTCACGGTCGCCGGCCTTAAGCGCCTCCGCGGCGGCGAGCGTGCGCTCGTTTTCGGTCACGGCGTGGCGCGCCCGCCTGAAAAGCACGGGGGAGAGCACTGCGCGGCAGGCGTCAAGCTCACGGCGCGTTAAGGCGCAGAGCGCGGCGCGGGGCGTTTCAAGAACGGAGTTCACGGCGGCAAGCGCCTCCTCGCACTCGCTCCTGCGCTCATTATACTTGGAGTCGGTCAGCTTGCGGGGCTTTTTGGTGTTCATTATCAGCAGCACGTCGCCGTCAAGGTCGAACGGCTCGTACTCGAAATCGAGCGTGTGCGTGTCTAAAAGCAGCGCATGCCCCTCCACGCCCGAAGCGCAGACGAACTGGTCCATAATGCCGCAGTTGACACCGGCGCAGTCGTGCTCCGCGGCAAGCGATACCTCCGCCGCTTGCCTGCCGTCAAGCCACGGGCCGTACAGCCCGTCAAGAACGGCGCAGGTCAAAACCTCCAGCGAGGCCGAGGACGACAGCCCCGACCCGCGCGGCAGGTCGCCGCACACCGCCATATCAAAGCCGCCTGCGCGGTAACCGCGGGCAATGAGCTGCGCCGCGACTCCAAGCGGGTATGCGGCCCAGCCGAACCTGCGAAACGCGTCGGGGGTGAGCGGCAGGGAACGAAGCTCCTCCACGGTCACGCTAACGGCCTTGCCGGGCAGGTCGTATGAAACGAGGCGGATACGCCCCTCGGCCTTTTGTGCGCAGGCGTAGGTGCCTATCGACAGCGAGCAGGGCATAACGCGCCCGCCGTTGTAGTCTATGTGCTCGCCTATAAGATTAACGCGGCCCGGGGCGAAAAAGCCTCGGCCCTCACAGCCGAACTCGCTTTTGAAAAGGGCGGCGGCCCTGTTTGCAGCAGAACTCATGGTGAATGTCCTTTCGTGTTTTGTAAGTCTGATTATACCATAACCGCGCCCGCTTGGAAAGGGGCGCTTGTCTTTCGCGCCGCCGCAGTGTATAATATAGCAAAATGGGGGCTTGTGTGCCGGAAAGGGGGAGCCGATTTGAGATACGTTAAAGCCGCGCTTGCGGGGCTGATGGCCTTTGCGGTGCTTTTTGCCGCGGCGGTAAAGCTGCCCCTGCCCGATATGCGCGCCTCGTCCCTTGTGCCCACGCCCCCGCCCGCCGCGATCAGCCGACTGTGGCGCGAGGCGGAGCGCATAGTGATCGCGGTATGCATGAGGGTCAGGCAAAACGAATACGGCGTATCCACGGCCCGCTTCCGTGTGGACGGATCCATCGAGGGCGGTGATGAGCCCGGCGACGTAATAACGCTCCCGTGCGAGGCGACGCCGGGTGTGCGCTATCTGCTGTACATTGCAGGAGCCGAACAGGATGGTGAGATCAAGCTTCTCGGCGGCAAGCCCATACCCGTTGAGGGCGCGAACGCGCTTTACGAGGGGGAGCTTTTCAGCATGGAGGGCCTCATAAAGGATATCGAGCGCCAGCGCAGCATACTCACCGTGCCCTCGCAGTCCTTCTTCTACGGCAGTATCGACGCGCTTGACATGGCCTGCGACGAGATAGTCGTCGCCCGCGTCATATCCGCAAGCGAGCCGGTCGAAACGCTCTGCCGCTCCGCCGAGGGGGGCGAAAGCACCCTCATCACCGCGGAGGAGGTGTTCCTGCGCATCAAGGTCGAAAACGCGCTCATGGGCCGGCTTAAATACGGCGACATGCTCAGCGTGGTGATAGAGCCGTACAATATCCGTCCGGTGGTCAACGCAGTGGCCCTTGCGCCCAAAACCGTGCCCACTCCGCCGGAGGCGGCTCCGCAGGAGGGCGGCGTGTACCTTTTCTTCCTTATAAGGTCGATCGACAAAAAGGCCGACTTCTATTTTACCGTAAATCCCTACGAGGGTTACGCAAGGCTTTTGGGCAGCGCGCTGCTGCATCCGTATTACAATATCGCCCTGCGCGAGACGAACGATCTGACGCATTTTGTCAGCCGCCTTGCCGCCGCGCGGGAGGCGGCCGCAAGCGAATGATAACGCAAAAAAACCCCGCGAAAATGCGGGCTTTGTCAGTAATCTGAGCCCGCTTTTTGTGCGGGCTTTTCTCTTTGAAAACCGCGGACGGCCGGGACCGGTGCGCCGTGATGGATCTTTTTTTTGAAAGAGCAATAGAAATGAGCCTTCTGAATCGTATTATAAGCAGAGGGCCCTCTGAGATAAAGGAAAGGAGTGCGTATGAGCACTGTTCGGAGAACGGACGAAGAGATACTGGCAGCCTATGACCGTTGTGCGGACGCAGTCTACCGGGTCTGCCGCATGTTTTTGAAAGCCGATAGCGCCGATATCATGGACGCCTTTCAGCAGACCTTTTTGAAGTATATGGTCCGCCCGAAACGGTTTGAGAACGATGAGCACGAAAAGGCGTGGCTGATAGTTACCGCTTCGAACGTATGCCGCGACATTTTGCGCTCCTCGTGGAAAAAGAAGGTCAGGCTTATGGATGAGCTGCCGCAAAGG
>JAEEGL015300486.1_pt1 | contig 12989 bp, 14 predicted proteins | sample 9134231 | NCBI WGS metagenome assembly JAEEGL01 (sample SAMN16246548, study PRJNA631951) | gut metagenome | biome: gut microbiome; feature: rumen; material: fiber-attached | host: Bos | place: Iran: Karaj | collected 2018-10 | reverse complement strand
ATGCTATATATTTACCAGAAGAAACATTTGATATAGATGAATTTAAAGCTAGAGTTAAACATTTAGCAGATACTAAATCATCAGTAGTTATAGCTGTTTCAGAAGGTATTACTACTGCTGATGGTAAATTTGTATGTGAATTATCCGCATCTGATATTGCAGTAGATGCATTTGGTCATAAACAATTATCTGGATGTGCAAAAACTTTAGCAGATATTATTCATAATGAATTTGGTTTAAAAACAAGAGCAATAGAGTTTTCTACACTTCAAAGAGCTGCTACTCATTTAGCATCTTTAACTGATATTAATGAAGCTATTGAAGTAGGTAAATTAGCAGTTAAAGCAGCTGATGAAGGTAAGACTGGTATGATGATTACCATACTTAGAGATAATAACTATGGTATATATGATATACATGATATTGCTAATGTTGAAAAGAAAATTCCAGTTGAATGGATAGATTCAGAAAATAAACAACTTAAGAAAGAATACTTAGACTATGCAAGACCATTAATTCAAGGAGAATTAACTCCAATTTTCAAAGATGGCGTAGTATGTCATTTAATAAGAAAATGATTCTAATCATTTTCTTTTTTTGACTTTTCATGTTATAATGAATAATAGGTGAATAGAGTATGAAAGATGAGATAAATAACTTACTTAATAAACTAGATACCATATGGAGGTTACTTTGACCTTGATTCTAAGAATAATAGGTTATTAGAATTAAAAAAAGAAAGTAATGATCCTAGTTTTTGGAATGATACTAAAAGAGCTTCTATAGTATCAAAAGAAATAAGTGATATAGAATCTCAAATAAATGATGTTAATAAGTTGAAAGAAGAATTACAATCTTGTTTTGATTTAGTAAATGCTGATTCATCTTATGAAAGTGATATAGGGGAATATATCAAAGAAATAGAAAATAAAATAAGTAAGCTAGAATTTGAAACAAAGTTATCTGGCAAATTTGATAAGAATAATGCAATCTTAGAAATACACCCTGGAGCAGGTGGTACAGAAAGTATGGACTGGGCATCTATGCTTCTTAGAATGTATTTAAGATGGTGTGAAAGAAACAATTATAAATATGAAGTAGTTGAAAAACAAGATGGAGAAGAAGCAGGTATTAAAAGATGCACAGTTATAATAACTGGTTTAAATGCTTATGGATATCTTAGAACGGAATCAGGTGTTCATAGGTTAGTAAGAATATCTCCATTTGACTCTAATAAAAGAAGACATACATCATTTGCATCTGTAGAAGTAACTCCAGAAATAGATGAAGATATTAATATTGATATTAAGGAAGAAGATTTAAGAATAGATGTATATAGATCTTCTGGAGCAGGTGGTCAAGGAGTTAATACTACTGACTCTGCTGTAAGAATTACTCATATACCTACAGGAATAGTAGTTACATGTCAAAATGAAAGAAGTCAACTTAAGAATAAAGAAACTGCTATGAGTATCTTAAAATCTAAATTATACAATTTAGAACAAGAAAGATTAAATGAAGAAAAGAATAATAGATTAGATAGTTTATCATCTATTAACTTTGGTTCACAAATAAGAAGTTATGTTATGCATCCATATTCTATGGTTAAAGATCATAGAACAGATTATGAAACAAGTGATGTTAATAAAGTAATGGATGGATATATAGATGAATTTATAGAAACTAGTTTAGAAAGGGGATTATAATATGTTTTCAGAAAGAAGAATACTTAATTCTGTTGAAAGAAAAGCTTTAGTAAGAAGATATATAGTATTTTTAATAGGCTTATTTGTATCTGCTCTAGCATATAATCTATTCTTTTTAAGAACTGGTTTAATGTCTGGTGGAGCAGGCGGAGTAGCTATTCTATTTAAAAATCAAATAGACCCATCATTAACAATATTAATTATATGTTTATTAGGACTTGTAATAGGAGCTATATTCCTTGGTAAAGATTTTGCTATTAATTCTGCTGCAGGAGCTATTATTTACCCATTATTTGTTAAATTAACAGCAGATATAGCATTTAGCGTTCCACAAGATGATATTATGCTTGTTGCTATATGTGGTGCTGTACTTACAGGTATAGGAAATGGATTAACTGCCAAAACTGGATTCTCATCTGGTGGTATAGATGCTATTTCTCACGTATTCCATAAAAAGTTTCATATATCTCATGGAACATTATATGCTTTATTTAATGGAATAATAATTATCTTAAGTGGTTTTACTTTAGGATATAGAGTAGTTTTATATGCTATTGTTCAACTATATATAATTAGTATTATTACAGATAAAGTAATGCTTGGTATTTCTAGTAATAAAACATTCTTTATAGTAACAAATAAAATAACTGAAGTAAAAAAATATATTTCAGAATATTTATCTAGAGGAGTTACTATATTAGATGCTAAAGGTGGTTATACTAAAAAAGACCAAGAAGTTATTATGGCTGTTATTCCAACAGTTGAATATTTTAAAGCTAAGGAAGGTATCTTAGAAATAGATCCTGATGCATTTATAACAATTTGTGATTCATATCAAGTATATGGTGAATATACTAAAGATAAACGAAAAAATAAGAAGAAGGAGAGTGATAAATAGTGGATTTTATAACTTTAACAAATGTAACTAAAACTTATCCCACTGGAGTAACAGCTGTAAGTGGTTTAAATTTAAAAATTAGAAAAGGTGATTTTGCATTTATTATAGGTGCTTCTGGTTCGGGTAAATCAACTCTTATTAAAATGTTATATAGAGAAGAAAAACCTACATCAGGAGAAATCTTAATAGGTGGTGTAAGAGTAGAAAAATTAAAAAATAGAAAGGTATATAAGTTAAGAAGAAAACTTGGTATAGTATTCCAAGACTTCAAATTATTACCTAAATTAACAGCATATGAAAACGTAGCATTTGCTCTTGAAATGTATGGTCTACCTAAGGAAGAAATAAGAAATAAAACATTAAAAGCTCTAGACTTGGTAGGATTAAAAGATAAAGCAAAAAGTTTTCCTAATGAATTATCTGGTGGAGAACAACAAAGAGTATCTATAGCAAGAGCTATAGTTAATAGCCCAAAACTATTAATATGCGACGAACCTACTGGTAATTTGGATCCTGAAATGTCTATGGAAGTTATGAAAGCTCTAGAAGTCATTAATGAATTAGGGACTACTATATTAGTAGTTACTCATGATAGAGATATAGTTAATAAAATGAAGAAAAGAGTTATTAAACTGGATCAAGGACACGTAGTAACTGATTCAGAGAAAGGAACATATACGGTAGATGAAAAACATTAGAATACTAGGAAGAAATTTCCGTGATGGATTTAAAAATGTATTTAGAAACTTTTCTTTATCATTTGCATCTATTACATGTATTACTATTACTTTATTAGTAGTAGCAGTAGCTTTAATAGGATCATTAAATGTTGAAAATTTTACTAAATTAATATCTGATGATTTTACTATTGTAGCCTTTGTTAATAATGATGCTTCAGAAGAAGATGAAGAAGTAATAGAATCTAAATTAAATAAAATAGGTAATATTGAAAGTATTACATATGTATCTAAAAAAGATACTAAAGAAGAAATGATGGATTCATCAGAAACATTTAAAGGTATAATGTCTGCTTGGGATGAAGATGAAAATCCATTAAGTGATGCTTATCAAATAAAAGTAAAAAATATTGAAAAAATAGAAAATACTGCTGAAAAAATTAAGAAGATAGATAAAATAGAAATAGTTAAATATGGTGAAGGTATGGTTGATTCCATGGTATCTATATTTGATATTATTAAGAAAGTACTAATCGTTACAGTAGTTGCTTTAATAGTAGTTACTGCATTCTTAATAGTTAATACTATTAAAATTACTATATTTAGCAGACAAGAAGATATTGAAATTAAAAGATTAGTTGGAGCTTCTAATTTTTCTATTAAACAACCATTTGTAATAGAAGGTTTTATAATAGGATTCCTTGGAAGTATTATTCCAATAATAGCAACTATATATGGTTATAACTATTTATACAATTATACTGGAGGAGTTATCTTCTCACAATTTATTAGATTAATTAAACCATTCCCATTTGTATTTTATACATCAGTTGTATTACTAGTAATTGGCATTGTTGTAGGTATGATAGGAAGTAGTAGAGCAGTAAGGAAGTATTTAAAAATATAATGAAGAAAATTAAATATATAATAATTGTACTATTACTCTTAGTACTAATTCCTATAAATGCCAATGCCAAAACTTTAGGACAATATAGAAATGAACTTAATGAATTAGAAAAGAAATATAAAGAACATAAAGATAAGATACAATATAATGAATCTCAAATAAATAATGCTAAGGCTAGAATAAATGAAATATATAATGAAATAGAAGCTGGTGAAAAAGAAATGATTGAGCTTAATAAACAAATAGCTCAATTAAATGAAGATATTTTAAAGAAAAGAGAAGAAATAAAATCTATTTTAAAATATAATCAAGTTTCTAAAGGAGAATCAGCGTACTTAGAATATTTATTTAGAGCTAAATCAATAACAGACTTTATTTATAGAGCTACAGTTTCAGAACAAATGTCTAATTATAACAAGAATCTTATTAATGAAATGAATGCTATGATTAAAGAAAATGAAGAAAATATTAAAAAACTTCAAGAAAAAGAAAAACAATTAACTGCTTTAAGAGAAGAACTTAATCAAAAGATAGCAGTTTTACAAAGTCAAAACATATCTTTAACAGATGAAACTATTTCTGAAGAAGAAGAAATTAAAGCTTCTAAAGAAGTTATTGCATTCTATGAAAAAGCAGGATGTAAAGATGGAGATGAAGTAACAACTTGTGCTGCTAAACAATTACCTCCAGGAACTAAATTTTATAGACCTTTAATAAAAGGATACGTTACATCTGAATATGGATATAGAATTCACCCAATTAATGGTGGTGCTAATAACCATTCTGGTTTAGATATGTCTACTTATAAATCATGTTCTTCATGCCATGAAATATTATCTGTAGCAGCAGGTAAAGTTGCTTATACAGGTTATAATAGTTCTATGGGTAACTATATCGTTATTCATCATAATATAAGTGGAGGATATTATTCATCTATGTATATGCATTTATCTAGAATAGATGTAAGAAAAGGTGATATAGTATCTAAGGATACAAGGATAGGTATTATGGGTAATACTGGATCTTCTACTGCTACTCACTTACATTTAACTATGTTTGCATGTTTATATTTAAGTGATTCTAAATGTAAATATCCAGGAAGTACAGTTAATCCAAGAAACTATATTAACTTTCCATCTGCTCATTATTATGACTTTACAGATAGAAATAGATACTATGATTAAGACACGTAAGTGTCTTTTTTATTTACTTTTTTAAAAAGATGATTATAATAATACATGGTGAAAAAAATGGGTGAAATAAGAGTTAAAGACATTATTTTTAGTTTTAGGCACTTATATTTAGAGAACCAAAGAAAAGTAAATAAAAGACTAAGAAAACATATAACTATAAAAAATCGCTTAATATCTGATATATCTCTTTATTTAAAGGCAGATAGTTATTCTAATGAAGATATAAATGTTAAATATAGATATAAAAAAGGTTCTATAGGTAGTTTATTAAGTAATATATCTATTAAATATTATTTAAATAATAGTTTGACAGAAGATCCTATCTTAAAGAAAAAAGAGGGTAAATATGAAACTGATAGTAAGTGTATTAGTATAAAAGATGATAGATTAGATAGAGAAGTAGAATGTCTATTAAAAGAAGATTTCTTTTCTGCTATTTCATCTACTTTTGTAAATGGTAATGTAGCTATATCATTTACAGGATATGATATTACTTTTTCATCTGATAAATTTGTAATTTGTTATAATGCAGTAGGAGACCTAATATATTCATATTCTTATCATGCTATGGATATAAATGAAATATTAGATACTGTAGTAGATACAGAAATTAATAGTGAATATCATAACTGTTTTATAGAAAGAATAAGAAAAACAGTAGAACCAGTAACTCCTGAAATAAATGAGAATTTCCCTGGTAACTACTTTATAAAAGAAACTAATAGTGAATATACTTTAAAGAAAGTAAAAAAGAATCAGTTACCTAGATATATTTAGGTACAATATGGAGGCTTTAAATGGAAAAATATGTATTAAAAGAAGGTTTAACTACAGAAGAATTAAAAAACTATAAGGATGAGAATGAAGTAGGTTTTGTAAAAGTAGTTGATTCAAAAAATGATAAAAATATTAGTTATGTTTATGATGCTAGATTAACTAATTCTTCTAGAATTAATGTAACAGTAAGAGAAAAGAGAGGTAAATTAGTATTTAAACATTTTAAAGATACTAAAATAGTATTTATTTTATCAAAGGAATACTTTAGTCCCAAAAAATTAGTAAAGGAAATGCCATCTAATAGTAGATATTTATTTACTTATAGAGAAACTATGAATGACTTAGAAAGAAAAGGTATATTAACTAAGAAATTAACTAAAAAAAGTAAATAATATTTACTTTTTTTTATGCTATAATTTATATAGGAGATGATATTAATGGGACTACTAAGTTTTGCATTTAGAGGTAGTTATAAAAGATATTATAATAATCTAAAAGAATTATCTAAAACCACTCATAAAAGTGCTTTTAGAATGTTTATAGATACTGCTATATCTACAATAATATGTGGATCTGGATTACAAGATTATTTAAACTATAAATTCTATGATAAATCATGGAAAGAAAGAAAAGAATATGCCACTATTGGATATCAGGCTAAGTTTTATAAAACAACAGCAAAAATAGAATATGCTCCATTCTTTTCTAATAAAAAGAATTTTCATGAAAACTTTAAAAAGTATGTAAAAAGAGAATGTATTTCTTATGAAGATGGTCTTGATAAAGTAAAAGATTTTATTGAAAAAAGAGAATATATAGTAGTTAAACCTATCTCTGGTCTTGGTGGAGGAGGAGTAAGAAAAGTAGAAACTGCTTCTATCAAAGATATAAATAAATTCTATGAAGATTTAAAAACTAATAATGAATTTATCGAAGAATTAGTAATTCAAGATAAAGAATGGGATAAATTAAATCCAGGAAGTATTAATACTATAAGAGTATATACTTATGCTTTAAATGGTAAATCTAGAATATTATATGCATGTTCTAGAATAGGATCTTCCGATGCCATAGTAGATAATTTTCATTCTGGAGGAGTAGGAGTATTAGTAGATGTAGAAAAAGGATGTTTAGTAGGTAAAGCTATTAATAAAGCAAATGAAGCATCTGAAGTAACTCCAAGAACTAAAATAAAAGTAGATGGATATAAGATTCCTATGTGGGATGAAGTAAAGAAAATGGTTTTAGAAGCTGCACTTGTTAATGATAAAGTAAATATTGTTGGATGGGATGTAGCACTATCTAATAAAGGTCCACTTTTAATAGAAGGTAATAGAGGTCCTGGATGGGATTTACCTCAAGTACTATTAAATAGAGGTGTTAGAAAAGAACTAGAACAGATAGAAAAAGAGGTAAAAATTGCAAACAAATAAAAAAAATGTTAATGTATATTCTATTGTTAGTTTTATAGGATTTATATTAGGCAGCTATTTTTAATGATTAATAACAAGGTGTTTACCTTGTTTTTTATATGTGGTAATATATATCTAGTTATGGAGGTGATATTATGAGTAAGTTTAAACTAGTATCTAAATATAAACCATCAGGAGATCAACCTGAAGCTATTACTGACTTAGTTGATGGTATAAAACTAGGTAATAAAAGACAAGTATTACTAGGAGCTACTGGTACGGGTAAAACATTTACTATTGCAAATGTTATAGAAAAAATAAATAAACCTACTTTAGTACTTGCTCATAATAAAACTTTAGCAGGTCAATTATATTCAGAATTAAAAGAATTATTTCCTGAAAATAGAGTAGAATACTTTGTTTCTTATTATGATTATTATCAACCAGAAGCATATGTACCATCATCTGATACATATATTGAAAAAGATGCCTCAATTAATGATGAAATAGATGAATTAAGGCATTCTGCTACCTCAGCATTAGTATCTAGAAATGATACTATTGTAGTAGCTTCAGTATCATGTATTTATTCTTTAGGAGAAAAAGAAGAATATGAACATCAAACATTAACTCTTCATACTGGAGATATAATATCTAGAGATGATATCCTAAAGAAATTAGTAGATATGCTTTATGAAAGAACTAATTATGATCTAGTAAGAGGTTCATTTAGACCTAAAGGTGATACGATTGAAGTAATGCCTTCTTATTCATCATCAAACGGTTATAGAATAGAATTATTTGGAGATGAAGTAGAAAATATAATTGAATTTGATGTTGTAACTGGATCTGTTATTGAAAGAAAAATGACAATAACAGTATTTGCAGCATCTCACTTTGTTACATCAAATGAAAAAATAAAACTTGCTTGTAAGAATATTAGAAAAGAATTAGAAGAAAGATTAGAATGGTTTAAACAAAATAATAAATATCTAGAATATGAAAGATTACAACAAAGAACTAATTATGACCTAGAGTTACTTGAAGAAACAGGTTTTTGCAAAGGAATAGAGAACTATTCAAGACATTTAGCATTTAGAAAACCTGGAGATACTCCATCTACATTAATAGATTTCTTCCCAAAGGATTTTCTTTTAGTAGTGGATGAATCCCATGTAACACTTCCACAAGTTCGTGCAATGTTTAATGGAGATAGAGCAAGAAAACAAATACTTGTTGATTATGGTTTTAGATTACCATCAGCATTAGATAATAGACCACTTACATTTGATGAATTTAATTCTAAATTAAATGATGTTATTTATGTATCTGCTACTCCTGGAGACTATGAAATAGAGGACTCTAATAATAGAGTAATAGAACAAATTATTAGACCTACCGGATTACTTGATCCAACTATTGACGTTAGACCTTCAGAAAATCAAATAGATGATCTAATTAATGAAATAGATGAAAGAATAAAAAAGAATGAAAGAACATTAATTACTACTCTTACTATACGTATGAGTGAAGAATTAACTGATTATTTAAAGAATGCTGGATTTAAAGTGGCATTCCTTCATAATGAGATTAAAACTTTAGAAAGAATAGAAATAGTAAGAGACCTTAGACTTGGTAAATATGATGTAGTAGTAGGAGTAAACCTTCTTAGAGAAGGTATAGATATACCAGAAGTTAGTTTAATAGCCATTTTAGATGCTGATAAACAAGGATTCTTAAGAAGTACTAGATCTTTAATTCAAACTATTGGTAGAGCAGCTAGAAACGCTAATGGTAAAGTAATAATGTATGCAGACAGTATATCTGATTCTATGAAAGAAGCTATTGATGAAACTAATAGAAGACGTTCTATTCAAGAAAAATATAATGAAGTACATGGTATTACACCAACAACTATCATTAAACCAATAGCAGATATTATCAGAAATAAAGCTAAAGATGCTAGTGGTATTAAAGATACTAAGTACTCTAAGAAAGAAAAAGAAAAACTTATGAAAGAAATAGAAAAAGAAATGCTTGAGGCTGCTAAAGAATTAGACTTTGAAAGAGCAACTGAACTTAGAGATATATTATTTGAAATGAAAGCAGAATAATTCTGCTTTTTTTATTTTATTTTTATTATTTTAGTATTATAATCAAGATATAAGGGTATTGCCTATGAGCTTAGTTAAAAATATTACTAAAAAATCATACAACGATAGACTTAACACAACAATCTTTTATATCAATATATTTCTTATATTGGTACATGTTTTTCTTTCGGTTTTTTATATGCTAGCTCATCATAATTTGATGATAATAGTTAATTTATTCTCTATGATATTTTATCTTGTAAGTTTTTTATTTTGTTTTAAACATAAAAAAGCATATTTAAATATAGCGTTTGTAGAAATATGGATACATATGCTTTTATCATTTTGCTCTTTTGGATGGGAAGCATGTTTTCAAAACTGGATATTTGCCTTAGTAGCAGCGGTTTTCTTACCTGCATTTTCTCCAGAACATAAGGCTCAATCATATAAACAATCATATATATTTTCATTTATTATAGTATTATCTTATTTTATATTTGCGTGGATTACTAATACATTTAATTTAATTATTACAATTAAATTAGAAATATATCTTCAAAATACTTTATTCTTCTTTAATAATATGGTTGCTTTTCTATCTATTATTTTATTTGCGGTTACTTATACTAAAAATAAAGAGTCTAAAGAATTTGAACTTATTAGAAAAGCTAATTTTGATGAATTAACTGATATCTATAATAGACATGCTATAGATACTATTATGGAAGATATATTAAAAAGAAAGGAATCATATTCAGTAGCTATAATAGATATTGATTCATTTAAATTAGTAAATGATACTTATGGTCATAAATCAGGGGATATGGTTTTAAAAGATCTTGGTAGAATTATTTCTTCTTATTCTAACAAAGATATTAATGTTGGTAGATGGGGAGGAGAAGAATTCATTATTATAGCTAATAAAAATATATATTATAACGAATTTATATCTTTATTAGAGGATCTAAGAATAACTGTTAGTAAGAATAAATTTATTATTAAAAATAGAAGAACTATACATTTAACAGTTTCTATAGGATCTAAAAATATAAAAAATAGTATATCTTTAGAGAATTCAGTATCTTTAGCAGATAAAAACTTATATAAGGCTAAAGAACAAGGAAAAAATAGAGTTATATCATAGATTAAAGAAAGGAGGTTAATATGAAAAAGAGTGGTATATTAGGAACTATTACTTGGTTATATGGTATTATCGTAATAATTCTTGCAGTATTATCTTTATTTGCAGGTAAAATAGCTTTAATTGACTCTATAGCTAATATTTTAAAGATAGTTACTATGTTTGGATCTATTCCATTTATAATTATTGGTATTATAGCAATAATTATAGGTTCTAATAGAAATAGAGCTATTAATGGATTAATCTTTATTGGTATTGCTTACTTAATTCCTATAATAGTTGGTTTATTTAAATAAAAACAATCTACAAGATTGTTTTTTTATGTAAACAAATATATATTTTTATTATTTTATGTGTCATAATAAACGTAGGAGGGTGTTTATGGCAAGATTTGACTATTTAGATGAATCACCAATCGAGGAATTATTAAGTACTTATATTGATATTGATGGCGATATAAAATTCATGAAAATGAAGGTAGAACAAGGTAATGTTAAAAGCTATGAAAAAACTGAATATATAGATGTAGATATTCCTTCATATACTTTAAAAATGGAATATATTAAAAATTTGTTTTTAAAAATGCCAAAAGAAAAAATATTAAGTACGGAAAGAGATTATATAGAACGCCTACACGATATTTTTGAACGCCTTGAACATTTTAATGTAAATAAAAGTGATATGGATTTAATAAAATATAGAGCACAAAAATATGGTGAATATGTATCATTTTTAAGGGAAATTATTAAGGAACGTGGTATAGATGATGTAGCTCCTTTTAATAGTGATGATTATAAAGATTTTCCAACTTCTGAGGATAAGGCACAATTTAGTGATATTGATTCATCTCCATTTGGCAGTAAATAATTAATATGAATAAAAACAATCTGTTCGATTGTTTCTTTATTTTATATATTCTATAATAAAAATAAATACTAACTATACAATAATAATTAGTATAAGTCTAATGAAAGGAGGTATATTATGGAAGAAAAGAAGGGCGGAAAAGGTTTAGCTATAGCATCTTTAGTTATGGGTATTCTTGCTATTGTTAATTCGTTTATTCCATTTTTAAACATAATTTCATATATTTTTGCTATACTTGCTATTATTTTTGGTATTATCGGTATAGTAAAGAAAAATGGATTAGGAATGGCAATTGCAGGTTTAGCTATGGGTGTTCTATCTATGATTCTTGCTACTACAATTAATCATGGTACTGTAAAAGTAATTGATGACGCCGTTAATGAAGTAAAAAATGCTTATGTTGATATTAATGGAAAAACATCATTCAAATTAAATGAATCTTTCCAAAATAAGTATGAAAAAATCACAGTGACTGAAATTAATACTGATTTTAAAGATTATAATGAATTCTTTGAACCTGATGCTGGTAATAAAGTTGTAATGGTTAAACTTGAAATTGAAAATGTAAGTACTGAAAATGATGAATTATATGTTTCTTCAATGGAATTTAATGCCTATGCTGATAGCGTTGCAGCTGAGAGTTTCTATGGTGCTAATGACAGTTATAACAGTATAACAGCAACTGTTGGAAAAGGTAAAAAGGCAATAGGATATTTATTCTATGAAGTTCCAGCTAATGCTCAAAAAATTACTGTAGAATACAATGCAAATTTTTGGGTTGAAGGAAATACAGTAGAATTCATAATTCAATAATAAAATGTAGCTTATGCTACATTTTTGTTTATAGGAGGTTATATGGGTAAAGAATCAAGAACAAGAAATACAAATAACTATAAAGGTATGGGAATAATGCTACTTTGTATATCTTTATTTGTAGGATTTATAATTCTATTTGCAGGTGAAACTATACCAGGTATTATTATAATATGTTCTGGTATAACATTATTCTTTACTTTTATATTTATGTATTCTATTTGTTATAGATTAGATTTACTAATTGATAAAAAATAAAAAACAATCTGTTCGATTGTTTTTTTCTTATATTTTGATATAATATCAAATGTTTGGAAGTGATATTATGAACGATAAGATTACTGTTAGAGGCGCAAGAGAAAACAATTTAAAAAATATTAATATAGATTTACCTAAGAACAAGTTAATTGTTATGACTGGAGTTTCTGGATCAGGTAAATCTTCTTTAGCGTTTGATACTATATATGCAGAAGGTCAAAGAAGATATGTAGAAAGTCTATCTAGT
>JAEEGL013537189.1_pt1 | contig 12989 bp, 3 predicted proteins | sample 9134231 | NCBI WGS metagenome assembly JAEEGL01 (sample SAMN16246548, study PRJNA631951) | gut metagenome | biome: gut microbiome; feature: rumen; material: fiber-attached | host: Bos | place: Iran: Karaj | collected 2018-10 | reverse complement strand
GTGGGTAACGCAGATTACAGTACCCTTATACTGCTGCAAGTGCTGTTCGAGCCAGTGGATTGACTCTGCGTCCAAGTGGTTAGTAGGCTCGTCGAGCAACAAGATGTCGGGTTCGGTGAGCAACAGGCGGCACAGAGCCACGCGACGGCGTTCGCCACCAGAGAGGTGAGCCACAGACTCGTCGCCATCGGGACAACGCAGTGCGTCCATTGCGCGTTCCAACTTCGAATCGATGTTCCACGCATCGGCAGCGTCAATCTTGTCCTGCAGCTCGGCCTGACGGTTCATAAGCTTGTCCATCTTGTCGGGGTCCTCGTAGTACTCGGGCAAACCGAACAAATCGTTTATCTCCTCGTACTCCTTCAGCATCGACACAATTTCGTGTACGCCTTCCTCGACGATTTCCTTCACGGTCTTGCTGTTGTCGAGTTCGGGTTCCTGTGGCAGATAGCCCACTGTGTATCCTGGCGAGAATGCCACTTCGCCCTCGAAAGCCTTATCGACACCTGCGATAATCTTCAGCAGGGTTGACTTTCCCGAACCGTTAAGACCGATTATACCGATTTTAGCACCGTAGAAGAACGACAGGTAAATGTCCTTCAAAATCTGCCTCTGCGGCGGTATCTTCTTGCTTACGTTGACCATCGAGAAGATGATCTTGTTGTCTATATCACTCATGTTTGTATTTTTACAAATGAAAATGCAAAGATAAGGAAAGATTCGATAATTTAACAATTTAAGGATTTAACAATTCAAGAATTTAAGGATTCAAGGATTTGAAAATTTAGCTTTGCAGCGTAAGGTTGTGTTTCCTCACCCTCATCGCGGAGGCTAATTAAAATACGCGATACGGAACGGGGAGCGCTGCGGAGACTGCTATCCGCGATCGCATGGTTATTACCGCTCGTTATGTTATTGCCCAAATTTAACGCCATGTAGGGGCAGGTTTAAAACCTGCCCCTACATAACGGAGGGCAAATAACATTACGTTTATTGTTGTTTTACAACCTTGCGGTTGATGACGAAATCGGCGGTGCCAACCCTAACCGTATAGGTTGCATCGGGCAAATTGCCGAAATGCAATACCGTCTGGTAGCTGTTTTGCGGTGCACCGACCTCCTCGGTATAGACGAGGCGGCCAAGCATATCGTAAACATCGATGCGGGCGGGACGGTCGCCGAAGTTCTCCAGTTCGACCGTGAGGTCGCCGCCGAACGGGTTGGGGTAAGCAAGCACTTCGGGTTCGCCGCTTGCCTCGATGCAGTTGGCAACCACAATTTCCGATGCGGTGCGAGTGCCGTCGTAGTCGACCTGCACGAGACGGTAGTAGTTGTCGCCGCCATGCACGCCGTAGTCGGTGTAGCTATAGTCGAGCGGAGCGATGCTGTTGCCGGCGCCTGCAATGCGGGCAATCTCGGTGAAGTTTATAGCATCATCCGAACGTTCGAGCGAGAAGTAGTCATTGTTGCGCTCGGAGGCGGTTGTCCACTCTACGAGCGAGGAGCGACCGTCGCAGGTTGCAGTGAGGGCGGTAAGCTCGATTGGGAGGACGGTGCTGTGGTTCTTTGAACCAAGTGATACTATCTTGGAATATGCTCTTGTAGCAGGAATGCTAACATCAACGCTTATTGTTCCGTATGGATAAGCGGAAACGCTATGGTTTGCTCCGCCAATATTTTCCCAGCAGTTGCCATTCCAGAATGCACCATAAACATCACCTCCGTTGTGGGTCGGACTAACCGAGTTGAAGTGCGCACTGCTGTCGACAGACGAAACTGTCAATTTAGCATTAAGAACACCAGTTGTCGCAATATCCCAGTACTCGAAGTTGCTTACATGGTCGAACTGCGTGGTGTTGCCACTGCACATATCGTTTATGTTCCACCAGCGAGGATATACATCCAAGCCGAAGCCTGCTGGATTGTTGTGATAGCGTACCGAAACACCAGAAACATCGCTCGAAACCTTAACCTTACCAAGCACGTTGTTTTGTCCAGTCGGGAAAGTAAAGCCATTTGCACTGCCGGTCTTTGTAACCATACCTTCGACGTAACTATTGTAAGTCATAGTTTCAGCATTGGCAACACTCGAACTTGTTCCAAATGTTACAAGATCTTTCTTTACAATACCATCGGTAAATGTTGCATCGCCTGTTATTGTTACGCTGCCAGCAGGCACAATATCGCCGCCCTGGTTGTAGAAGGTAACGTTTCCAAGAGTGATATTGTTGCTTATTGTCTGGTCGCCACCATTAGACGATGGACCACAGAACACAACCGTACCATCTGTTTTCGCCAGTGTAGCATCAGCGCCCCTCAACGAACCGATGTTATCGAGATTACCTGCAATGTTCAAGGTCTTGCCTGAGGGAACAGTAAGCGATGCGCCATTGGCAATTGTAAGGTTGAATGCGTTTGCATCACCCGTCTGTACTGGCCAGCCAGCACCAGAACCACGGTTTGTACACTGCGAAGCACCTATATATACGCTGTCGGTAAGCGACGGCAATACGCTTGCAACACGAAATTCTTCCTCGTAGTCGTTGTAGGTGTACCAGTTGGTATTTACATTCCAGTCGGTGCTTGCCGCGCCACGCCAGATATAAGTGTAATCCGAAAGATCATCAATATCGTCGGGAACATTAATCTTGATTACAGTATCGACCATACCACCGCAACCGTTTCCGTCGTAAACTTCCACACCATATACATCTGATGATGAAGCGGGTGTAACATCGCTTAGCAGATGCGCTGTCGCTCCAGTGACAGGATGGCTTATCCTCTCGTCGTTGAGCCACCAGTAGTAGTGAGGTGTACCCGATACTGTTCCCGTACCAATAGTAGAAAGACTTGCATCTATTGTTGTAGTTTCACCAAGACATATAGTTGTAGGATCCATGCCTGGTTTTGTAGGCTGTGTTATTGTGTACGAGAACTCCCTGCCTGGCGACTTGCAGCCGAGATTATCGTGTATGATAAGCTCGCAGTTGCGGTCGGCACCATCAGGATATGTAGGTATTGTTATATGATTGCTTGCGACATTCTGCAAGGTAGGATGAATGAAGAAGTTTGTATGCAAGCTCGGATCTACAAGGCTGCCAGGATATACAAGGCTGAGCGTATCGTTGCCACTGCCTGGGCAATCGCCAAGGCTGGTTGATTCGAGTTCTACATTGTAACTCCAAGCCTCATCCACTATAGACTTTAGCACTATCTCCCACTCAAAAATATAGCCATTGTCACCTGCCCACGAGTCGCAGACCTTTATTTTCCATTCTCCATTAAGTGGGCAACCGACAAGTCCAGAAAAATCTTCAAATGGATGATAGAATTGAGTATGGTTTGCTACATTAGAAGGTATAACTGCCATTTCGGTATTAATTCCAGGCTGATGATTTTCAATTTCTCTTACATATTTATATGTTCCATTGGCATACCCATATCCAGATGTTGTATTATTAGACCAACAATAATCGTAACCTACACCATGAGGTTGCAAACTTGCATCACAAGCATCACTATCGTCATCTATTCGAGAAGGCTCTCCGAAAGCCAAATAAGAGACAAAAGAGCCCCAGTCTTCATCATAATTATATGAGGCGTAGTCATTTGCTGAATATTCATATCGAACAAACTCATAAACGAACCCATCTTTACAAAAATCAGCAGGGGGATGTGCTGTAGCAGCATTAACCATATTTCTTACTGGATTATAAAGTGACGACCATAAGTTATCTTCTATTACAAAAGCTGTAGCTTCTGCTCTATTTCCCGTTCCTGAATAGTATGATCCATTATATACTACATACGTCAATGCATAATAAACGTACCCTGGGTTTGAATCCTCCCCCTTCACACAATTACCTAGGTCATAATATTTTTTATATAATGCATAACACCATAATGTAGTGTATGGCCAATCATACACAAAACCATCTTGTGCGTCTCCAGTTGCATATTTATCTTCCAATATCAATGCCGACTGACCATTAGGACAAACTACAGATATTTGCATATCGCCTATAAACGAATGTTCAAGATTAATCCTTACATAGTCGATATTGTCAGCCGATTCGATTCGTGCATCAGACGGGAAGTCGGCAAATGTAGCACCAGACTCATAACAAGGTTCGCCATAAACGTTAGCACAACCGTCTGGCAGGAATGTAACCTCCGACTCACCCTTTGATGCCTTGATATCAATGGCCTCATTTTCAATATCGATTACTACATTTGGTACATTGTGATTACCAACTACTATCTCGTGCGAATTACCTACACATATACGACCTGCCGAAGGGTCGTCGCCTGTAATGAGAAGACCTTTTGATACGCGCGCCCTTATAGGAATGTTAGCTGGACAGCCATTGGTTGCTACGGCATGTAGGGTTATGTCGTGTCCCATGGCGTACGACACTGGATAGTTGAGCGAGGCTCCTGTATAATTATTTATAATTCCATTGTGAGGATTAACTTCCCATGTACAGCTTGATAATGTATGATTAGCATCAGGGGCTGCCATAATCCTAAGTACAGAACCATAGCATACATCAAAAGTAAGCACACCGTCAATAACAGTACCATCGTCATCCGATTGTGCTCCGTCGGGTTTCGTTACAGTAACCGAAAATCCACTGCAATCCTTGTACTTGGCATACAAGATCATAGGTCCTGTCGGCGTAACAAAATCTCCAGCATCGTATGCAACATCGCCATACTGCGAAGTACTCCAGCCTATGAAAGTACCTGAACTACATTCCGGTATAACACTACTAAGTGCGACAGGTATATTTGCCAGACCATATGTTGAAGGAATATCGGTCGCTCCTGCACAATTGGCAGTAGTATTGTAAGAAATTTCGCATACCGCAGCCTTATCAATGCAAAACTTAGCATTGGGACGATAATATGACCTACTTGTAGTACCAGAGTACGACGACCAGCCGCTACCACCTTCTACTGCGACTGGATTCGGATTCTGTTCGGGACTACTTGAAGTAGAATAAGCATACACAGTCTTATATGTAGAACCATTTTCTGCACTGAAACTTGTTGCTGCACTTGCTGATGCCTTGCTATGCAATGCAACTACTATATTTTTGCTGCCATCGGTATACATGAAATCATCGATATTAAATACATTCCAACCTTCTGTAATTCTCAGACCTCCAGCATATACAAGAGTCATGTCACTTACTGGAATAAAGTCTGTAGCACTTGTAAAGGCATTCTTGTCGGTCATTGCCATGTATATTTTTACATTCCTGTAAACAGAATTATCAGCTCTTGAGTCGAATGCTATACTACGGATAATACCAGTACCTGTTGGGTCCGACCCTCTAATTTCAGAAGCAGTATATATCATCTGGGCATAACTCATGTATGATTCGCCACGCAAAGGCACTTCGGACGATGTAGTTGCACCATTTACAACAACCTCACACGAGTTCGAAACATTTATAGTATAGAAAGCCTCGGAAGCACAATATTCTCCAGATGCCTCGTAAATGGCAGTTATAGTAACCAATCCTTCGTTACCGACCAGCACCACATGTCCAGCATTGTCAACAAGCGCAACATCAGTATTGTCGGACGAATAAGTAATTGTACCAGAACCAATTTCGTTGCGCAATACGGGCGGCATGAAAGCTACTCCAGTGAGAGCGTACATATAATCATCTTCAAATGCGAAAACTTCGGAACGAGGCGTACAGCAATCATCGGCTGTAATTGTAGCAGCCCATCCTGCAGCAACATCAGAGTCATCAGACTGCCACTCAATGGTCATTGTACCGCTTGTAGCCACATAGTCGTGGTTAAGGTCGATACGGTGGGCGTCGCAGCCAGTCTGACCCCAGGCGAGCATGGTACCAGTTGCAATGTCGCCGTCGTAAATCTTCATGAAATCGTAGCGACCACATGGGTTGTCGGCATTAAGCTCGGTAACGAACTGCGAAAAGTTTATGGTTATGTCGCCGCGAGAGGTAAACACTGCAGCTCGAGGGCCCGTAAAGAATTCGTCAACGGCATAGTTTCCATCTGCCCCGCCATCATCGTAGAAATTGTATATTGTTCCACACTCTATTGTACGGCGTATTCCCTCGCCCATGATTATGTCGGTACCGCTAACAGTAAGTGTGTACGAAGTAGACTTGGCGCAATATACACCATCTTCGGTGTCGAGGGTCGCAGTAATTACGGCTAAGCCCTCTCCAACTATTGAAACCTCTCCTGTAGTCGGGTTTACTGTTGCTACCGATGTATTTGACGAAGAGTACTCTGGGGTAGCACCTGTGAAGTTGTTGAGACGTGGTGCCGTGAATGCAGTACCTATAGTTGCACCTGCATGTTCTGCGGCAAAAGCAAACGTACCGGTACGCTGCGTACAACGCTCAATACAGAACTTGATTTCTGGTCTCTCAGAAGTAATAGTTCCATTACTAGTAGCAACATTATTAGTTAAACTAATACTAGAAGATGAATTTGAGATGTAAGCCGCCATATTGGAACTATTGGTATGGTAAAAATTTGGATATTGCACAGATCCTTGTGTTGTCGAAGTACGCCTGATAGCAACTACAATATTGCTAGTTCCATCCCATTCCCAATTATGAGAACTTATATCTATAACGTTCCAGCCATTGTTTGCAGATGTAAAAGTCATTGTTCCCGAATACACTTGCGTAAGGTTGGCATCAGTTATCCATGTTGTAGGAACTGTGTTTTGAGTTGTCTGTCCAATATAAACTTCAAAACTCAATGCAGAAGACGTGCTTTCTTGATAATGCAAAGATATTTCATTCACGATACCACCACCTGGAGCAAGCTCTGATGCCAAGTATAGCTGCTGGGTATAAGCGTAATAATTATTCCACGTATATATGCCTCCATATGTACCGCTGGATGAATAATTTGTACCATTTCCGATCTTATCGCATCCTATCGTAACCGAACATGTTGCTTCGTCGGAACAGTAAGCGTCATTGGCGGTAAGTCTTGCCCTTATTGTTGTTGTTCCCTCGGCAACGGCGGTAACTAGACCGCTGCTGCTTACTGTGGCTATGTTGGTGTCATCCGACGACCAAGTAAGGTTTCCGCCACCATTGTAGCTGGCCGACAGTTGGCGAGAATCGCCTATGTTCATATTGCCTGCTACACATCCCGAGATGCTGAGACCTGGATTGGTACAAGTTATAGAAACATTATAAGTCACAACCTTGGAGCAGTAGCCGCTAGAGGCAGGAATTGTAACAGTTATGGTTGCATTGCCCGAATTAGTAGTATTGACGGTAAGTACACCGCTATTATTTACCGAAGCTACGCTTGTATTGTTAGACGAATATGTAGTACCCGCAGGCAGACTGCTACCATTGTATGTAATTGCTGGCGTAAACGGGGAAACGCTTGCACCTTGCGAATAGTTGAACGGTCCAGGAACCACAACAGTAGGCTCGGAGCAGGTTACATCAATATCGCAAGTTGCTGTACGAGCGCAGTAAGAGTCACTTGCAGCAAGAGTAGCAGTGATGGTAGCCGAGCCCATGCCTACGGCGCTAACAAGCCCCGTATTGCTTACGGTTGCCACACTTGTATTATCCGACGACCACGTTACAGCGCCGCCGCCAAGTCGCGAATACGACAGCTGCTGCGTACTGCCAAGCGCAAGATTTCCACCTGCCGGGCAACCCGAAATGTTGAAATTGGGATCAGTACAGCAATTTTCGGCAGTGATAGTTGCCGCCCAACCAGAATAATTCAAACTATAATCAGAATGCCAAACGACGGTCATTGTACCACTAGTGGCAATTACATCAGAAGGAACTGTTGTGCCCGATGCTGTCCTTATCAAATTGCCACCATCATAAACCTCCATATAATCATGTGTACTTTCTGTATAAAAACTAGAGAATGACAATGTTATACGTCCATTTGACGTAAATGTTGCCCTATAATCCTTACTATCCGTATATTTTCCGCTACATCCGCCCTCATCGTAGAAACAGTAGGTGGTTCCGCAATTGATGGTTTGGGAAATATTTTGATTCAAAATAATAGTTTCATTGCAGTTGGGACAATCGACATAAAAAACAACAGCAGGACGATAATTTCCTCGATTACCATTGCCACTAAAATCCGTATTACTTCCACCACTCCTATATAATACTGAATTTGAAACCTCTGTGCATCCAAAAAAATTATTATTATTACTATTAGAACTAGTATTATCATCAACAGAAATGACTAGATTGCCCCCTTTATAATCATAATCTGTTATATCAAAATAATACCAACCAACAGCACTCATACTAATTGTGCCACTAAAGACTTCCGTTGAATATCCCTTCCAATCACTATCGCTACTATAAGTTGTGCTTGTCGTTTCATCCAAATATATTTTTATAGTCCTGCTTGCTGCGACATTATAGTGTGATAAATAAAACGCTATCTTATTAATCTTGCAACATGATGCTATACCACATTCGCTTAACTCAGAAGCTGTATATATCATTTGCATTGATGTATATTTTTTTGTCATCCAAATAGGAATAGTATATCCCCACACATTAGGTGGTGTTAAGCAACCTCCAGTTCCATGAGGAATATAAATCGGTCCAGTCTCAGCCCTTGTGCTAACAGCCATTTCTGGGATAAGTTCTTCAGAATAATCAATATTTTCTACTAAAGCCTCACAATCATCACCTTCATTTATTCCTTCGCGAGTATCCTCGGTGCGCAAAACCATGTTGCTTACGGCATCGGCAGGCTGGGTGGCAAGTTGCTTCGGTGCATCAATACTAGCACGCTTAAGCTCAAGGTTTCCCTTTGCAGCTTCTGGCAGTGCCTTAACCTTTAGGTCGGCTTTCTCGAGTTTTATCTCTCGCGGAGCAGTTTTCACCTCCTGTCCCCACGCTTCTCCTCCCAACATCATGCACAGGCAGAGAGCCAGAATTGTTAAAACGGATTTAAAATGTAAAAATTTGCTGCGGGAAGCTGCAGAATTAGCATCCAGGCAAATTTGCTGTTTTTCAATAAGATTCCCTTTCTCCATAATAATCAATGTATTAGCAGTAGAGACAGCGTCCCTATATATTCCTAAATCGGTTGTCATATTTCCACACTTCGTGCCCATAATAGGCGTTAACAAATAGATTAAAAATTAACACAAATAAAACCAACGAGCCTACGTATAGTAAACACGTTACAAAAGTATAATATTATTGTATTTAATAGGTAGAATTACGCGGTTATTATACATACAAGAGCACAAATGATAGTATATAGCAGATTTTTTATACGAACAATAAGAGAAGAAAGAGGAAAGAGTTTTCTGAGGGGCGAAACGGAAGAATAAAACGACAACAAATGGTTCCTCGCGGGGCTCGGAACGAAAGAAGGAAACGACAACAAGGACAACATTAAACAACAAGGGACAACAAGAGGGTTCCTCGCAGGGCTCGGAACGAAAAAGATGAAACGACAACTAGAACAACAAAAGACAACAAAGGACAACAGATGGTTCCTCGCGGTGCTCGGAACGAAGATGATTTACCACGAATTACACGAACCTTTAGCTCGGCGTAGCCAATCTGCACGAATAGGTTCCTCGCGGGGCTCGGAATGAAAAAGATGAAAACGACAACTAGAACAACAAAAAACAACAAGGGACAACAAATGGGGTTCCTCGCATAGCTCGGAACGAATATATTATACCACGAATTGCACGAATATGCACGAATAGGTTCCTCGCGAGGCTCGGAACGAAAGAAAAGAAAACGACAACTAGAACAACAGGGGACAACAAAACACCGACAGTCCACTCCTGCAGTCATCGCGGAAGCTAGTCGTAGCACGCGATACGGAACGGGGAGCGTTGCGGTGACTGCTATCCGTGATCTCATACCAACAAAGAGACAAATGTATTATAGTTAGAAAGGAATTTCGTTCCGCTCGAGCCGCGGAGGCTTTTACTTTTTTTGTCACCAAAAACAGTAAACAAAAAAAGTGTGCCCGCTGAGTCTGCTTCGCTAAAAATCGGTTCCACTTCGCTAAAAGTCATTAACTTGCCTTCATTCCATTACGGCCTCGAACAGAATGACTTTTTACGCTCCGTTTCTCCGATTTTCTTAACGCTCACCAGCCAAGGCGGCAATCAAGGTATCTCCTTCCAGTCGATGTGTTTAATAAATAATTTTTGCTTCGAGAGATTACGTCAGAACTAATAGAGAACCGACAGTCCACCCCTGCAGTCATCGCGGAAGCCAGAACGCACACGCGATACGGCATGGAGAGAGTTGTAGCGATCGGCTATCCGCGATGACGGAGGAGGAAGAAAAAAAACAAGTAACATTACTCAGTCGAAAAAACCGATTATTTCAAAAAAGGCTAACAGGCGAACAGGCGGACAGGCGGACAGACGGGGCTAAAAGGCTGGAAGGCTAAAAGCCAATTTTTCAAACAACATCAAACCACTTCAAACCATCTCAAACAACATCAAACCATCTCAAACAACATCAAACCACTTCAAACCATCTTGAACTTTTGAACCCTTGAAGTACAATCGTGCCATGGCGCGATTCTTCAAACCATCTCAAACCACCTTGAACTTTTGAACCCTTGAAGTACAATCGTGCCATGGCACGATTCTTCTTCAAACCATTTGAAACCACCTTCAAACAACCTTTAGCTCGCGCTAGCAATTTCAAACCCAAAGGCTAACGGGCGACCTAGATGCGCAATATAACACTGTGCAAATGTTGGAAAAACGGACAAAATATTTTGTTTTTGTGTTGGAAAAACGGACAAAATAGATTAATTTTGCGTTGGAAAAACGGACAAAACATGATTAAACGAAAGATAGACAGATACTTAGCTGACTTTTACTTAAAGAACAAAAAGGCATTGCTTGTTACAGGAGCTAGACAAACAGGAAAATCCTTTTCGATTCGACAGTTCGGAAATACACATTTCGACAATTTTGTGGAAATTAACTTTCATGAGCACCCCGAATTTGTTGCCATGCTATCGGAAGCAGAAGGAAGCAACGATATTATATTGAGATTGTCTGCATTTGCAAGCAAACCTCTGGTTAAGGGCAAGACATTGATCTTTTTTGACGAAGTGCAGGAATTTCCCGAAATTGTTACCGCCATAAAATTCCTTGTCGAAGAAGGGAGCTACAAGTATGTTCTTAGCGGCTCGCTACTCGGAATCGAACTTAACGATTTGCGTTCGGAACCTGTGGGATATTTGGACATAAAAGAAATGTTTCCGCTTGATATCGAGGAGTTTTTTACTGCCCTAGGCATAAGCCAAAAGGTGATGGATGCGGTAAGACTGGCATGGGAGCAAAAGTCGCCTGTTGATTCGTACGTCCACGGAAAACTAATGGAATTATTCAGGCTTTATCTTATTGTAGGTGGCATGCCAGCCGTTGTCCAAAAGTACATCGACACCAACAATCTACAGGAAGTGCTTGCCGAACAGCAGTCGATAATTAGGCTTTACAAACGCGACATCGCAAAGTACGACCGCAACAACAAGCTATATCTTGAAGAAATATTCGAATTGATTCCACCCGAACTCAATGCAATAAACAAGCGTTTTATTCTCAAGAACCTAAACGAAAACATAAAGTTTTCGCGCTTCGAAAATAGTTTTATCTGGCTAAAGGATGCAGGAGTTGCAATCCCGGCATACAATGTAGAGGAGCCTACTTCACCACTAAAACTATCGCGTTCCCGCAGTTTGTTCAAGCTGTTCCAGAACGACTTGGGACTGCTTGCTGCGCAATATGCCGACGGCATACAGATTAGGATTTTGTCAAATGCAGCAGATATAAATTTTGGCTCTGTCTACGAAAATGCCGTTGCTCAGGAATTGCTGGCTCATGGTTTCGACCTATACTATTTCAATAGCAAGAAGCAGGGCGAACTAGACTTTGTTGTCGAACAAAGCGGAAAGATCGTACCAATAGAAGTCAAATCGGGGAAAGATTACCGGAGGCACAACGCTTTGTCGAATGTGATGGGCAACAGCAACTATGGCATCAAATGCGCGTATGTGTTCTGCAACGACAATGTGAGTCAATCGGGAAATGTTTATTATTTGCCTATTTATATGGTAGCCTTTATGGAGAAGAATGTTCCGGTTGACATTGTATATCGTTTAGATTTGTCCGGATTGCAATGATAATTGCAGCGGAAAACAAATCTTCAAATCCACCTATTCCACCTTCACTCTTATTCCCGTGCTGTGGCTCGTATATTCGGGTGCGTACATGCTTTGGATAGTCGTGATGCCATTCGAGAAGTTGCCCTTCTGCGTTGCGATGACTTGATACTCAAACACGTAGGTGCCCTTTGGAAGAATGTCGATGAAGAAATTTACCGATGCGTCCTTTATCGACTGGTAGTAGCCCAGTGAGTGCTTGAACCTGTAGCCCGAAAGTTTTTCGGTTGGCTCGAAAGCTGCGGCACGCATATCCTTCAGGTGGACATATTCCATATTGCGGTCAACTTCGATTTCGATGCGGACTGTAACCTTGTCGCCGACCTTGAGGTTGGCATTCTTCTGCGTAATCGGCACAATCACTTCCTTGCCGTTCTCCACACGGTTGACGAACAAATCCTTGCGAATCTTCAGCGGAGTGTCCTCGAAGCCCTTTATCTTGTCGATGTCATCGTAGTACTGCCAGTAGATGCTTCCCCATGCCACGGTGCTGTCGGCCTTGGTAACCGAAACTTCGCTCCACGAGTTTTCTATCTCATCCTTCTTCCAGGCTTTCTTGTAGTAGCCGGTGCCATCTTCGGTCTTTTCGGTGGCAAGGTCGATGGTCTTGTCGCCAAGGGTGATTGTCGGGTAGTCGGTTTCACCGAGAATGCTTGTGCCGTCAAGCAATAACGCATAAACGGCTTCGGCGGTTGCCTTGGTGGTCTTCCAGCGGTTGGTCTGCTTCTGCTTCAACAGCCATACCTTCATATCGTTGACATC
>JAEEGL012113619.1_pt1 | contig 12989 bp, 11 predicted proteins | sample 9134231 | NCBI WGS metagenome assembly JAEEGL01 (sample SAMN16246548, study PRJNA631951) | gut metagenome | biome: gut microbiome; feature: rumen; material: fiber-attached | host: Bos | place: Iran: Karaj | collected 2018-10 | reverse complement strand
GACATCACGCCCAAGCCCCTGCGCGCCAAGGCCAACGGCATCATCAATATCATGGGCTATTTCGGCGGCGCCTTCGCCACCGTCCTCGGCCTGGCCTTCGTGCTGTCCCATTACATCAACTCCCCCGTGGCCGAGCGTAATCTCTGGACCATCGAGCTGCCCTTCATCATCGCCTCCGCGCTGATGGTGATCTCCGCGCTGGTGCTGTTCAAGACCATCCGGGAGAACGAGCTGGCCGTGGAGCTGAAGGACGAGATGGAGCGCGGCGAGCAGATGGCCGCCGTGGAGACGCCCATCGACGACGACAAGCCCATGTCCAGGGCCAACCGCAACATGCTGCTGGCCATCCTGGGCGCCGAGTTCCTCTGGTTCATGAGCGACAACGCCCTGGGCACCTACGTCGGCAACTACGTGATCTACTACCTGAACTCCGTGTCCAGCGCCACGATGATCCTGACGATCCTCGGCGGCCTGGCGTCCGTGGTGGGCTTCGCCATCGCCGGCGGCATTGCGGACAAGATCGGCCGCAAGTGGACCATCTCCACGGGACTGATGATCACCTTCCTGGGTCTGATCGTCATGTGCTTCGTCGTGCCCACCGGCGTGACCGCCGCCAACGCCGCCCACGGCGAGTTCACCTTCCCGACCCTGCTCTACGCCGTCTGGGTGCTCAAGGGCTTCGGCATGGCGCTGGTGCATAACTGCTCCTTCCCCATGGTGGTGGAGCTCTGCTCGTCCAAGAAGATCGGCAAGTTCACCGGCTATTACTACGCGGCCAGCATGTCCGCCCAAACGGCGACGCCCGTGCTGCTGGGCCTGGTCCTGCGGGCGGCCAACGCCTGGCGCGCCCTGCCGGTCTACGCCTGTATCCTTACGCTGCTGAGCTGCACGGTCTTTACCTCCCTCGTCAAGAACATCAAGGCCGGCAAGGTGGCCAACGTCACAGGCCTCGAGGCCCTGGGCGGCGATGATTGAGGAGAACGTCATGCTGTGGACAGCGTTGATCCTGCTTGCCCTGATCGTGCTGGGCGAGCTGTACACCCTGGCCCTGCGGTGCCGCCGGGGCCACCCGGACTGGAAGATCCTGCGGCTGTGGCGCTACGCCCACCGGGGCTTCCATGACAAGCCCGTCATCCCCGAGAACTCCATGGCGGCCTTCCGCCGGGCGGTGGAGAACCGCTTCGGGGCGGAGCTGGACGTCCACCTGATGAGGGACGGCAGGCTGGCCGTGATCCACGACAGCAGTCTGCTGCGGACCGCCGGCGCGGACGTGGCCGTGGAGGACCTGACGGCGGAGGAGCTGGAGCAGTACCGCCTGGAGGGCACCGGGGAGCGGATCCCTCTGCTGGAGGAGGTGCTGGAGCTGTTCCAGGACCGGACGCCCCTGGTGGTGGAGCTGAAGAGCGAGCGGGGCAATTACAACGAGCTGGCCGCCGCCACGGTGGCCGTGCTGGACAAGTACCGGGTCCGGTACTGCATCGAGTCCTTCGACCCCCGGTGTCTGGTCTGGCTGCGGAAAAACCGGCCGGAGATCGTGCGGGGCCAGCTGTCCGAGCAGTTCCTGCGCCATAAGGAGGACGGGACCGATCTGAGCCGGGCCGTCCGGTTCATCCTGGGCAATCTGCTGATGAACTTCCGGGCGGTGCCGGATTTCATCGCCTACCGGTTCTCCGACCGGGACTGCCTGAGCCTGCGCTGGTGCCGGAAATTCTACAAGGTGCAGGAGGTCAACTGGACCATCCGCAGCCGGGAGGAGATGATCGCCGCCGAGAAGGCGGGGAACCTGGTCATCTTCGAGCAATTCGACCCAAGAGGAGAGGCAAAATGAGAGTGATCACCGGAACTGCCAGAGGCAGACGGCTGAAGGAGCTGGAGGGGATGGAGACCCGTCCCACCACCGACAAGGTGAAGGAGAGTCTGTTCTCCATCATCCAGTTCGACATCGAGGGCCGGCGGGTGCTGGACCTGTTCGCCGGCACCGGTCAGCTGGGCATCGAGGCCCTGAGCCGGGGCGCCGCGGAGTGCGTGTTCGTGGACCGGCGCAGCGACGCCGTGGAGCTGATCCGGGAGAACGTAAAGCTGTGCGGCCTGGAGGACAGGTCCCGGATCAAAAAGGGAGACGCCCTGGCCTATCTGCGCGGCGGCGAGAAGTTCGACCTGATCTTCCTGGACCCGCCCTACGCCTCCGACCTGCTGGATCAGGCGCTGGAGGACATCACAAGGTTTGACATTTGCCGCGGGCATGGTATAATTGTAGCGGAAAGTCCGGCGGACCGCCTGCTGCCGCCGGTGCGGCCCCCGTACTCCCTGTACCGGGAGTACCGCTACGGCAAGATCAAGCTGACGGTGTATCATCGCAGCGGAAACGAGGACGATGCATGAGTACTGCAATTTATCCCGGCAGCTTTGACCCCATCACCCTGGGCCACCTGGACATCATCCGCCGCTCGGCGGCCTGCTTCGACCGGGTGATCGTGTGCGTGATGGTGAACTGCGAGAAGAAGAACCCCATGTTCACCGCCGAGGAGCGGGTGGAACTGATCCGGGCCAGCGTGGCCGGCATCGACAACGTGGAGGTGGAGTCCTTCAGCGGCCTGCTGGCGGATTACGCCGTGTCCAAGGGTGCCTGCGTCCTGGTCAAGGGCGTGCGCAACGCCACGGACTTCGACCAGGAGTACCAGATGGCGAATATCAACCGGGGGATCCACCCCCAGCTGGAGACGGTGCTCCTGCCCTCCAGCGCACCCTATCAGCACTTCAGCAGCACCATGGTGCGGGAGATGATCCGCTATGGTCAGCCGATGGAGAAATACGTACCCGCACCGGTGGCGGAGGAATTGAAAAGAAAGGAAAGGGCTTAAAGATGGAAGAGAAAGATGTCAAGCGCCTTCTGGATATGCTTTTCAGCGTGGTTGACGAGGCGAAGGGCGCCGCCTTCAGCTCCGACAAATGCGTGATCAACCGGGACGAGGTCCTGGATCTGGTGGAGGAGATCCGGAACAAGCTGCCCATGGAGATGAAAAAGGCCCAGGAGCTGATCCGCGCCCGGGATGAGTTCATCGCCGCCGCCAAGAAGAAGGCGGAGGATATCCTGCGCCATGCCCAGCTGGAGGCCGAGACCAAGGTCTCCGAGAGCGAGATCATCCTGCAGGCCCGCCAGAAGGCCAGCGAGATCGTCCGGCGGGCCGAGGACCGCAGCAAGGAGCTCTATCACGCCGCCAACACCTACACCGAGGACGCCCTGCGCCGCACGGAGGAGGCCATTCAGATGGCCCTGGGCGAGGTCCAGGAGTCCCGCACCCGCTTCCGCGCCGCCTCCGCCGAGAAGATGCAGGAGCAGCGGGAGAAGCTGCAGGAGAAGCCGGCCGAGCCGGAGGAGGAGTAACCGTCTCCGCGGCGAAAACGGCCCCTCCGGGGGCGGAAAAAAGACCCGGCGGAGGTCTGTGCGTTTAGAAATTCCGCAGAATTTTATGCCGTAATTTTGTGCACTATAACCAAGCCCTGAAACGGGGTATTCTGCCCCCGTCAGCCGGGGAATATATTGTGGTTGCCATCGGGCGACAGACACAAGATATTGTGTCTGTCGCTCTCTTTTTATCCACATATAGAACGGATGTTTTAAAATGCGGGGGAAAAACAGACGGAAACGGGCCGGAAGAGGGATTTTTTGCCCGAAAAAAACCCTTGCATTTGAGGAATGGATTATGTATACTGAAAATACCTGGTGGGGAATTGTGGGGGTAGTGCCCCCATTTGTGGGGAATCAACCCACAGAACCCGCCAAATCCGATCCGCAGAACAGGGGAGGTGACAGGCGTGACCGGGCAATACGCGCACAATATCGACGCCAAGGGCCGCCTGTTCATCCCGGCCAGGCTGCGGGAGGAGCTGGGCAGAACCTTCCACGTGACCATCGGGCAGGACCACTGCCTGGCGGTGTTCTCCGACGAGAGCTGGAACGCCAAGCTGGAGCAGCTGAAGACCATGTCGTACAGCGAGGTCAAAAAGCTGCGTACGGTGTTTGCCAACGCGGCGGACTGCGAGCCGGACGGCCAGGGCCGCATCCTGATCCCCGTCAAGCTGCGGCAGTACGCGGGGCTGGAGAAAGAGGTCGTGATCAACGGCAGCTTCGACCGGGTGGAGATCTGGAACGCCCGGCGCTGGGCAGAGATGGAGGAGCGGGACTTCGCCAGCGGCGCCCTGGAGGCCGCCATGGAGTCCATGGGCCTGTAAGCCATGGACAGGGAAGGCTTCCGCGCCAACGAAACGGAGGATCTGGCCTTCGGCCACAAGCCGGTCCTGCTGGAGGAGTGCCTGACGGCGCTGAACATCCGGCCGGACGGGATCTATCTGGACGGTACGCTGGGCCGGGCCGGCCATTCGCTGGAGATCGTCCGGCGGCTGACCGGCGGGCGGCTCATCGCCGTGGACCGGGACGAGACGGCCCTGACCGCCGCCCGGGATCGGCTGGCGGACTATATGGACCGGGTCACGCTGGTCCACAGCAACTTCGACCGGCTGGGCGAGATCCTGGCCGAGCTGGGGCTGGACGGCGTGGACGGCATGCTGTTCGACCTGGGGGTATCCTCCCCCCAGCTGGACGACCCGGAGCGGGGCTTCTCCTATATGCACGACGCGCCGCTGGATATGCGGATGGACCGCACCGCGCCGCTGACCGCCCGGGAGGTGGTCAACGAGTGGCCCTATGAGGAACTGCGGCGGATCCTGTTCGACTACGGCGAGGAACGCTACGCCCCCGCCATCGCCGCGGCCATCTGCCGCCGGCGGGAGGAAAAGCCCATCGAAACCACCGTGGAGCTGTCGGAGCTGATCCGGCAGGCCATGCCGGCCAGGGCGCTGCGGGAGAAGCAGCACCCGGCCAAACGGAGCTTTCAGGCCATCCGCATCGCCGTCAACGGCGAGCTGGACGCCCTGCCGCCCATGCTGCGCTCGGCGGCCGCGGGGCTGAATCCCGGCGGACGTCTGGCGGTGATCTCCTTCCACTCGCTGGAGGACCGGATCATCAAGAAGACCCTGCAGGAGCTGGCCGCCGGCTGCACCTGCCCGCCGGAGTTTCCGGTGTGCGTGTGCGGCAAAAAGCCCGTCATGAAGCTGATCACCCGCAAGCCGGTGACCGCCGGCCCCGCGGAGCTGACCTATAACCCCCGCGCCCGGAGCGCCAAGCTGCGGGTGGCGGAGAAGCTGTGAAAGTTTGAAGAAAGGAGTTCCCGACCATGGCAGATCAGCGCAGAAGACCTGGTACAACTACATACGGGAATCTGGCGTATGATCTGGACGAGCTGGTCCTCCAGCGGAATCTGGAGGAGGCCGGCCAGGTTCGGGAACCGGAGCGCCAGCCCCAGCCCAAGGCTGAGCCCCGCCGCCAGGCGGAGCCCGAGACCCGGGCGAAGGCGTCCCCCCTCCTGATCGGAAGCATCGTGGTGCTGGCCGCCATGGTGATGTTCCTGATCATGGGCTACGTGCAGCTGACCACCATCTCCGGCAACGTGGCGGAGCTGAAGAGCCAGCTCAGCGCCCTGGACGACCAGCACGTGTCCCTGCTGACCAAGTATGAGCAGACCTTCGACCTGGCCACGGTGAAGGAGGCCGCGGAGGCCGCCGGCATGAGCAAGCCCACCGGCGTACAGATCGAGTACGTGGATCTGTCCGGCTCGGACACGGCGGTGGTGTATCGGGCGGGCACCGGAGGCGTTCTCAGCAACATCGCGCAGCGGGTGGAGGACGGGTTCGCCGCCCTGGTGGAATATTTCAGATAGAGCCCGTCATATAGCTGAAAAGAGGCTGACAAGCGAGACAGGACGAAAGGAGTAAGAAGGGGACTTCTTGCTCCTTCGTTTGGTATAATGACATGAGGCGCGGGGCGGCGCGGACCGCCGAAAGGAGCGCAAGGTGGCTACCTCTGGCAATCGAAAAAGTGAAAAAGTGCGCCGGGCGAACCGGGTGATCCAGCGGCGCACCTTCATTCTGATGCTGATCCTGGGCATCGGCATGTTCTTCCTGCTGTTCGCCAAGCTGTATGAGCTGCAGGTGAAGCGGCACGAGGAGCTGCAGAAGCTGGCCGTGAGCCAGCAGACCCGCAGCGAGGTGGTGTCCGCCTCCCGGGGCACCATCTACGACCGCAACGGCAACATCCTGGCCATCTCCGCCACGGCGGAGACCATCTTCCTGTCCCCGCTGGAGATCAACGAGGCCCTGGAGGACAGCGAGAAGGCCACGGATCCGGCGGATAAGGTGAAGTGGACCAAGGACTCCCTGGCCGCCGATCTGGCGAGGATCCTGAGCCTCAACGAGGAGAGCGTCCGCAAGCGCATGGACCGGGTGGACTCCCAGTACGAGGTCATCAAGCTGCGGGCCGACGAGGATCTGGCCAACAAGGTCCGGGAGTACATCAACGAGAACCGGGTGCGGGGCGTCTATCTGGTGACGGACACCAAGCGCTACTATCCTTACAGCACCCTGGCCTCCCACGTCATCGGCTTCGTGGGCGACGACAACACGGGCCTGTACGGTCTGGAGGCCCACTGCGAGGAGAAGCTGGAGGGCCAGACGGGCCTGGTGATCACCGCCAAGGACAACGCCGGCAACGACATGCTCTATGAGTTCGAGCAGTATTTCGACCCCAAGAACGGTCTGAACCACGTGACCACCCTGGACGCCACCGTCCAGTACTACCTGCAGAACGCGGTGGAGGAGATCGTCCACAAGTATCAGTCGCCTCTGGGCGGCCAGGGCATCGTCCTCAACGCCAAGACCGGCGCCGTGCTGGCCATGTGCTCCTACCCCAATTACGACCTCAACGACTTCACCGCCATCCAGGACGCCGACATGAAGAAGGCCGTCGCGGAGAAGAAGGCCACCCTGGGCGAGATGCAGATGCGCCAGTGGTGGAACAAGGCGGTCAACGAGGTGTATGAGCCCGGCTCCACCTTCAAGCCCCTGACGCTGGCGGCCGCCCTGGAGGAGGGCGTCATCGACATGGACACCACCTACACCTGCAACGGCTATATCCACGTGGCCGATGCCACCATCCACTGCACCGGCCACCACGGCTACCAGACCCTGAAGGAGACGGCGGCCAACTCCTGCAACCCGGCCTTCATCACCTACGGCCTGCGGCTGGGTACGGATAAGTTTTACGAATACATGAAGGCCTTCGGCCTCATGGACGGCTCCGGCGTGGATCTGGACGGCGAGGGCACCAGCATCTTCATCTCCCCGGACCGCTTTACGGAGCTGGATCTGGCCTGCTACGCCTTCGGCCAGAACTTCAACATCACCCCCATCTCCCTGATCGCCGCCCAGGCGGCCTGCGTCAACGGCGGCTATCTCTGCCGGCCCTACGTGGTGGATAAGCTGGTGGACGACGAGGGCAACGTGGTCTGGCAGCACGACAACACCCCGGTGCGCCAGGTGGTCAGCGAGGAGACCAGCGCCAAGGTGCGGGAATGCCTGGAGTACGTGGTGGCCGAAGGCACCGGCCGCAACGGCCAGGTGGCGGGCTACCGCATCGGCGGCAAGACCGGCACCGCCGACAAGGGCCAGACCGGCGAGCTGATCGTATCCTTCATGTGCTTCGCCCCGGCGGACGATCCCCAGGTGATTATGCTGATCACCCTGGATTCGCCCCGCCAGGACATCGGCACCTATCCCTCCGGCGGCAACATGGTGGCGCCCGCCTGCAGCAAGGTGATGGCGGAGATCCTGCCGTACCTGGGCATCGAGCCCTCCTATTCCGCCGACGAGCTGCTGGACGCCGACACCACCGTGCCCAACGTGGTGGGTCTGAGCGTGGAGGCGGCCAAGAGCAAGCTGGCGGAGCGGGGCCGGAACCTGGGCTGCCGGGTGGTGGGCGACGGGGATACCGTCACCGACCAGACGCCGGTGGGCGGCGCCATCATCCCCGGTAAGTCCGTGGTGATCCTGTACGCCGGAGCGCCCAAGCCGGACGCCCTGTGCACCGTGCCCAATCTGATCGGCCGCACACCCTCCGACGCCAACCTGGTGACCACCAACGCGGGGCTCCTGATCCGCTTCACCGGCACCACCGACAGCGGCAGCAGCAGTATCCGCGTCATCAGCCAGTCGGAGCCGGCGGCCTCCAAGGTGCCGGCGGGCACCGTCATCACGGTGCAGCTGGGCGACAGCGCCGCCAGAGACTGACACAAACGCCGCCGCGGCTGGGCGGCCCGGAGCCATACAGAGGAGCGGCCCTCCGGAGACGGAGCGCCGGAAGTGAAATCCATCCGGCAGAGGAGCGCTCCCCGATGAAACTGAAAGACCTGTTTGAGGGCCTGGATCCCCGTCTGATCCGGGTCGATCCGGAGGCGGAGGCCTTCGGCGTCAGCTATGATTCCCGGAACGTGCGGCCGGGAGAGGTATTCGTAGCCGTCCCCGGCCTGGAGACCGACGGCCATTGCTACGTGGCTCGGGCCGTGGAGCGGGGCGCCGTGTGCGCCGTGTGTCAGCATCCGGCGGATTGCGGCGTCCCCCACGCGGTGGTGCCCTCCGCCCGGCGGGCCCTGGCGGTGATCAGCGCCAACTGGTTCGGCCATCCGGCCCGCCGGCTGACGGTGGTGGGCGTGACCGGCACCAATGGCAAGACCACCGTCACCCACTTCATCAAGAGCATCCTGGAGCGAAAGCTGGGCGCCGGGGTGGGCCTGATCGGCACCATACAGAACGTGATCGGCGGGGAGATTCTGCCCGCCGATCGCACCACGCCGGAGTCCCGGGACCTGCAGGAGCTGCTGCGGCGCATGGCGGACAGCGGCTGCACCCATGCGGTGATGGAGGTGTCCAGCCACGCCCTGGCCCTGGACCGGGTATACGGGATCCCTTTCGCCGTGGGGGTGTTCACCAATCTGACCCGGGATCACCTGGATTTCCACGGCACCATGGAAAATTATTGCGACGCCAAGGCAAAGCTGTTTGACAGCTGCGCCGCGGCGGTATACAATGCCGACGACCCCTGGCACGCTCGGCTGCTGCGGGGCAGCGCCTGCCACCGGCTGGCCTACGGCGTCGACGCCCCGGCCGACCTGCGGGGGACCGAGCTGGACCTGCGGGCCGAAGGGGTCGCCTTCACGGCGGAGACCGACGGCAGACGCATCCCGGTGCGGGTGGCCGTGCCCGGCCGCTTCACCGTGTACAACGCCCTGGCGGCCATGGGCGCCTGCCGGGCGCTGGGTATCCCGCCGGAGGACAGCGCCGAAGCCCTGGCAGGCTGCGCCGGCGTCAAGGGACGCATGGAGGTGGTCCCCACCCCCGGCCGGGACTGCACCGTGATCATCGACTACGCCCACACGCCGGACGCGCTGGAGAACGTGCTGCGGACGGCCCGGGGCTTCGCAAGGGGACGGGTCATCGCCGTGTTCGGCTGCGGCGGCGACCGGGACCGGACCAAGCGGCCCCAAATGGGCGCCATCGCCGCCCGTCTGGCGGATCTGGCGGTGGTCACCACCGACAACCCCCGGACGGAGGATCCGGCGGCCATCATCGCCGACATCCTGGCCGGCATGGGGGACCGGCGCGGCTGCACCGTGGTGCCGGACCGGGCGGAGGCCATTCGCCGGGCCATGGACGCCGCGGGGCCGGGAGACGTGATCGTCCTGTGCGGCAAGGGACATGAGACCTATCAGGTGATGGGCCGGACCGTCCGTCATCTGGACGAGCGGGAGATCGTGGCGGAGTACCTGAGGCAATAACACGAGAAACAACGCCCTGCGGGCGGGAGGAGAGTATATGATTCACATGATTTTGGCGCTGGTCATCGGCTTCGCGGTGACGGCGGCGGCGGGCAGAGTGCTGATCCCCATGCTGATCTCGCTGAAGGCGGGACAGAGCATCAAGGAGATCGGGCCCACCTGGCACATGAGCAAGCAGGGGACCCCCACCATGGGCGGCCTGATGTTCATCATCGGCATCGGCGTGGCCATCATCATCGCCGGCTGGAAAGGGATGATGGGGGGCAACTTCGCCCATCTGTACGTGTACGTGTTCTCCCTTGTCTTCGGCGTCATCGGCTATATCGACGACTACCAGAAGGTGAAGTATCACCACAACACCGGTCTGACGGCCCTGCAGAAGTTCCTGCTGCAGCTGGCGGCCGCCGTGGCCTTCCTGTGCCTGATGCGCTACGAGGGGATGCTGAGCCCCAACCTGTACATCCCCTTCTTCCACACCCACATCGTGCTCAACTGGGTGGTGTACATGGTGCTGGCGGCCTTCATCATCGTGGGCACGGTCAACGCCGTCAACATCACCGACGGCGTGGACGGCCTCAGCTCCAGCGTGACGCTGCCGGTGGCGATCTTCTTCGCCGTCATCGGCTGGCGGTGGGGGACCGAGTACCTGCAGCTGAGCGTGTTCTCCGCAGCGCTGCTGGGCGGTCTGCTGGGCTTCCTGCTCTATAACCACTATCCGGTCAAGGTGTTCATGGGCGACACGGGCTCCCTGTTCCTGGGCGGCGCCGTGGCGGCCCTGGCCTTTGCCTACGACATGCCCCTGGTGCTGATCCTGGTGGGCATCGTCTACATCTGCGAGACCATGAGCGACATCATCCAGGTGGGCTACTTCAAGCTGACCCACGGCAAGCGCATCTTCCGGATGGCGCCGCTCCACCATCATTTCGAGATGGGCGGCTGGAAGGAGACCAAGGTGGTGGCCGTGTTCAGCGCCGTGAGCCTGATCTTCTGCGTCCTGGCCTATCTGGGCGTCATGGACCGCTTCGGCGTCTGACGCCGGCGAACAGATCCGGAGAAAGGAGGGGAAAACCGTGACCCGTGAGGAATACCGCGCGAAAAAAGCCCGCGAGGAGAAGGAAAAGGCCGTGGCCAGAAAGAGCTATGAGGCCGCCAAGGGCAAGATGGATATGCCCTTTCTGCTGCTGACCCTGCTGCTGACGGCCATCGGCCTGGTGATGGTGTTCTCCGCCAGCTTCCCCTCCGCCTATTATGAGTCCGGCGACCCGGCCTATTACTTCAAGCGCCAGGCCATCTTCGCCGTGCTGGGCGTCGTGGCCATGTTCGTGGTGGGAAAGGTCAACTACCAGCGCTGGCGGGGCCTGTCCCGGCTGCTGCTGGGCTTCTCCGTGTTCCTGCTGATCCTGGTGATCATCCCCCACGTGGGCATCACGGTGAACAACGCCACCCGCTGGCTGGGCATCCCCGGCAAATTCACCTTCCAGCCCTCGGAGATTGCCAAGCTGGGCGTCATCGTCTACTTTGCCGACAGCATCTCCAAGAAGAAGGACAAGATGCTCACCTGGCGCTACGGCATCTGGCCCTACGTGATCATCCTGGGCCTCATCGCCGGCCTCATGATGCTGGAGCCCCATCTGTCCGGCACCATCCTGATCCTGGCCACCGGCGTCATCATGATGATCGTGGGCGGCATTCAGGCCTGGCTGGTGGGACTGGGCATCGGCGGCGTGGCCGCCGCGGGCGTGCTGTACGTGAAGCTGGTGGAGGCCGGCGTCATCACCTACGGCAAGAGCCGCATCGAGATGTGGCACAACCCCTGGATCGACGAGCTCAACGACGGCTACCAGATGGTCCAGAGCCTGATCGCCATCGGCTCCGGCGGCCTGCTGGGCGTGGGCCTGGGCAAGAGCCGCCAGAAGTTCCTGTACCTGCCCGAGGAGCACAACGACTGTATCTTCGCCATCGTCTGCGAGGAGCTGGGCCTCATCGGGGCCTGCGTCATCATGCTGATCTTCGCCCTGCTGATCCTGCGGGGCTTCTGGATCGCCCTCCACGCCCGGGACCGGTTCGGCACGCTGCTGGTGGTGGGCATCGTGACCCACATTGCCCTGCAGACCTTCCTGAACATCGCCGTGGTCAGCGGCCTGGTGCCGGCCACCGGCATCTCCCTGCCCTTCTTCAGCTACGGCGGCACGGCCCTGGCCCTGCAGCTGCTGGAGATGGGGATCGTGTTGAGCGTATCGCGGCAGATACCGGCGCCGAAGAACGGATAGCTTTTTCCCTTTTGCGGGAGGACGAGATATGAACGTGATCTTTACCTGCGGCGGCACGGCCGGCCACGTGAACCCGGCCCTGGCCCTGGCGGGATATATGGAGCGGCGGCTGGGGGACGTGAACGTGCTGTTCGTGGGCACCCCCGGCGGCATGGAGCGGGGCCTGGTGGAGAAGAGCGGCTACCCCTTCCGGGGGGTGGAGGTGTCCAGCTTCTGGCGCTCGGCCAGCCCCTCGGCCCTGGCCCACAATCTGAAGACCCTGCGGACCCTGGTGACCTCGCCGGCCCAGGCCCGCCGGATCCTGAAGGAGTTCAAGCCAGACCTGGTGGTGGGCACCGGCGGCTACGCCAGCTATCCCATGGTGAAGTACGCGGCCAGGGCGGGCATCCCCACGGCGGTCCACGAGTCCAACATGGTGCCCGGCCTCACCACGAAGCTGCTGGAGAACTACGCCGACCGGATCATGGTGGGCTTCGAGGAGTGCCGCAATCACTACAAGCATCCGGACAAGATCGTCGTCACCGGTACGCCGGTGCGGGGCGATTTCTTTGAATTGACCCGGGAGGAGGCCCGGCAGAAGCTGGGTCTGACGGACGACAGGCCGCTGATCGTGTCCTTCTGGGGCAGTCTGGGCGCCAGCGGCATGAACGCGAAAATGCTGGATTTCTTCCGGCGGGAGCGGGATTCCGGCGAGCCCTTCCACCACGTCCACGCGGTGGGAAAGACCGGCTGGGAGACCATGAAGGAGGCCCTGGCGGAGGAGGGACTGGACAAGTGCCCGTCCCTGGACGTGCGGGAGTACATCTACGACATGGCGGTGGTCATGCGCGCGGCGGACCTGGTGATCTGCCGGGCCGGCGCCTCCACCGTCAGCGAGATCACGGCCCTGGCGGTGCCCGCCGTCATCGTGCCGTCCCCCTACGTGACCAACAACCATCAGGAGAAGAACGCCCGGATCCTGGAGAAGCACGGCGGCGCCGTGCTGCTGCTGGAG
>JAEEGL010051221.1_pt1 | contig 12989 bp, 12 predicted proteins | sample 9134231 | NCBI WGS metagenome assembly JAEEGL01 (sample SAMN16246548, study PRJNA631951) | gut metagenome | biome: gut microbiome; feature: rumen; material: fiber-attached | host: Bos | place: Iran: Karaj | collected 2018-10 | reverse complement strand
GTGATTGGAGAGAAATATGTAATTTTGCGGGATAATGGAAGGTAAAAAAGAAATCAAAATTCAGCATCCCGAGGCATGGGAACTGCTGGTCTCGATTGAAGACCGGCGTGTGGACTATATCCTGTTCACACCTGCTGTGGCGGGCTCGTTGCAGATAGGCTATGTTTCCCGGACCGACGATTCGCTGAAGGCCTTGGAAGATGCATTCTATGATACGCCCGAGCTGCTGAATGAATACAAGCGTGTGCGGGTTGTTGTTCATTCCTCGCACTTCGTGCTGTTCCCGCCCGACACGTCGGATGAAGACTGTATCCAGCTGTTGAAGATGGCATTCCCCGCCGATGATGGCGATGCTATGGTGTCGAAGATGCCCTTGAACGGAGTGAAGATGGCCTACATGATGCCACACGGAATGCAGGCATTCCTGGGACGCACATTGAACTATCCCGAGGTGTATCACCACCTGTATCCGATGTGTGAACACTTCAAGAGCCTTAATCGAAGCGACGACCTCTCCCGTATGTTCCTCAACTTGAATGCCGAGAGCATGGATGTGGTCATTTACCGCAAGGGGACCTTCCTGTGTGCCAACAGTTACCAGTTTACCAATGCCCAGGATGCGGCCTATTTTGCCTTGAATGCCTGGCGCACGCATGGTCTGGACCAGTTGACCGATGAGCTGCAGCTGACGGGTGACCGCACAATGCGTGCTGCGATGACGCCCATGTTGCGTGAGTTTGTGAAATTTGTGATGCCCGCCGTCTATCCCGCCAGCGCGATGCAGCTGGGGCGTAATGCGATGCAGGCACCACTGGAATTGATACTGCAGGCCTTATGCGAATAATCAGTGGAAAATATGGACGCCGTCGTTTTGACGTGCCAACCAACATCACCGCACGTCCCACGACCGACATGGCGCGTGAGAACCTGTTCAACGTCTTGGGCAACATCATCGACTTGGAAGACAAGACGGTGCTCGACTTGTTTGCCGGTACGGGTGCGATGAGTTTTGAGTTCCTGTCTCGCGGTTGTGCCCATGTCACTGCTGTCGAGAAAGCCCGTGTTCAGGCCGAGTTCATCAAGCGTGTTCAGCAGCAGTTGGGCGATCCTAACTTGACGCTTGTGCGGGGGGACGTTTTCAAGTTCGTGTCCACCTGCCGCCAGTCGTTTGACGTGATTTTTGCCGACCCGCCTTACGACCTGCCGCGCTTTGCCGAGATACCCAAGCTGGTGCTCGAGTCGCCGCTGGTGCATGAGGGCACGTTGTTTATTATGGAACACCCTCGTGAGCACGATTTCAGTGCGCTGCCTCATTTCATGCAGCAGCGCGTCTATGGCAAGGTGAATTTCTCGTTATTTGAAGTTAAATAAAAACTATTAAAATAATGAAATGTAACCTCAATCCATACCATGCTATTGCTGTGATGATGTTACTGGCACTATCGCTGTCGGCGCAGAATTTGGCTCCTGCCGATAGCACAGTGCGCATCATGTCACCCACGGTGGTCACTGCCGACCAGATGAGTCAGCAGCAGGTGACTAATCCGTTGGAGGCCATTAACGGCCTTGTGGCTGGTGTGACCATCCAGAAGAGCAATAATGGTGCCGCGGCGATGAATGCCGTGCGTGTGCGCGGTACGACTTCGGTCACGGGCGGCAATGACCCGCTCATCATCATTGACGGTGTCTTTGGCAATTTGAATACCCTGTCATCTATTTATCCGTCTGATATTGAGAGTTTTGCCATTTTGAAAGATGCCAGTGAAACGGCACAATATGGCTCGCGCGGCGCTTCGGGTGTCATCGAGGTGGTGACCAAGAAAGGAGTCTCGAACCGTGCCACGGTGACTTATAACGGCAGTGTGGGCGTCACCAGCGTTGTCAAGAACTTGAAAATGCTCGATGCAACGGTGTACCGCAATACCGTTAAAGCCCAAGGTGGTATGCTGATTGACAAGGGCTATGATACCAACTGGCAGCGCGCCATCCAGCAAACCGCTTTCCTGCAGGACCACCATGTCGCTTTCATGGGCGGTGGTGACCGTTCGGGCTACCGTGTGTCGTTGGGTTATATGGACCATCAAGGCGTTATCCTGCACGACAAACTGCGCAATCTGACCAGCAACATGAACATGCATCAGCGCATGTTTGGTGACCTGTTGACTATTGAAGTGGGAATGTTCGGCAATGTGCAGAAGGACCTTACCGCCGTCTATGACGTGCAGAAGACATTCTACTCGGCCCAGGCATGGAATCCTACCTACGGTAGATCTCGCAACAGCAGCGGAGGCTGGGACGGATTCACCTACGCCAACCAGATCAATCATCCGTTGGCCCTCATGGACAGCCGCACGCAAGGCAAAACGACCCACTTGAGCACTCATGCCAAACTCACCTTTCATCTGTCGCATGATTGGACCCTCTCGTTGTTTGGCGCCTACAGCCACAATGAAGTCGAGACCTCTCAATTCCTGCCTACAAGCATCTGGAGCGGCGGCAAGGGCTACCGCAGCAGCGGCAAGACCGAGTCATGGCTAGGTAACGCCATCGGGGTATGGGACAAGAAACTGGATCAGCACCATCTCAACGTGATGGGGCTTGTCGAAGTCGAACGTGACATCCACACCGGGTTCTATACCACCACAACGGGTTTCTCAACGAATGATATCGGCATCGATGCCATCCAATCGGGTGCCGTGACGTTGTGGGATGGCACGGGCAGTTACCGCAATGCGCCCTCGTTGGCTTCGTTTATGGGCCGTGTCTCGTATGATTATGACGGACGTTACTCCTTGACGGTTTCTATGCGTGCCGATGGTTCGAGCAAGTTTGGAAACGGCAACAAATGGGGTTATTTCCCCTCGGTGTCGGCATCCTGGAACCTGGGTAACGAGGCCTTTCTGAAAGATGTGCAATGGCTCGATGACCTGAGGTGGAACATCGGCTATGGTCTGGCCGGTAATCAGGGCGCTGTGGACAGTTATATGACCCAGAACCTGCTCTCGCCTGCGGGCATTGCCCCGATGGGCCAAAGCCTTGCCGTTACCTTTGATGAGTTGCGCAATGCCAATCCTGACCTCAAATGGGAAGTAAAACGCAGTTTCAATACTGGAGTGAGCGCTGCTTTCCTGGGTAACCGTATCATTGCCTCGCTCGATTTTTACACGTCCAAGACAACCGACATGTTGTATTTGTACAATGTGGGCGTTCCTCCTTTCAACTACAATAAGTTGCTTGACAACTTGGGCTCGATGCGCAACAGCGGTGTTGAACTTGCGTTGGGCACCACTCCGTTAGCCACACGGGACATGGAACTCAATATCAATGCCAATGTTGCCTACCAATCCAACAAACTGCTCTCGCTGAGTGGTTATTACAAGGATTATTGGTTGGCAGCGCCCGGCGAAGTGGATTTGGTGAACCTGAATGGTGCGGGCTTCCACGGCGGCAACAACCACATTGTCTATCAGATGGTGGGTCAGCCGCTGGGTGTATTCTATCTGCCGCATTGCACCGGCCTTAAAAGTGACGGCTCAGGTGGCTTCGTTTATGATATTGCCGACCTGGACGGCTCGGGTGACGTGGATATCGCTAATGGCAAAGACCGTCGTGTGTGTGGTCAAGCGATGCCCAAAGTGCTGCTGGGCAGCAATATCAATTTCCGCTTCAAGCAGTGGGATGTTACCTTGCAGATCAATGGCGCCTTCGGCCACAAGATTTATAACGGCACGGCGCTCACCTATATGAACATGAACTCCCTGCCGGGCTACAATGTCCTGGCCGATGCCCCCACCGGCAATATCAAGGACCAGACGGCTACCGACTATTGGCTGGAGCGTGGCGACTATGTCGACTTCGATTATCTGACGCTGGGCTGGAGTGTCCCCTTGTCGACTGCCGTACAGCGCACCATCAGCCGGCTGCGCCTGTCGTTTACTGTCGAGCATCTGGGCACTATCACGGGCTACTCGGGTTTAACCCCCATCATCAACAGTTCATCGGTGAACGGTACGCTGGGTGTCGATGACAAAAACATTTATCCTGTGACACGTTCCTGCTACTTGGGCGTGACCGTCACCTTCTAAAAGTTACTGCCATGAAGATAAAAATTTTATCCTATAGTCTGTTACTCATGGTGGCCCTGATGTCGCTGGGTTCCTGTGATGATTTTCTTGAGGACAAGCCCACCGACCGCCTGCCTGCCGACGGAGCCTATAACACCGTCGGTGAATTGAGGCTCAATGCTTTGGGCAGCATCTACCTGAACATCGGCGGCAGCAGTACCTCGAATGGTCTGCAGGGCACCGCCCGTGGCGTGTGGGACCTGAACACCTTCTCGACCGATGAGGCCATCATCCCCACCAGGGGTGCCGACTGGTATGACGGCGGCATTTGGCAGAACCTGTTCCTGCACCGTTTTGGGAATGTTGATTTCACAGGAGACACATGGAATTACCTGTTCAAGGAGGTGTTGGCGTGTAACCGCGCTCTGGAAGCCATCGATGCTTTTGCCGTCAACCATCCTGACGAGGACGTGAGTGAACTGCGTGCCGAGGCCCGCGCCTTGCGTGCCATGTTCCTGTTCTATGCCATGGACCTTTATGGCCGTGTGCCGCTGTTCACCAATTCCAGCCCCACGGTGCAAGAGATGAAACTTCAAGACCGCTCTGTGGCGTTCCGACACATCGTGAGTGAACTGCAGGCGGTGGAGGGTGATCTTCCTGTCGTGCGCAGTACCCGGCATGGAGAGTACTACGGTCGCATAACTACCTCGGTGGTGGATTTCCTCTTGGCCAAGGTGTTGTTGAACGCTGAGGTCTATGCCGATGATGACTGGACCGACGCTGAGCACCCAGACGCCTCGACGATGATGTGGACTGTCGATGGCGAGTCGATGAACACCTGGAAGGCGGTAGAACGGTACTGCGTCTTTCTCTCAAGCCAAGGTTACGAATTGGCGACAGAATTCAAAGACAATTTCGGCATCAACAACGAGGAATCTCCCGAATTGATTTTCACTATCCCGATGGACATCTACAACTACTCCAACCGCTTTACCCAGCAGTTCCGCTCGCTGCATTATAACCATGCTGCAGCCTTGGGACTGAATGGGGAGAACGGACCGTGTGCCACCATCGAGGCGATGAACACATTCGGATATGAGAAAGGTGTTGATGCGGATATACGCCTGTTCTGGACGTACTATTATGACCAAGTCTATCATGAAAAGACCGGTGATGCTGTCACGCTCGATGACGGGTCTCTGTTGGTTTATTATCCGCTGGCTGTGAAACTCGACTTGTCCAATGACCCGTATGAGAAGACGGCCGGCGCGAGGATGCGTAAATATGAGATTGACTTGGCAGCAATGAGTGATGGCCAGTTGCGCCGCAACGACATTGTGTTGTTCCGTTATGCCGATGCGTTGCTGATGCAGTGCGAGGCAATGCTGCGCGATGGCAGGGCTGGTGCTGAGGCTGATGCCTTGCTCAATAGGGTGCGTAGCCGTGTTGGTATGGAATGGCGTACCGCTACGCTGGACAATGTGCTCGAGGAACGCATGCTGGAACTTGCTTGGGAGGGATGGCGCCGCAATGACTTGATCCGCTTCGGCCAGTTCACGCGTCCTTATACCGACCGACCGCAACTTGAAGCAGACCGCAAGGGCTACACCCTTGTGTTCCCCATCCCTGGCGAGACACTCACCGCTTGCGGCAGCAGCCAAAATCCAGGTTACTAATCAGTCAGGAGTGAAATGAAAGACGAATCGAAATACATCAGCAGACTGGAACAGCATGAGGTGAAGCCCACGGCGCTGCGCATCCTGCTGTTGCGCACGATGATGGCACATGACGAGGCCTTCTCGTTGCAGAGCTTGGAGGATGAGCTGGACACGGTGGATAAATCGACCATTTATCGTACCATCACCCTTTTTCTGACCCATCACCTCATCCATGCTATCGACGACGGCACGGGAATGTTCAAGTATGCCGTGTGCAGTCCCGACTGCCATTGCGGAGAGGACGACGGCTCCATCGACCACCTGCACGCCCACTTCAATTGTGAGCGCTGTGGCCGCACCTTCTGCTTGCAGACGACTCAAGTGCCGCTGGTGGCCCTGCCCGGCAAATTCCAGGTCCACAGCATCAACTATGTGCTCAAGGGGCTGTGCCCGGAGTGTAATGTTGGTTCTTAGTTGTTAGTTCTTGGTTCTTAGTTGTTAGTTGTTAGTTGTTAGTTTGAGATAAATTGAAAGAGTGAATGAAAACTGTTAGCCGCTGGGCGCGAAACATATTGATTTTCTTTTTCACCTCGACCATCCTGGCCGTGGTGATACTCAAGTATATCCCCGTTTATGTCACTCCGCTGATGCTCATCCGCAGTGTCGAGGCGATGATTGACGGCAAGTCCCCCGAGATCAATCACCACTGGGTGCCGCTCGACCGTATTACCCATCATCTGCCCCAGGCTGTCATGGCCAGCGAAGACAATCTTTTCCTCAAGCACAGCGGTTTTGATCTGGAACAGATTCAAAAGGCACAGATCGAGGCTCAGGAAGGGAAACGCCAGCGTGGCGCGAGCACCATCAGCCAGCAGACTGCGCGAAACGTGTTTTTGTGGCAGCATCGCTCATGGTTGCGCAAGGGATTGGAAGCCTACTTTACTTTCCTGATTGAGAAGATTTGGGGTAAAGAGCGGATTATGGAAGTCTATCTCAACTCCATTGAAATGGGGCGAGGCATCTATGGTGCTGATGCCGTGGCGCGCATCAACTTCGGTACTACTCCCGATAAATTGTCCAAAGACCAGTGCGCCTACATTGCTGTCTCGCTGCCCAATCCGTTGCACCGCGACAGTGCTCATCCCACGTCCAAGATGAGAAAAATGCACAACACGATTTTGAAGCGCATGAAACAGATCGACACGTTCCCAAAAGACGCGTGTGCAGAATAAGCTTATTACAAACTACAGAAGAAGGTCACCAGGAAGGGGACTGAGAAATCGACGAGGAAGCCGTGGAAAAGGGAGAGGATGACGAAGTCCTGTCCGCTGGTTCGCGTGATGATGGGTAGGGTGGTGTCCATGGTGGTGGCCCCGCCCGCCGAGATGGGCGCCAACGGCCCGAAAAACCAATATTTTTTTAAAAATATCATTTTTTTTTGAATATGTTGGGCATTAGTACTATATTTGCGCAATATAACCAAAACATGTATATATTATGAAAAAATCAAATTGGATTCTGGTATTGATCTTTTTATTTTGGGCTGCTGTCTGTGTTTGTTCATATGTAATAGGTAACAACTCACAGAAAACTAATTTACAAACAGTGAAAGTTGCTCAATTTGGAGATGTTTTCACTTATGTGCCATTGTATATAGCTGACGCTAAAGGTTTTTTTGAAGAGGAAGGCCTGAAAGTTGAGTTAATAAACACTGGTGGTGATGATAAAACATACGCAGCTGTAATTGGAGGTTCTGCCATGTTTGGTGTAGCTGATCCGTCATTTGTTGCAATAGCAAATCAGCGAGGAATTAAGGGAAAGGTAATCGGTGCAATCGCAAATGGTATGCCTTTTTGGGGAGTAACAAAACGAAATGATGTTCCTGAAATTTCTGAAGCAAAAATGTTAAAACCGTATTCTGTCGCTACTTTTGCTGCCCCTTCAACTGCTTATACTGTTCAAGACGCAATGTTTAAGGAAGGCGGGTTAAAGCCGAACATTAAACAAGGCTCTTTTGGTGGATTAATTGCAATGCTAGATGCGGGGAAAGCTGATATTGCATTAGAGTTAGAACCAAATGTTTCAACGGCAGTCAAGTCTGGTGCAAGAGTTGTTTATTCGATGTCTGATAAATACCCAAATTTTGCTTTAACAGGTATTACAGCAAGTGTAAAGACGCTAGAAGAAAAGCCTGAAATGGTTCAACATTTTTTGAACGCAATTACAAAAGCTGAGCAGTATGCATATGATAATCCTGATAGTACTGTTTATTACATGAGAAAGAAATTTCCTGATTTTGATGAAGAAATAGCGAAGAATGCTGTTTTGCGGTTGCTTTCTTCAAATACGGTTCCCCATAATGCAATTATTTCACAAGAAGCGTGGAATCGAGCTATTGAATTAAGGTACCAGATGGGCGATTTGAAGTCTAAGGATGGAGTTAGTGCATTATTGGAAATGTCATTTGCAAATAAAGCCATAAAGGAATAATTATGGGAATATCAAAAATAACATTTTATCAAGCAGAAGACACCCTGCTGTATTCTCCTTTAAAATTAGCAAAGGAGCAGGGTATTTTTGCATCGATGTTTAGGAAACATGGTGATAATGGATCTATTCCTGAAATCGAAATTATAAGTCGAAGCGGTGATGAAGAAGCTGTGAATTCATTGTTCGATATTTCATCATCCAACGATGATGAAATAAAGATTGCTATAGCTGATCCAAGAGCAATTTTCACAGTGAATAAATCAAGTGAGGATGAACTGAGAGTCGTTGGTCAAGTAATTACTAAATTTCCTTTTTGGATTATTTCAAGTGGTTCCACGAATGGAAAATTGTACTGTCCTAATAGAAGTTATGTTACAGCAGACGCGTGTGCAAGCTATTACAGATCCGCACATCATAATGTCGTTCTTAAACATATAAATGAATTTAATGTTGTGGATGAAGTCAAACGTGTGAATGGATGGGGTTTGACAGGACAGATAGATAAAATCTTTGAAAAAGATATTAAAATAGAAGCGCATATGGCAAGCGATATGCATGGCTTACCTGATAATTTTAGCCCTCTTGTTTCTGTTTTAATTACCAGAAAGTCTGTATGCAAATTATATGGGAAAAGTGTGCTTCCTATTGTTTTGGAATCCGTAATGAATGCTATTATAATTTTGTATTCATCTCAAGAGATAGCTGAAACGACAATAACAAGTATAGCACCAAATCTGACTGTCGATGTTGTAAAGAAAATTGCTAAGGTTATTAGAAGTGACAAATTTTATCCTCATACATTAGACATCAATGAATCTGATTGGATTGATACATTTAATTTCTATTTTGATAGAACTATAGAGTTTTATGATGAAACTTTTTTCCCGGATTTAAAAATAGCTAGTCAAGAGGCTGCTAAACGTGAGGCTGCATTGAGAAAGTATTATAATGTTTTTTACAATGGGACTTCTGCTCGAATAGTTGAACGAAATTTAATTGAGGAATTTGGTGTTACATGTTCTACTTTCGACACGGGTATCGATAAGTATATAAAAGATCGGAAACGTGATCGTCATCGGCTATGGATGTCGACATATGGCCCATTTTGGCTTGTATTGTCGTTGGTGTTGTTAGGAGTAGGAACAGAGCTACTCGCTATTTATAATATTTTCTTTAATAGCAGTAATGATTATAAAGAAATAATCCCCTGGATATTATCGGCTGTCTCTATTATAATTGGTTTGCTTTCTTTTTATTTTGGTCCGGCTAAGAGTTCGATATTGAATAGTGTGAAGAATGGAAGGTATATTTTCAAGAATAATAAAGCCAGAAGAAAAAGATAGCCTATATAAACTAATAGATATGGTTGATATTAAGAATGTGTCTTTTTCATATCCGAATTCTAGACTATTGCTTCAGAATGTTTCCTTTTGCATCAAAGCGGGCGAGATTGTTGCATTGGTAGGACATAGTGGATGTGGAAAAACAACAATACTGAATTTGATAGCGGGCATACTGTTGCCATCTTCGGGGACCGTCGCTGTGAATGTGGATAGTATGTCATATCTTATGCAGGACTTAACACTATTATCATATCAAACCGCTTTTGAGAATTGTTTTTTGTCGTGTGTTTTAAAAGGCCAGGTGATAGATAAAGAACTTGAATCAAAAGCGCTTTATCTTTTGCGCTTATTTAACTTTGAAAAAAGTGATTACGATAAATATCCTTCAGAATTGTCTGGAGGAATGAAGCAGAGAATAGGTTTGATACAGGCATTGCTTGCAGATTCACCGCTTATGCTTCTCGATGAGCCGTTCAATGCAATAGATTATAAAACAGTACAAGTAATCGAGGATTATATTTGGAACACCTCTAAAAATATTAACAAAAAGAATTCATTGGTCTTTATCACTCATAATTTTGACCAGGCATTAAGTTTATGTGATAGAGTATTTATTGTTAAAAATGCTGCCGAATTTTGTGAATTGCCTTTCCCTAAGGAATTCATAAAACTCTCACCGATAGAGAGACAAAATACAGAAACTTTTTCTCGTTTATACTATGAAGCAATTAGAGTATTGACTTATGAAGAATAAACTCATTCAACTCACACCGTTGTTTTTTCTCTTGGTAGCGTGGGAACTCTTGTCACGATGTGGTTTTTCATCATTATTTTCATCTCCTCATGAGATTGTTAGTTTGCTATGTACCCAAGTTCTATCAGGAGATATTATATATCATTTTGCTGTGACTGGGTTTGAAGCTATAATCGGATTGCTTTTGGGCTTAATAATTGGATGTATAATAGGCTTTCTGCTTATATATTATAAATCGTTTTCAAAAATAGGTCGTCCATATATTTATGCTCTAAGTTCTATTCCAACATTTGCATTAGCACCATTAATGATCATTTGGTTTGGAGTTGGCATCGGGATGAAAATAGTATTGGCTTTCCTGGCGACAGTGTTTACAACTATCTTTCAGACATATGAAGGAGCTAATAAGGTGCCTAAAAATGATATGGCATTCTTCGAGTTAAATGGGGCAAATAAGCACGAGACTTTTTGGTTGTTATCATTTCCTGCTTCACTAGATTGGATAATTCAGTCATTGAAACTCAATGCCGGATTTAGCATTCTTGGCGCTTTTATTGGAGAGTTTATTGCATCAGAAGCAGGTTTGGGTTACATAATTTTGAAAGCAAGTGGTTTGTACGACACTACATACGTATTTGTTGCTATTATTTGTATTATAATACTCTCTTCAGTCTTTACTCTGCTTGCTAATGTAGTAATTAAATACAAATTGAATATACTGCGAGGAATGACTAACTTCTTTTCTGATAAACCAGTTCTCAATCATTATGCAAGGTTAGAGATCACAGAAGAAGGTTACCAGGAAGGGGACTGAGAAATCGACGAGGAAGCCGTGGAAAAGGGAGAGGATGACGAAGTCCTGTCCGCTGGTGCGCGTGATGATGGGCAGAGTGGTGTCCATGGTGGTGGCTCCGCCCGCCGAAATGGGTGCCAACGGCCCGAAAAACCGTACCATCAACGGGGCTCCCAACAGCGTGCACACTTCACGGATGATATTGGCCAGCAGCGCGACGGTGCCCAGGTCGGGCCCGCGGTATTGGGTAATGAGGATGCTTGATAGGGAATAATAGCCGAAGCCTGAGCCCACGGCCAGACAGTCGGCCAATGAACGTCCCGGCAGGCCAATCGAGGCTATGGCCGTGGCCGCTAGGGTACCGACGATTGTCATGAGCGGCAACAGCATGAGTCGAGGGTCGAGTTTCTTGAAACTTTTCAGCAGTTCGGTGTTGTTGCCCACGGTGATGCCGACACAGAAAAGCAGAGCGCAGAGGGTCAAGAAGCTCACGTTGCCGTTCAGCTCAGGAATCCATTGCATCAATCCGCAGACGATGCCCAGGACAAAGAATCCCACTATAATCAGGCTGCCTTTCATCCTTTGCCTCCTTTCCTGTGGCGTGATACCCATCTCCACAATGCCCACGAGAAGAGCAGGGTGCCTGCCATCCCAATGACCGACAGCCACAAGGCCTCTAAACCCAGGCTGGTGATGCCGTTGATGACTTGCGGGTTGCTGCCGACCTCGACACCGAGTAGGAACAGTAAAGCCCAGATGAGCGCCGTCACTGCGTGCGGCACCACCTTGAGATGGCGATTCCTTAACAGGAATCCCACGGCCATCCCACTTAACATGATAGCAACAACCTTGAGCATATTGTTGGTGCAAAGATAGCATTTTTAGTTGTTAATCCTTCAGTTTTCGGCGGTCAGTGTTTGTTTTTTGCTTTTTAGTTGGTACCTTTGCGAGTTTGAAACCATCAAATTGAATAATTAGATATGATAAAGTCATTATTATGGATGGCAGTGCTGATGCTGTCCGTCGCAAGCTGTCAAGTGAAAAGCGGTAGCGGTGCTGGAGTTGAAATGGCTAAAACTGAAGAGTACCAGCCCAGCAAGGAGGATGTCTTGAACCAAGTTCAGGAGATTTATGACGCTGTGTTCAAGGAGTATAACCGAGAGGACTCGCTGCGTAATCTTGACCAAATGATAGACGATGCCGCCTATGAGCATCTCGAAGATTTCAATCGAGCTTATTGCAGCCGCGAGTGGAACCAGTTGTGTGAGCAGATCAATGAGATCGACAGCATGTATCATGCCGGTGAACTTGGCTTCTGGGAGGCCGACTACTGGATTATGGGGCAGGATTGGCACAATTTGTCAATCAGCGATGCTAAGGTCCTGTCGATGAAGGACACAGAGGCTACCGTCGAATTCATGTTGCATAATTTTGACAACGCAAAACCCGTGACTGTGCAATTGGTCAACGAGGACGGCGAGTGGAAAATCGATAATTTCAAGGATGCAGACGTCGAATTAGACTTGAAGTCTTCGATGCTGGAGTATGTGAAGGCTGAAACTGCCAAGAAGAAGTAATTATGACTAAAAGGATATTTTTGGCGATTGCGGCAACTGCATTGTGTTATGTTGCTGCGATGTCGGTGCCTGCCAAGCATTTGCCTTTTACTCACTTGCAGAGCGACGGCTCGACGGTGACGCTGGTGATGGCTGGTGGCGAATTGCATCGCTCGATGGTGACGATGGATGGCCTTGTGGTGGCCCGTGACGGCCATGGCGACTACTGTTATGTCGCTAATGGCGCCTTGAGCAATGTGCGTGCCCACGACCAGGGCAAACGCGGCATCGAGGAACAGGCCTTCATTCAGGCCTATCACAAGCAACTGTC
>JAEEGL013345295.1_pt1 | contig 12990 bp, 12 predicted proteins | sample 9134231 | NCBI WGS metagenome assembly JAEEGL01 (sample SAMN16246548, study PRJNA631951) | gut metagenome | biome: gut microbiome; feature: rumen; material: fiber-attached | host: Bos | place: Iran: Karaj | collected 2018-10 | reverse complement strand
GTATTCCCTTCTGTTCCTGCAGCCACATCATAAGTAGTCAAGATAACTGCATCTATTCGATATGTTGAAATGAGGTCCTGAACAAGTTCCTCCATTGACTCAATTTCGGAAGAGGAAAACAGTCCTGCATCATCTATCACATGTTCAGCAAAAGCTACATTTGACATCAAAATATTAAATATAATTAATAAGCTCAGTAGTCTGTTAATTATTTTAGTTATGCTTTGTATCAAAGTGCTGATTCTCCTTTTATGGAATATAACAAGTATAACATACTACCAAAGCTTATAAAATAATCAAGAACGCTATATCTGTTGAAAGAACGATTATTCACAACTTTCGCAATAGATATAACTAATTCTGCAATCAATAAAAAACCTCGCAGGTATTGTACTGCAAGGTTTTGAGTGGAGCATAGGGGAGTCGAACCCCTGGCCTCTACAATGCGAATGTAGCGCACTACCAACTGTGCCAATGCCCCATCGTTTTGAATACTGATCAAGCATGATCTGATCAGATTCTTTATTTCAAACGACAATCAGGCAGGGAAAGAAACCATGCACCATATGTCGTTTTATTGCATGACTCCGGATTGCAAATACTCATTTGCACCGGTATACTCGGCATTTATCACCCATTAACATAAACCAAACTGCCGAAACATTCGGTTCACTATAGGTGCTGTATCACAGATGGTCTACCCACCTGCGCCATCACCGGAGATGTCATGTAATCCTCCGGAAACGGAACGAATGGATTATAGCACCTGTTTTTTCTTTGTGCAAGCTCTTTTTTCCACATGTTTTCGTGTTTTCGTGTTCTTAACACGGCCATTCGGAGAATCTTAGATCATCTGAGTCAGTCGTGCCAACGATTTCGATAAATCGATCGCTTTTTCACTCACGCAAATCAGTTTTCCCTCCGATATCACATAATGTTCAACCGGAATATGTTCTTTCAAGGTGCGTTCAATCTCATGCATGATATAGTGCATCTGCGTACAGTGTGGTGATCTGTCCACGGATGCAAAGATCATATGCGTTACCTGCCCGGTTCCAAGAATCGCGGCGATCTTTGTAACAGCCATATTGATATGTGTTTCCTCAAGACACAGTTCGTAAACTTCATCCACCATCGCTGTCAGTTTTTCAAACGCCTCCGGAAATACCGTTTGCAGGCAGGAACCCGCTATCATGATACCCCCAGCCGGAGTATATACGTTTTCGCTCATCAGATGTTTCGACATTAGCTATGTCCGCCTTTCTGAATGTACAATTATCACCTGAAAGATCCTCTGTTCTGATTTTATCATGTCCTTGTACATCTTTCCAGCATTTGAGTCTCATATACAGGCAATCTATCGTATTACCCGGTATAAGGTACTTTCTGTCTTTCCTCATTCTTGCTGCCTTTCAGTCCATGCAGTGCTTTTTTTCTGTTTGCACTTGCATTTCATGTGTGTTTCTATACAATGATGTCTGTCCGATACGAACACATAATATTCTTGTTATTGTTCAGAAAGGTTGTGATATTTTGGAATTCTCACCCAATAGTTCCTTCATGTATCTGATCTGTGGTCTTGTCATTCTGTTTGTTGTCGTGCAGTCAGTGTTTTTCCTGCTGCGCGCAGTAAGAAGGGCAAAATCACTGAAACTTGACAGCGGGGTTATCCGGCGCACCATTTCCGCCAGCGCTCTGTTCACGATAGCTCCAGCGCTGGCCATTCTAATCGGCGTCATTTCACTCAGCCAGTTTCTCGGTCTTCCCCTTCCCTGGCTCCGTCTGAGTGTGCTCGGCGCACTTACCTATGAACTCCCTGCCGCTCAGTCCGCCGCTTCTGCCATGAATGTCACCTCTACTTCAACCTTGGTCACCGATCCTGTTGTATTCAGCGCCATTGCCTGGGTTATGACCATTGGCATTCTCTCGGGAATCTTCGTCGTCCTGTTCGGACTGAAAAAGCTGGAAAGCGGTCTTGACCGCATTCGGGAAAAAGACTCCAAGAAAAGTGCACTCCTGATGGATTCCCTGTTTCTCGGTATGATCTGCGCTTTCACTGGACTTCTCTTCGCTGATATCAAGAAAGGACTCCCCGGTTTCATCCCGATTGCTGTCGCACTTGTTTCCATGATTCTGATGGCTTTCTGCGGCCTGCTGATCCGAAAATGCCAGGTCAAATGGCTTGAACAGTATGCTCTTCCCTTCTGTATGCTCGGTGGCATGCTCGCAGCCATTCCGCTGACCACTCTGATGGGAGGTGCAGTCTGATGAAAAACGAACGTTCCTATCATGACGCTACGCACTTCTATGGACGAATCTGGACGGCCTCTGCCATTCTTATGTTCCTCATGGTTCCCCTTGCCATCTCTCTCCACTACAATGCCTGGGCACCGATACATGGTGTGGTCAAGGGACTTCTGGGGGTTGCTCCGGTCTTCTGGACCGTCGGTGTCATTGAAGTCCTGACATATGCTCCGATGCTGGGCACGGGTGGTACCTATCTGGCCTTTGTGACGGGTTCTCTCTCCTCTCTGAAGGTTCCGTGTGTCCTCAATGCCCTGAAAGGTGCCAATGTGGAACCAGGAACAGAGGAAGCCGAGGCGCTCTCCACCATTGCGGTTGCCACATCTTCCTTGGTAACAACCCTTGTGATCGCCCTGGGTGTTTTCGGCATCCGCTTCCTGCAGCCTGTTCTTGAAAACCCCGTCCTGAAACCTGCATTCGATAACATTATGCCTGCGCTGATGGGTTCCCTTGCGCTGGTGTATTTCTCAAGGAACTGGAAGCTTTCTGTTGCTCCTCTGGTTTTCATGGTTGCCCTGTTTATTGCCGTGCCTTCCCTTTCAAGTTCAGTTGGCATTTTCGTTCCTGTCGCTGCCCTTGTTGCTCTGCTGGCCGGACGGATTCTTCAGAAAAAGGGCCTGATTGATTAAAGATTCCGAAAGGTGGCTTTTCCTATGATCTGGCTGATCCTTCTCGTTCTTTTCGCCGTGTGGATTGCAATCCTGTGCATCCGTGCGGCACACCTGAAGCCCGGGGCACTTCCCACCGAGCCTGCACCCGAAACGGAATTCGACCGGAACAAAGCCGTACAGGATCTGCAGAAACTGATCCGGTTTCGTACTGTTTCCTATGAGGACAGTTCTCTGGAAGATCCCAAGCAGTTTGAGCAGCTGATTGCTTCCCTGCCCGCACTTTTTCCGAATGTGCATAAAGCCTGTACCTTTACGATGCCAGGTCCACGATCCCTTGTCTTTCACTGGAACGGCAAGTCACATGACAAACCTGGTGTTCTTATGGCACACTTTGACGTGGTTCCAGTGGATGAAAGCGGCTGGAGCAAGCCTGCGTTTGAAGGTATCATTGAAGATGGTGTGATGTGGGGTCGCGGCACCATTGACACAAAATGCACCTTTCTGGGGGTCCTGGAAGCTGCTGACAATCTGATTGCACAGGGCTATACACCTTCCCAGGATCTGTACCTCTGCTTTTCCGGAACGGAAGAAGTGAATGGCGACGGTGCTCCCGCGATCATCCGCTGGTTCCAGTCCAGGCAGATCCATCTGGACTTTGTTCTGGACGAAGGCGGGGCAATTGTCGAAAACGTTTTTCCGGGGGTCCGGCAGCCTGTCGCTGTGATCGGTATCGCTGAAAAGGGAACCATGTCCGTCCGACTGAGTGTTCCCACCGGAGGGGGTCATGCCTCGACGCCTCCCGCCATGTCTTCCATCGGACGCCTCGCACGGGCTGTACGGAGAATTGAGGATCATCCCTTCCCTGCAAAGCTGTCGGACGCTGCTGAGGCCACCTTTTTGGGCATGTCAAGGCATGCACCGTTTGCCCTGCGTCTCCTTTTTGCCAACCTGTGGTGTTTCCGCCCGCTGCTCTACCTGGCCTGCCGGTTGATGGGAGGCGAACTGAATGCACTGGTGCGGACCACGGTTGCTTTCACCCAGATGCAGGGATCCAATGCATTCAATGTGATGCCTCCCAACCCTCAGATGGTCTGCAACGTGCGTATCAATGCCGGTGAAACCACGCAGAGTGTACTGGAGCGTTTCAGACACGTCATTCATGATGACAAGATTGCTCTTGATATGCCTTTTGGCCGCAATCCCTCTCCCACCAGCACCATCGGGGATGAGCCCTGGAAGCGCTTGGAACAGGCTGTACATATGGAATACCCCGGAACGGTGATCACTCCATACCTCATGCTGGCCTCCTCCGATTCCTGGAACTACAGTGCTGTCTCTGACCATGTCTATCGTTTTTCACCCATGCCGATGAGCAAGGAAGAGCGCGGAATGATTCACGGAAACAATGAGCGCATTCCTCTCACTTCCATCCACAGCATTGTATCTTTTTATATGCGCCTGATCCGGATGTGCTGAACACTTCGGAGCAGAGATGCATCCGTTCCCCCAGAAAACCAGATGATTTGTCTACGTCCCTGCCCTCCAACAAAAACAGGCGCCCTTCGCTGAAGGACGCCTGTTTTTATTAAATCGGTTCTTTCCGGTCATAGGTCTGTTCCAGTATTACAAATTTATTCCACCAGTCTTCCGTCGGAAGAAGCTCTCCCGTTTCCATTTTTGCAATGTGATTCGGATAGACCTGGGTCATGCTGGCCAGCATGTTTCTGGAAATCTTATGTTTTTCCATAAACTGCCGAACACGCACAGCATAGCTCTTACCCATCAGCTGCTCTTCCTTTCTTCATCGTGTCGTTGGGTGCGGGTTGTGCGGGTAAGTCGAGAGAAGAAAGTGTTCAATTTATGTAAATCCCCCTGCGTGGGAAAACCGTATCCGTATTGGTGATCTGAGTTTACCAGAAACTCTTGAATAGATCAATGCAATATCTCAAAGAAATTCCACAGAAAGATTAATGATTGTACCCAGTATTATTCCAGAATATGCGCACTTTTACTCCTGTTCCGGCTGATTTATGTGCTGAATCTGATCATTTACAGAAAAAACGCCCATAAAGGGCGTCTGAAAGCCGTTTCAATTGTCAATCATTTTTCTCAGGGCAAGTCTGGCAGCTCCATGGGATGGATCTGAACGCGGAAAACCGATTCGGATATCCGGAAAAACAGCATGGATTTCCGCTACCATCCGATCTCTGATCCTGTCAAAGTGTTCAAGAATGCTGCCGGCAAGCGCGAGTTCCCCGTCTGCCATACCTGTTTTCCGCCATCCAGCCAGCACAATTTCTGCCAGATCATCCGCAGCCCTGTCTGCAATCCGGATTGCTGTTTCATCTTCCTGAGCCAATGCGTCCGGAAGAAGCCGCGCCATGGAGGCAACCCCCTGCTTTCCGGTCGCCGGATCATACAGCCATGTAATCAGGCCACCGATATCGTCAATCTTCAGGGCACGGAAAACGAGTGACTGGAGACAGGTCGGCTTTCCTCTTCCGTCAGATGCACGAACCACCGCCGTCAGAATATCCCGCCCGATAGCATACCCGCTTCCAGGATCATCGATCAGATACCCGTATCCACCCACGCGGAAAGGTTTTCCGGAAAGATCTTTCCCATTGCATACCGACCCTGTTCCGGCAATCAGAACTGCGCCGTGCCCTTCAATGGCCCCTGCCAGTGCAATTTCCTGATCCCCCAGGATCTGCAGATTTCCCCTGTAGCAGCACTCCCGAACCGTCTTCTCCACGAAAACAGCGGCGTTTCTGTTACTGACTCCAGCCATGCCGATGACCAGTTCGGGACATATGCCCCCGTCACCGGCCGTGTCTGCCATAAACTCTAGTGCATTCTGTATCGTACTGTACACCGTGGTTTCCGGGGCTCCGTTAATGTTCAGAGGTCCAAAATCCCGCACAGCAGCCTCTGTTCCCGTTTCATCCAGGAGGCATACCCTTGTTTTTGTTCCCCCGCCATCCCAACCAGCAGCAATCCGTTTCGACATGACAGCTTTCCTTTCTGTGTTCCTTTTTTCTGATCCCTATGCTATCACAGACATGCATGCCCTGCAAGTCCGCATCTCTGTATGGCTTTCAGATTTCTGTCCGATGACCTTTGTATACGTCTTTCACAAAAGCGCGGTCACGAAGTTCTTCTTTTCCACCTATATTCTTTCGTACAAACTGTTTCGCAAATGCAAAAAAAGGTGTATGATGGTACCAGGCAGCCCATGAAGAACGAACGAGACCGCGCAGCATTCCATGCACTCCGCGACGTTTTTCTCTTTCACGACCTTGACAAACCGTTTCCTGCAGTATGCAGGCCATGACCGTTAATCTTTCTCTTCAGAACAGTTCAATACGATCAGAAAGCGGGGAATGATCATGCTGATTCGTCCATTTTCTCCCAGCGACCTTTCCAGCACTGCAGCCCTGTGGAATACCTGCGCAGCATCAGGTGAAGTACTGTACTGTCCTCTTTCCGATGAAGATTTTCTGAACAAGTTTACCGCTGGTGAAGGATGCCAGCCCGACCTGTTTCTTGTTGCCGAATGCTCCGGTACACTCCTGGGCATGATTCACGCGGTCGCCCCGGGTACCTTTCGCGGTTCACTGGATGGGACCGGATACATTACCGTTGAACTCGTCCGTCCAGACCACAGAGGCACCGGTGTCGGGCGTGCACTTCTTGAAGAAGCCATCCGCAGGCTGAAAGAACTGGATGCCTCTGTCATCCGGATTTCCAGTACCAATCCGGTCAATCTTTCCTGGAGAATTCCAGGCACACCCGGACACGATCATAACAACATGCCCGGCGTGGACACGCAGTGCCAGGGATACCCCTTCTTTGCTTCCATGGGTTTCAAAACATCCCACACCGAAGTCGCCATGTATCTGAATCTGGAGCATTACCGGATGCCGGATGAAATCCATACGCTCCGTGAAAAGCTCCGGACACAGGGGATTGAAGCCGGTCCATGGTCTCCTGCGCTCGGACGGGAGTTCGACGGCATGTGCGACCGCGTCGGCTCGGAATACTGGCGTGACGTACTCAGAACCGAGACAGAAGCCTGGATCCAGGGAATGCCCAATCAGGACAGCCGTTTCTGGCCTGACGGACGGCAGCCCGCAGGCCCTCGGACACTTCTAACAGCTACCACGGAAGGTCATATTGTCGGTTTTACCGGACCAGTCGACCGTCAGGTCAGCGGACGCGGCTGGTTTACCGGTATCTGCACGGACCCGCTCTATGAACGCCGCGGAATTGCCACAGTCCTTTTCCATCTTCTGATGCAGTCTTTTGTTGACAACGGTTCCCAGTTCTCCACCCTCTTTACAGGCACGGACAATCATGCACAGCGCATCTATCTCGGTGCCGGCATGCAGCCGGTCCGTCAGTTTTCCCTGATGACCCTGAATCCCGAGGAGGTCTCTTTATGAGCAAAACCATTATGGCCGTTGGAGCGCATACCGGCGATGCACAGCTCACCTGCGGCATGCTGCTCGCCAAGCATGCCATGCACGGAGACCGGGTTGTCATCGTGGACCTGACCGCTGGTGAACGTGGCCGTCCGGAGGGCTGGACCAGTTCCGATTTCCGTGCATACAATATCGAATGCGCCGGAAAGTTTGCCCAGAAGATCGGCGGCGAATCGGTTGTCCTTGATATGCCGGACGACGAACTCTATGATACGCGGGAGAAGGAACTGGAACTGGCCGACCTGATGCGCTCTTACAAAGCCGATGCGGTCCTTTATCACTGGAAGAACAGTCTGCACAAGGACCATGAGGCAGCCAGCCGGATCACGGAAAATGCCATTTTCTATGCTTCTCTCCCCACCTTTGAGCGGCCGCTTCCTCCCGCTCCGATCCGTTCCTTCATGTGTGCTGAAAACTGGGAGGATGAGCCCGAATTTGTTCCCTATTATTATTTCGATGTGACCGAATCCTTCCCCATCTGGAAGGAAGCCATCCGCGAGCTCTGGCTTGCCGAGCATTCAAAGAGCTTCGCCTATCTCCGGTATTACGAAGCACTGAGTATTGTCCGCGGAGCACGCATCGGGGCAGATCATGCCACCTGTTTCGGCTCTGCCCCAACATCCCATAAGCAGTGTCTTGATCTGCTGTAACCATCCAAAGGAGTAGGAACATGACTGAAACTGAACTGAGGCATCTCATCGGTCAGCGTCTGGCTGTCGGATTTGAAGGAACATCCATCCCCGAAGAGTATGCTGCCCTTGTCCATGACTGGAAAATCGGAAACGTCATTCTTTTCCGCCGCAACATTGAAAGCTTTGAGCAGATCCGTCATCTGAACCAGGAGCTCCGGAAACTCATTGCAAAGGAAACCGGCCTGGAACCCTATATTATGCTCGATGAGGAATGCGGTTCCGTCTCCCGGCTCGGTGCCATCGCTGTCACAACGCCCTGCGCCATGGCCATCGGAGCCACAGGAAAGCCTGAAAACGCTTTCCGGATCGCAAGGATTATCGGCCAGGAACTCCGCGCAGCAGGCTTCAACCTCAATCTTGCTCCTGTCCTGGATGTCTGCACCAAGCCTGACAGTGCCAATGGCAACCGCATCTTTTCTTCCTCCCCTGAAGAAGTCGCCGAATTCGGGAAGGAATATATCCGTGGCCTGTCCTGTGAAGGCATTTTCGCCACCGGCAAGCATTTTCCCGGTCACGGCGACACCAATGTGGACTCCCATTTTTCCCTGCCGGTTGTGCAGAAAGACCGTAAAAGCATCGAACAAACAGAACTCGTCAGTTTCAAGGCAGCCATTGACAGCGGCATTCATGCCATCATGAGCGCGCATGTGGTATATCCGGCCCTGGATCCTGCCTGTGTGCCCGCTACCGTTTCGAGGCCGATCCTCACGACCCTGCTGCGCGATCAGCTTGGATTTAAGGGACTCCTCCTTTCGGACGGTATGGAAATGAAAGCCGTCATGGATCTTTACGGCATAGAAGATGCCGTATGGCGTGCTCTGTGCGCCGGTGTGGATATCTGCCTCGTCTGCCACTCCCCCCAGCAGGCACGCGACACCTGCACCTATCTTCTTTCGCAGCTTAAGCAGAATCCGGAATGGATTGCAGATCTGGAGAAACATGCCGGGGATATTGCATCACTCAAGAAAGATCTGCAGCCTCCTCAGGGAGGCTTGGAACAGTTCGGTTCCCCGCAGCAAAAGGACACCGCTGAACATGTCATGGAAACCTCGGTCCGCATCCTGCATGCCCCTGGTGATCTTCCCCTCCCCGCGCCGGGAAAGGAGACGGTTTTCTTCGGCACACCCGGCAGCAGAAGCATCGGAGCGTACGATGGAGAAACACTGCATGCAGCCAGCATCCTGGCCAAGCATTACGGAGGCCGTTTCATGACGCCCGAAGAAGCCGTCCAGGCTTCCCCGTCCCTGGCTGTGGCTGTGCTCAGCCGTCACAGTGATCTTGCGAATGTACTGGATGCCCTTTCGCTTCTTCTTGAAAAAGGCTGCCGTGTCATTGCAGTCGCCATGAGCGCACCCCAGCCGTTGTCTTCTGTTTCCGATGCCTGCTGGCATGTGTGCACCTGGCAGTATGACGCAATGGCCATTCGTGCGCTGATCCGTGTTCTGGACTCCGGGGCCGAACTGTCCTGAAAACTGAACCATAAAGAAAAGATGAGGCTGATCCTCATCTTTTCTTTTGGTATAAAAACGGGATGGCGCATGCGCCATCCCGTTCTTTTCAGTTACGGATTGTTTTCCGGGGCTGAATTACTCACCCTTGGCTTTGAGGAATTCGTCCAGCTGACGCTGTGCTTCGGCGATGATATCATTCAGGCCGGCAGCTTCCATCTTGGCGCGCATAGCGGGAACGCCCTTTTCGGGATCGTCAGGATCGACGACACCGCACTGGATGTTCTTGAAGTATTCTTCCTTGATCGCGCTGATTTCAGCAAACTGCGTGGAGAAGTCGATCGGGGACTTGGAGTCGAAGGTGAAGCCGCTGATCTTGGAAACAGGAGCATCGGCAACAGCTGCGAAGTAATGATCCCACTGATCAAGCACGGGAGCCGGATAGGTTCCGTTCAGGGTTTCTTCGCTGGCTTCGATGGAGTTGATAGCATAGTTTGCCTGAGAGAAACGCCATGGAGTGTAGTTGCTTCTGCCAACTTCCGTACGGACAACAGCCTGGCCCAGAACGTTGCCATCGGCATCCTTCACATCGCGATATTCAAAGTGATATCCGGGAACACCAAACGCCAGAATGTCGCGGACTTCCTTGTCGGTATTCACGAGTTCCTGGAACTTGACAGCCATCTCGAACCTTGCAGGATCATCCAGCAGGGTTACGGAGAAAGCGTTCATAGCACCCTGCACACCATCGGTGTTCAGGAACGGACCTGCATAACGGGTCATCTTTACCCAGAAGCCACGGGAAGGAGTGTAATCATAGTCATCCCAAGCCTGGACGAAGCTGATGTGATGCAGCTTGCTGTCGATGGAGTCTTCGGTCAGGGTGGGAGCATCGGGGTTCACGAAACCCATGGTGTACCACTTATGCATGGTGCGATAACGGTCCATGATTACTTCGTCATCAAATACGGAAACGACCTTGTCATCACCAAACACAACGCCGATGAGCGGAGTACGGTTGATGAAGTCGAAAGAGGATTCCACACCAGCGGGAGCACCACCGATGTTCAGAGGATACTGGCCCATAGTAGGATCAGCTTCCATGGCCTTCTTCAGAGCCGTGACATAGGGGGTCAGCTCATCCCAGCTGCTGATAACAGCGGGAACTTCAATGCCGGCATCCGCAGCAACCTGAGCATCATACACGATGAAGTTTTCAGGAGCGATGTCTTTGTAAACAGGGATCGCATACAGACCATTCTCGATGTTTTCACCGGAGGAGCATGCCAGTTCCCAAACGCTCTCGGGCATGGATTCCCACAGCTTGGGAGCCCATTCCTTGATGCGGTTTACGCCACCCTCATACAGGTTGGCATAAATGCCGTCAGACACATTGTCGTTGAAATTGTTGTACCAAGAGCAGGTGAAGTACATATCATATACTTCGCCGGCTGCAATGGATGTACCAACTTCATCGCTGGACATATAAACAATTTCAATTTCGCAGCCCAGACGCTCGCGGGTAATCTTGTTGAGCTCTTCGAGAACCATATTGTTGTCAATGGGAGCCGGGCTGTTGCCCTGAACCCAGGTCAGCTTTACGTAATCATCAGCCGTGGCAAATGAAACTACGCTCAGCATCATAAGGGCAGCCAATACGATAGCTACGAGTTTCTTCATAGTAAGAATCCCTCCTTCTTTTATTTATTACACAGCGTCAAGCACAGCGCTGTTGTAACCTATATGACATCGTCATGATATCATGACTTTTTCGGTCTGTCAATTCACCAGAAGGCCCATTTTCTCTTCTCTCAGCCCTTCACAGCGCCGATCGTGAGGCCGGACACAAAGTACTTCTGGAAGAACGGATAAGAGCAGGCAATCGGAACCACCGACACCACAACCATGGCCATACGGACGGTTTCTGAAGGCACGTTGGATGCGGTACCAGCAGTCATGTTCTGGGCATTTCGGGTAAGGAAGGAGATGTTTTCCTCCAGGGAGATCAGCACATACTGAAGCGGGAACAAATCATGCTTATTGCCCGAAATATAATACTTCGCCATCATCCAGTCATTCCAGTAGGCAAAGGTCAGGAACAGGCCGATTGTTGCAATCGCAGGAAGAGAAATCGGCAGCACAATCTGGACAAAGATGCGGATCATGCGTGCGCCATCAATCTTGGCGGATTCAATAATTGCATCCGGCACGGTGGTCTGGAAGAAAGTACGCATGATGATACAGTAGAAGCTTGAACAGCAGATTGGCAGGATCAGCGCCCAGTAGGTATCCTTGAGTCCAAGGATATGTGCATTGATCATGTAACTTGCCACAAGGCCGCCGGAGAATAACATGGGGATAAAAATGAACCAGGTGAAAAATGTTTTCAGTCGATAATTGGGACGGCTCAGTGCAAAGCCCATGGTGGAAGTGCCGACCAGGCCGAAGATGGTACCCACAATCGTAACGCCGATTGAGTTCAGGAAGGCACGCCCGATATAACCGGTCTGACGTGCAAGGTACGCATACGCAGCCAGACTCATCTCATTCGGGAAGAAGCTGTAGCCCTTCATTCGGATGGATGCCTCCGAGGAGAAGGAAACAATCAATACCAACAGGGCAGGCATCAGGCAGATAATGCCCAGAAAAATGAACAAACAACTGATCAAGACATTGGTAAACGGTTTTACCCGTGTATATTTCAATACACTATGCTTTTCATTCTTTGCCATTGTGTTTCTCTCCTTTCTCTCTTTCCCCTCTTCATCAGAACAGTCCGGCTTCCGGATCAATCTTCTTGACAATCAGGTTAGCCGCCACAATGGTGATGCAGCCTACCGTGGACTGCAGGAAAGCGGCAGCAGAGGAAAGATTCACATTGCTCTGTTCCAGCAATGCTTTATAAACGTACACGTCAATGGTCTGCGTTACACTTGTCAGTGCACCGGAGTTGCGTGTTGCCTGATAGAACAGGCCGAAGTCGCTTCGGAAAATGTTGCCGACGGCCATAATAAACATAATAGAGATGGTCGGGCGAAGCAGCGGCAGTGTTATGTATTTGACCTGCTGGGATTTTGATGCACCATCGATCAGGGCAGCCTCATACAGTTCTCCGTCAATACCGCTGATGCTGGCCATATATACAACCATGTTGTATCCCATGCCTTTCCAGACATTCAGGAACACCAGGAAGTACATCCAGAATATGGTGTCATGGTACCAGTTATGGTTCTGCCCTGTCGCCGAATCTATAATATGAAATGCGCGGTTAATCAGGCCGTTGTCGGTTGCAAGGAAAGCATAGACGAAATAACTGACAACAACCCAGCTCAGAAAGTGCGGCAGGAACATCATGGTCTGACAGCTCTTCGCGAGTTTTTTGGTATAAATCTCATTAAAGAGAATCGGCAATGTGACAGGGATGATGATGCCCAAAATAATAAACATAATG
>JAEEGL011653790.1_pt1 | contig 12990 bp, 8 predicted proteins | sample 9134231 | NCBI WGS metagenome assembly JAEEGL01 (sample SAMN16246548, study PRJNA631951) | gut metagenome | biome: gut microbiome; feature: rumen; material: fiber-attached | host: Bos | place: Iran: Karaj | collected 2018-10 | reverse complement strand
TCCGGCGCAAGCTGACGCTTCGCTTCGGCATATTGCCGCATTCCAGGCGTGAGTTCACCCGACAGGCTGGCGTTTTTGGTGGTGGATTTTTCAGGCATTGATAACTACTTCAAAATTCGATTGGCGGCGAGGACGCCGGAAAGGAGTGCGCCGACGATGCCCAGAAGACCCTGGTCGGTGCCCGCCAGTGCAAGATAGGGGACGCCGGTCGCACCGTCCGCGAACTTGTCCGGCGAGCCGTAGATGGCGCCATTTGCGTGTCCGGTGAAGCGCTGGAAGGTGTGCGGGGTGTAGAGGTCCAGGAAGCGTGTGTGGCCGGCAAGGCGTGGGGAGTAGGCGCCTAGTTGCGCCAGAAGCATCTGGGCTAGGATGGACTTGATGCCGGGGGACATCGCATCCCGTGCGAGGTCACTGTGGAGTGGTCCCAGGCTGGCGACCGGTGCGCTGAGGCGGAGCATCCGCGTGGGGGAAACGCCGATGTAGTTGTCCGGCACGCAGACGAGCAGGCAGTCCGCCGGTGAACTTGCCGACATCGCACGGAAGGCGAAATCGCGCTCCAGGCCGATGAACTGCATGCAGTCAGTGAGTCCGTAGGCAGACGGTGCATCGTCCAGCTCGAAGAGCGCTTCGACGAACTGCATCCCGCCGGAGCGAGCTTCAGAAAGTGGCGGTGGGATCACACTGTCGCCCAATAGCCGACATGTCTCCACGGCACCGATGGTGGAAAGACAACAGTCGGCAGGGAAGAGCTGTCCCGAATTGTCCAGGATTGACTGGAATTTTCCAGAATTATCCAGGTTGATTTTTGTGATTCCACACCCGAAATGAAGTTCGGCTCCGGCTTCGCGCAGGCGGTCGGTCAACAGTTCGATGATTGGGCGCATGCCGTCCTGGGGGCGCGCGAAGCCCTCGACGAAGATGCTCTTGAAGAGCGTTGCGAAGGCACTGAATGGCATTTCGCCTCCCCAGGCGTTTCCGAAGAAGAAGACCGGGAGGCAGAGGAGATCCTGCAACCGCCTGGATTTCAAATGCTCTGCGAGGACTTCGCGGGCGGTGCGTTCGGGTTGCGGCGTGTCTGCGTAGGCGCATTGTTCGATGCGTTCCAGCAGTGCCTCGAAGCCCGCCTGGTCGGCGGGAAACTGCTTGGCGACTCGCGCCTTGAAAGACGCAACGTCGTTGTCCAGCCGGAGTTCCGTGGTTCCGCAGCGGATGGTGGAGTGGCTCTGGGGACAGAGTCGAAGCTCTTCGCGTCGGATGCGGAGCTGCCGGAGGATTCGGTTGAGCGGAGCAGAGCGGTCCTCCGGCGACGCGAAATTGGTGAAGGCGTGCAGCCCCGTGTCGAAGACGCGGCCACCGCGCTCATACCACGAATTCAGTCCCCCTGCCTTCGTGTGGCGCTCGAAGACGCATACGCGCTTCCCGAAATGCGCCAGACGGATGCCGGCGGCAAGCCCCGAAAGCCCCCCGCCAATCACAACGACATCGAATTTTTCCGGGTTGAAAGTCAAAAGTTTAAAGGTTAAAGGTGAGAGAAGGTTAAAGGAAAAAGTTCAGGTCTCAGGTCTTAGGTCTCAGGTCCCGCTCAAGAAGGTTAGAGGTTAGAGGTTAGAGGGTAGAGGGTAGAGGGTAGAGGGTAGAGGGTAGAGGGTAGAGGGCAAAGTCCCGTCTGTCCCAGAGGTCCCGTTTGTCCCGGGTGCCAAGTAAACTTTGCCCTTTCTCCTTCTGTAATGGCCAAACCATTTGAATATAATGCCTGTGGAGAGTTTCTCTCGCAGGACAAGGCGGTTTTTTACGGAATTACACCGTTATCTTGCCTTGTATTTTTTCCCTCGAAACACACGAAAGGCACGAAAAACGCAGTCGGCGCCTCGCCGACGAAATATGTTGTGGCGACGCCCCGTCATCACGATATTAACTCACGGATTCAGGGTAGTGTTTGCTCAGTTGCTTACGATTTTGCGTTCTTCTTGTTTGTTTTGCGCACTTTGCGAACCGGCTTCTTTGCAGATTTACGCGCGGTCGCAGTTGTGCGAGGGTGCTCGATGCTGTCGGAATTATCCTCGCCCTTGCTTTCGGTCTCTTGATTGTCGTCATCTACCTTCTTGACGCCGAAGAAGTTCGAGATGTCAAACCAGAATGTCTCCTCGAATGTGATTTTCCGGTCGTCTTTGACCTTTTTATTAGGCTGAAAAAAACTTTCGTGGTCAAAAGGGACTACTGTGCATGTGAATGTTATCTTATCGTAATATTTATTATCCTGCACACACAATGCCTGGTCGATCATCTCCATATCCGACACCATATATGAATCCGCCTGCCTGCCCAGCTCAATTACCACGCGTGTCTTAGTAAAACCATCTCCCTCCAAGGATAATTGGGAGAAAAAACACAATCGTTCATGGGTGAGCGGTAATTTTAGGCAAAATTGGATTTTGTTCTGCTTCCGCATCGTTTCATTCAAAAGGAAACCCCGCTTGTGAAATCATTGGAAATCTTCATATACTATGCTTCTTTATCACTTCTTATACCTTTGAGATGAAATATGTTACATGTGCTTGAAAAGAATTGTCCAGGTGCTATACTTTCGGCGGTCGCACGCTTTTGCCTGTGACGCCAGACCACTTCCCCGAACCGGAGCACCCCATGACCAAACCAAAGCCCGAAGCGCCCCTCCACGTCCCAGCACCCTCCCCCCTGGAGTATATCCACACCGAAAACCTGGTTGCCGACGCCTGCACCATCATCGACACTGCCCGACGCGTGGTCCAGCGCGCGGTCAACTGGACGCTGGTGCAGCGGAACTGGCTGCTGGGCCAGCGCATTGCTGAAGAAGAACTCAAGGACGTACAGCGCGCCGAATACGGCGCCAAAGTCATCCGAACCCTGGCGGAGGAACTCACAGCCATCTATGGAACCGGCAAAGGATTCGATTACAGTAGCTTATATAAGTATCTCCGCTTCTTCAAGGCATTTCCGCGAATTGTGGACGCAGCGCGTCCACAATTCTATAACTTATTGACCTGGACACATTACCGTATGCTTCTTGAAGTGTCGGATCCAGCTGCCAGGGAATGGTATGCAATGGAAGCAGCCTCCCAGGCATGGAATTACCGGACTCTCCAGCGCAACATTGCCACGCAATACTACTACCGGCTGCTAAAGGCACCGAACCCTGATGCAGTGGAGGCGGAGATGCGCCAGAAGACCCGGAGTCTCCAGTCTGAAGCCAACCTGGAGTTCGTGAAGAGCCCGGTCGTCGCCGAGTTCCTGGGGATGCAGCCGGACACGAGCTTCCTGGAGACCGATCTGGAGACGTGCATCCTGAGTAACCTCCAGCGCTTCATGATGGAACTGGGAAAGGGCTATGCGTTCGTCGAACGGCAAAAGCGCATCGTCACCGAGGTCCGGGACTACTTCATCGACTTGGTTTTCTACAATTTCATCCTCAAGTGCTTTGTGCTCATCGATCTCAAAACCGACATCATCACCCCACAGGATGTCGGACAGATGGACATGTATCTCCGGATGTTCGACGAGAAATTCCGCCAGACGGACGACCGGCCTACGCTCGGGCTCACCCTCTGTGCGGAGACCGACCAGGATGTCATGCGATACTCCATCCTCCAAGACAACAACCGCCTCTACGCAAGCAAGTACCTGCTTTGTCTCCCAACCCAGGAACAGCTCCGCGCGGAAATCGAGCACCAGAAGACGCTCTTCTATCTCCAGCACGGAAACGACCAGGGGGACGACAGTCGAACGAATCCTTCAAAGTCAAGTACATCGTTTCCAAAATGATAGAACTCCGCGACTCTCGCACATCTTAATTTACTCTAAAATTTCTTTTGCTATATTCCCCACAAGGGTACCTAATTTGAGCTAAAGGCTAGACCTGGGGTCCATATGAAGGTGCCTACTTGAATCACAAGCCAGATTTCACCCTATCCAAACTGCGGAATCTGTCAAGGCATTCTAACTTTAAGCCTTAAGTCTTTTAAGCAAAAAGTTCAACTAGGTGCCCTCTTGGATAAAACAGCTAATGGATTAAAGTCAAATCCCGCTAGGAGGAAATCCAGAAAACAAGCCATCGGCCGCTTGCGGCAGGGTTCAGTTTCGGCAGGGCGGCGGGAAAACAACCGTGCGGGAGAGCGGAATCCACGGGCGAAATGCCATCCACGCCATCGAAATAATCGCTTCCTGAATCCGTGAATTGTGGATGGACGTACTGCCGGCGCCCTTGCCGACAGAAAATGCGTTGTGCTGGTGCCCCGCCAGCACAGAGTAAAATTCACGGATTCAGGTCGCTTTTGAAAACACCGAAATGCCCGTAGCGGCCCCAGGAGGCCACGGGAGCGCGTCGAGGTTCCTTTAGGGATATATATACACGGAAGCCCACTGCCTTCGTCCTGGGGCTTCTGTGGGGCTTTCGGAGCCACGAATTCAACAGCGGCCGCCGCGAGGGGACGGCGGGCGCCCCAATCATGAATTATTCGCGCTTTCGCAGGAAGTATCCGTGGCCGGGGAGGAAGTGAGTATCGGTGAAGCGCTGGAACAGCCCGTCCTTCCATTCGTAGATTTCGCAGCCTTCGGGGACAATGCCGTAGGCGTTTCCGTAGGGGGTGAACTGGCTCAGCGTGGTCTCCGGGAGGTCCTCGACCTCGGTGCGTCCCTTGACCTTCAGCGTGGTCAGCCTTGTCGCGAAGAACCAATACAGCGTGTTCGGCACGAACGCATCCGGCTGGATGTAGGTCTGGTGTTCCAAATCCAGTTCCATTGCGTTGAGTTGCTTCAGCGCCCGCGTGGAGTCCGTGTCCAGCGCAAAGTCGAAGACCATCGCGTTCCAGCCGGGCAGCAGAGAGAGCGTGCGTTCGACGGGGGCCTTCACCTTGATTTCCGGAGTGCCCTCGCTCTCCAGCGCATTTTCACTAGCGAGGTTGAAGACCGTCCCGTCATCGTCTTCAGGAGATGAAGTCGCTGTCGCGTCCATGTTGGTGTCCCCGCCCGCCGAATCATCGGCGATATCGGTGATGACGCAACCGTCGCCCAGTACCAGTTTGCCTCCTTCGTCCACCTGGAAGCCCGCGCCGGGGCAGACCTTCACAATCGCATTCGAGGCAACCGTGAGCGTCCTGCCATTCGGCACGCGGGTGACATATTGCACCACATGCACCTGCTCCGCCTCCCAGGTCTCGTTGCTATTGAGCAGTCCGCCGTGGACCGCCACGTCGGGGGAGTTGATCACCGCGACTGCGGCGGAGTACGTCTGGTCGCCCTCGTAGATGGTCGCCGTGTACCATCCGTCCGCCACCGCAGAACTGTCCCAGTTCAACGCGTCGATTTCGCCAACGAACTCGCCCTTGCTGTCAGTCAGTTCGACATACGCATTGTCGTCCCGCTTCTGCGCCTTCCGGGAAACCCGGCGGACACCGTTGAGCAGCTGCCCTCCAAAGGTGCTGCGGGTGTCTACCGTACCCCACGCGCTCCACGCCGAGGTGCTGACGATCTTCTGCACCACGCACGCCACCATGACAGCCGTGTTGGGCATCGTGAAGCATGCAGAGTAGGGATGGCCTTCCACCGCGCTGAAGCACACGCCAGTCGGCGTGCTTCGCCAGTCCAGCCGATAGCCATTCAGCGTACCAGTGTAGTCCGCAGTCACCGTGACCGGCTGCCCCGCGATTGCATACTGCGTGCCTGCATCACAATTGACCGCAGTAATCGGAAAAAACCATTGGTTGGATTTGGCATAGCGGATATCCGCTTGGACACCGACCGTCGTGACCTCGCCGTTGAGCACCAGCTCGTATTTTTTTTCCGCGGGCGCGGTTTTATTGCCGTCCCAGTTGGTGTCCCCGCCCGCCGTGTCGTCCGCAAGATGGGTGAAGAAGCAAGGGGACGTTGGGGCGACTGCGGGTGTCCAGACGATTTCATCCACCCAACCGCAGTCCGAACCGCTGGATTTCCAATAGTTCTTGATGTATTCCCACCTGAGGATATGCTCGCCGGAGCCGGAGACCTCCCAGCTCTTCTGTTCCCAGTCCCGCTCGCCGCTGAGACTTGCCTTTTGTTTTCCGTCCAAATAGAAATACAGATAGTCACCGCGGCTTTCCGAGGAAACCTTCCACCAGAAGGAGATGGTACCCGCCCCCTGGAAATGCAACTCCATCGAGGTCCAACCATAGTCGTCGATAGCGCCGCTACGCCACGCCGTCCCGCCGTTGTGCGTCACCTCGCTCTGCTCCACCCACGGCGTGGCACTGTGGATAAAGTCATAGGTCAAGTCTGATGTTTCTCCCAGCACGAGCGTTCCTCCCACGTCCACTGTCAGCGAGGCATTGTCGCAAAACTTTACCACCGTGCGTTCTGCAATGGTCAGAGTCACTCCGGCAGGGACTTGCACGGGACTCCGCACGACATGCACCTGGTCCGCCGCCCAGGTCTCATCGGCAAAGACCACTCCGTCATGGACAGCGCAATCGTTCAGCACCAGCAGTTTTGCCTCGAAGGTCTTGTTGCGTTCGGTCAGCACGAAGGTATGCCAGCCGTCGGCAACCTGCGTCGAATCCCACCAGGGGTTCTCCTTGCTCCAGCCCGATGCCGCCTCACCGTCAATGGTGAGTTTCGGCGCAGGCACCTCTGTCTCCGCCACCGGCGAGAGATACACCTCGCCACACACGACCGCCTCCGCAAGAGCGCCGGAATTGTCCCATGGGAAATGGGAGATGTCTTCTGCCTGAACCGTCAGCAGAATGCCCAGGCAGACCGCCATGGCAAAAAAGATTCTTTTGAGGAATGTTTTCATGTTGAAGGACTCTTGAAAAGTATTAAGTCACTATTTAATGTTCTTAAATGCTTACAGGAAACTATCTAACCGTATGTTTTAATTTGTTGTTCAGTAGATAGCATGTCAGAAATGTAATCGCACCTCCCCCACAAATGCGAACAAATAGAATTGTTTGCGCAATACAGTTGTTCCACCAGTCACATAGAAAACAGCCGATCATTCCATGCATGATTTCTATGGTAATGCCCAGAGCAAGAATTATCCACCCAAGAATCACATTGATTCTAGATGGTGAATAGGGAGCAGCCTTCAGCGAGAAGAAGCCTCCGCAGGCGGCAAGATCATCGCCTGTTGTCTGGTCGCGTTCCGCCATGTAGATATATTGTTTCAGAATCCCTGAAACAAAGATTTTTTGTTCAAGTTTGATGATTTTGGCTTCATAGACATCCTCCCAGCGTTTGGAGCCTTTGGCCATGCAGATCCACAGAAATCCCAATACTGAGATGACTATGCCGAAAAGCATTCCAACCATCATCACGGGAGGCTGATTGAATACTGAAACAAGAGAGCATTTTAACATCTTATGATTTGTTTCCAGCATTTTCCCGACAAATGCGCCGTAGCCGGTAAAACTCAGTACGATGAAAGTTCCAAGAAAAACGGAGCGATGCAGCAATTGCTCTATCTCCAGCTTGCGGGAGTCGTAAAGACGATCCAGAAGTTGCTTCATCTTTTCCGTGTCGCACCCCCCGGATGTTTCCCCGATATTCCTCGCCATGTTGTCTGGCGAATTGTCTGAAATCTTGTCGTGGTCGAGTTTATTAGAATTTACTTTTACTGATGCCGAACAGTTGATTTCCACAATGACCACCTCTGTTTTTTGGCTCGTTCAACTATCAACACTCATTGAAGATTTCGCATCAACTTCGATATTGGAAGTCGATATCCTGATTAAAGCATGCCACGGCGTATCCCAGAAGAGTCGAAGATCTCCGGAACGTCAGGCCAAGTGGCCGCCGTTGGGTAGAGCATCTCGCGGATGGTCTCCTTGTCGCCATTATGGAAGGCTTGCGGAATTCCCCCAGTGTAGGCACGGACCTGCTCTTCGCCAAAAATCCGAATGGCATTCTCGATGGCCTCGGTGCCAAATCCGTCCTCCTTGACATCATGGGCACGGCGGTATTCCTTCAGCTCCGCGCCGTAGAGCCACTTGTCTGGCCCCTTGTGCCCCACCACCACCGAACAGAACACCGTTTTGTCCATCGAGCCGGCAAGCATCGCGCGGAAATTGGAGGTCCAGATGGTGTCGTCCGTCGGGAAGCGGTAGCCCAGCAGCACCACGTGTCTGGCGCCGGTGACGCCCGCCAGCGCCTCGTCGGTGATTTCCTTGAGGAAGGATGGGGACTGCCCCTTGAAATGCGTCTGCATGTGCATGAAGTTGTGCTGGGCATAGGTCATCTGCCCGCAGAAGAGACACTCCAGCGCGTCGTATTCACCATGTTTCCGCGCCTCCCGCTCCGCATCCGTGCGTGCCTGGACACCCCAGGCGAAAGGTTCAACCACGCCGGGCGGATAGAGCGTGGTGGTATTCTCGTCCCAGCTGTCCCCCAGAAAGAGATTCAGCCGTCCGCAGCGCGGGCAATGGCGGAAATTGGAGGAGCCGTGGACGAAGTAGTACTTCTCGACGCGCGCCACGCGATCGGAGACGTGGCATTCATCGTTGATTTTCTGGACCACCGCCTCGGTGAAGGGGAAGCTAATGTCCCGCTCGAGCCTCGGAATCTCCGCTGCGTCATCCGCCAGGGTATGCATTCCGAGGGTATTCGGGAAGTCCAGCATCAGCTGCAGCTTTTTGCCGGGATGGCCAATTCGTGCGGGATTCGTCTTGTTGCGTTTCTTATGGGCCTGGTAGATGAGCCACAGGAAGACCGGCTCGAAGTTGGTGGTCAGAATCGAATAGGAGAAGAGGTAGAAGGTGCGCCGGTGCAGCGGAATCCCCTGCCGCTCCAGGTTCAGCGCCTCGTCCTCCATCAGCTCCGCCAGGACATCCGCGAAGGCGCGGTAGGGACGCAGCGCATCCTGGCCCTCCGATGTGGCCACCAGGTCCTGCCAGGCGCATGCGAACATCGTGTTCACCAACAGAATGAGGCATTCGCGGGCGGCGAGCAGACGCTCCCGCCCCAGGAAGAAGGCCTGACTGTTCTGAACCATGTTCATTCCACGTTGTTCACGCAGCAGGACATCAATCAGGTCAAAGACATTTTGCTGAAAGTTTTCCGGAATCTTCTCATTGCCATTCGCATCGTATTCCCGCTTCTCGCTCTTCAGTTTCCTGCACACCGCCTTGAGCGCCGGCCAGTCGAAGACACAGCGCAACTGCACCGTTCGTGCCTTCGCCGCCTCCTCCGAGAGTCCCGGAAAGGCGACGGCGAAGTGCCTCTTCTGCTCCGCCGAAAATTCGTGGATGCTGTTCCCCGGATAGTCCAGCAATGTCAGCAAGGCGATGATGGCGGGCTTGCGCTCCTTGAAACACTCGGCCGTAATCTGGTCTTCGCTGACGGTTTCCTGGTTGCAAAGATGATAGAAGATGCCCGCCTGTTCGTCCGTGGTGGGCATGTTCAGCTTTGCGCTCGCCCCGGCACCGATGAAAAGCACCGTCTCCGGCTGGCAGATGTGGGAGGAAGTGGACATTGCTAGGCGAGAAGGGAAAGGGCGGCAAGCTTAAAGTTTGATGGGGTCAAACCTTTTTTTCCAGGAATGGCATCCGACTTGAGAGTTATAACGCATTGAGAAACATCGTAAATGATTTCAAGTTGTTCTTCAATGATTTCAACGGATGATTTCCTTTCTTTCACTTTTCCCGCAATCGCTTTTGCGGCCTCAGATATTTTTCCCGTTTCCGCTTTAATTGCCTCAGCATTCGTAGAGATTTCTCCAGTCTTTATCTTGATCGCCTCTTCCGTTTTTTCAGTCTTATCGACCTCTTCCTTAATTACCTCTGAAGCCTTTTCAATTTTTTTAGCCTCTGCCTTGATTGCATCGCAAGACGAATAACTCAATTTAGCCATCATCCGTTTTCCCGTCTCTAGCGAGATACTTGTTTCCGGTTTGAACTCAAACTCAATCTCCTTCTTGTATTCCACCGCCAAAGCCTGGAACGCATTATCTTTATCAGGCATAAGCATGGCATACTTTTTATCGCCATTCTTCAAAGAATACTCCTGGTCTGGTTCAATGGAAACACTTTTGAATTTTGCACTTGCATCATAAGTCACCTTCTGGATTTTTCCAGCGATTTTGTAGGTAGCCATGTTTGTTTCTCCTAGGTTGGATGGATGAACGAAAGAAAGGAAACTATCCCCCGTAGCGTTCGCCGGGAGGGGATGAATGTGCCGTCCAAAGTTTGTCTCCTGACAGACGGCGAAACAACATCGGCATTTCCATCTTGGAACCTGTACTTTGTACCCTGTACCCTTCCAGCGTCGGGTTGTTCGGTGGGCTGGGCGCCCTTTGGCGTCGCGCCCGCCTCACGTCCCGACGCAACCAGGGCACCATTGCTACGGAAGGCAGACCACGCGAAAGCCGATGCTGCGGCCCGACCGGGGGCTGCTGCTGCGGTACGCGGAACGGCAGTTCTGCGCGAAGTAGCCGTACCAGCCGTAGTCCCAGTCACCGCCGCGAACCACGCGTTTGGAACCCGAACCTGCCCCTGCGGGATCGTTGACCGCCTTCGTCGGGTAGCCGCCGTACCAGTCCAGGCACCACTCCTCGACATTGCCGTGCATGTCGTACAAACCCCACGCGTTCGGGAGATACGAACCCACTTTGGTGTCTTCGCCATACCCGCCCTTGCCGTCTTTTCGGTTGCAGTAGTACCTCCCGACCTCCGCCATGTTCGGACATTCGCCAATGGCGGTGAGGTTCTTTCCTGAGTTCAGGGCGGTGGTGGTGCCCGCCCGGCAGGCGTACTCCCATTGCGCCTCCGTCGGGAGGTCAAAGAGCAGCCCCGTCTTCGTGCGGAGTACCCCGAAGAAGGAGCCTGCGTCCACCGCGTGGCCCTTCTCAGGCCAGCCCGCACCGCCCTCCGCCGAGGTTCCGCGCAGGTCGTTGTAGGAGACCTGCTCCACCGGGCGCGTGTCGCCCTTGTAGTAGGACGGGTTGCTTCCCATCACCAGCTCGTACTGCTTCTGCGTCATCTCGAAGACACCGATGTAGAAGTCCTGCTTCAGCGTCACCTGATGCTGAGTCTCGTCGTCTATTCGTCGCCCCGCCTCGTCCTCTATTCGTCGCCCCAGCTCGTCCTCCGGGCTGCCCATGAGGAAGGTGCCTTTTGGGATGCGCCGCAGCCACAGTTCCGTCGTCCGGCAGGCGTTGCTAGACAAAATTGGAGCGGTGTTGGTATAGCGGCAGGGGTAGTGCTGTGCCTCCGCTCCGCCGGAGAGGTCAATGACCAAATAGGTGGAATTGGAATTGCCCTGTGGGGCAGAAGAGACAACACCATTCTCACTCACCAATTGTGCTTTGATGCGGAAGTTTTTGGCGGCAAACTCCGGGCAGTCCGCCGCCGCATCCCAAGTCACGGTATAGGTCCCCGCTTTGGTGAAGCCCTCGGTCTGTCCAAGAAAGGTCTTGAGTTCAAAGGATTCACCCCAGTCCTGGTCGTAGCCGGTAAAAATCACGGGATATCCATGGGAAAGGAGGCCAGAATTGTCTGAAACAACTTGAAGATCCTTCAGGTAACCGTCAATCCTGAAAGTGATGTCCACCAGGCCGTTCCAGGGGTGGCGCGAGGCGAAGGTGACATCGCTGACCGTCTGGGCACAGAGCGCAGTTGTCAGCAGCGCAAGTGAAAACATCAGGCAAATATTCAGCCGTTTAGCCAAAAACAAAATCTCTTGAAAAAGGGAGGTTAAAATTCTATTCATTGTAGGCTTGTATCTTTTTTGCATTGAACATGAAATGCGAGGATTAAAACATTACCCGCCGAGGATGTTTCACTACGAAGGCTGCACCTGTATGGTATAGCCTAGCTCCCCGGCCCTCTCCAGAAACTTATCGATGTTGTTATTAACCTGGCCATGGTCAATTTGATTTTGCAATTGCAAAGCGAAGGGCGTGCTGGCATGCCAAGCCGAAGCCCTTAGGCTTAGGCAAAGGTTGGAGCGCGTCCCTCCCACTTTTACCCATGTCAAATTAACTCGGCATTAAACTGGCGGGCGGCCCCTTCCCCCGGTGGCCGCCCGCCAGTTTGTGTGCGGTTGAAATGGCAGGCTGTGGCACGCGCGGGGGAAGGGAGGCCCAGAAAAGGGGAAGCACACTTTTAAATACTATTGGCAATAAAATACGGAAACCTTACAAGGCTCCGGGAAAAAATTTTGCATTTTTTAATATTTTTCTTTTGGAATGATAGTTTTAACTTGCTTGGATAAATGGGACGATTGGGACGGTGATTTGCGATTGCCTCGTCTGGCGGGACAGGCGGGACGTCAGACGTCGGACGTCTGATTTCCGACACCAGACATCGGACGCCGGGCGACGGCCAGTCAGGACTCAGGACTCAGGCCTCTGGTCCAGCCAGCCCCCGCTGGCGAGGCGCCAGCGCTACGCTACGGCCGCCCAAGGACGACGGGCGGGACAGGCGGGACGTCAGACAGTCTGACGTCGGACGTCTGATTTCCGACGGCAGACGTCGGACGCCAGACATCGGATCTTTGCTTTTGCTCGGCCCAAATAAATATTTTAGGAGGAATATAGACTCACTCCAGCTCGACGAGGAGGGCTTCCGAATAGGCGGAATATTTGAGGCGTCCCTCGTGGACGACCAGAATGCAGTGGTAGATATTGTCAAGGGAATTGAAGTCGTATTCGGCGGGTGGTTCGGGGAGGTCCAGCGGCGTGTTGTCCTGCCAACGCCAGCCATCGACGGCGCGCCAGGCGCCCAGCGAGACCGCTCCGGGGCAATCTGCGAGTCGTTCCAGGAGCTTCTGGAGGGTCTCCGGTGGAATCGGCTCGGGCGGACGATGGCGCGCCAGTTGCAGGAAACCGGCCTGGATGGTGCTGGGGACACGGACGCGCAGAATCCCGAAATGCCTGCCGTCGATGGTGAAGGTCTTCTCGCACGGATACTGCGGGCGATTCTCGAAGGCCTCACGCGAGGGCCATTCGACGATAAGGTTGGGGCGCGCATTACTCTCCGCGACGGGGCG
>JAEEGL011641804.1_pt1 | contig 12990 bp, 9 predicted proteins | sample 9134231 | NCBI WGS metagenome assembly JAEEGL01 (sample SAMN16246548, study PRJNA631951) | gut metagenome | biome: gut microbiome; feature: rumen; material: fiber-attached | host: Bos | place: Iran: Karaj | collected 2018-10 | reverse complement strand
TCTCACTCCACGGGGAAAAACAGTTTATTCTGCCCGGTTGCGGGGTCGGTAAAATCGCAAACGGCACCTGCAAGTTTCAACCCAAGCTCCGGGATCAGACTGTCGATCACATTTCTAAATGTCTCCCCATAGTTTTCCGAAGATACATCGGTCACAATATATTTCCTTGCGGGCATCACCCACTTCACCCATCCGTCCGGAACCGGCGTATCCTCATATACTTCTACGCCTGCCAGATACAGGCCTCTGGAGAAACCGTCCGTCCACGGCATAAATGACATTGTTTCGTCGCTCATGGCTCCCCAGAATCCGACAAAAGAACCGTCAGCGTTTTTCATTCCAAGATCCGCAATTTCACAGAAATTGGAATTGGCTTGCTGCCACAGATCCTGAACCACATTCTTCTCTTTCGTGCATAAGCCTTCCTTACCAATGATTGCGATTTTGGGCAGATCAATCATCTTGTATTTCACCATTTCTTTTCTCCTCCGGCATAATTCAGTTCTGGTTCCCGCAACTGAAATCTGTTAATCTTCCACTTCTCCATGAATACAAACTCTTCCTTCATCCGGACATGCTGCATCAAACATTTTTGCACGGCAATCTCCATAGTCAAGCGAAGCTCCATTCTGTAATGCATAAACGAACGGATATATTTCATTTTCAGCGTTGATTTTTCTGTATTTTATCATAAACAGGCAGGGGATGCAAAAATAAAGGCGATAGAATGTTTTACTCACGCCCGGCATGGGGTGAATACAAGAAGGAAGGTGCGCCGGCTGAATTGCGCACCTTCCGCTGACATTTGGAGTATGTTGCAGGAAAAGCCCTTTCGGTTAACGTTGGGCAAAAGCTCCAGGTGTGGAATTCTTCAATTACAATACTGACCCTGAGCCTTTCCTGACTATGATCGAAAATTCAGTCGTTTTGTGAACTTTCAGCTGCTCTTCAGTAAAATCGGGTTTAATGACCAATGTGTATTCACCATCGTTGTTTACTGCATTGAGAATATCTACGGGTGTGATGCCCGGATTCTTCCAGGTTACGCTCCCATACTCAAGCGTTGTATCGCCATATGTGGATTTTACGGAATATGCATCAAGGCATTGATAACGGGCTTGTACGTCAGCAAGCGTTTCCACTCCCATAAAATATATTGCATCCAGGACAGCGGGACCGGAGATCGAAACAGACACTTTGATTGTTTCTTCCTGTGTCTCCTCACATTCGGTACATTTCTTTGTCTTCTTACCGGCTTCGACCCATTCCGTACCATCTTCATTCTTTTTCGGAGGATCTATGGTCGGATCACCCCAGGAATGACCAAGCGCGTCTGACGGATGGGATTCTGTTACACCACATCCGGGATTCTGGCAGGAGCGGCTTTCCACGCCGCCTTCCGTACAGGTGGCTGTATTGATCCAGTCGCCGAAATTGTGACCTGTGGCGTTAATGACCCAGGAATTCTCCTGGATCGGCTCGCCGCCGTCCGCGCTGCCATAATACTTTTTGCAGTTCGAGCAATACCAGTAAGCGCTGTTGCCGGCGGTTGTACAGGTGGCCGCTTTGGCGTCAAAGTGGGTCATGTCATGGCCGACGGCACTGATTCCCTGTTTTGTGGTATAGGTACAGCCGTCGCGCTTGCAGTAATCGTAGGCGTCCCAGCCGGCTTCCGTGCAGGTGGCCGCCTGGGCGTCCACATGAACCAGGTCGTGGCCCAGCGCGGCAATTTCCTGCTTCGTGGTATAGGTACAGCCGTCGCGCTTGCAGTAATCATAGGCGTCCCAGCCGGCTTCCGTGCAGGTGGCCGCCTGGGCGTCCACATGAACCAGGTCATGGCCGAATGCGGGGATTATTTCCTTGGTGGTATAGTCACATGCAGTGCAGTATTCATAGGCATCCCATCCGTCTTCGGTACAGGTTGCCGCCTTCGCCTCTTCCTGGACAAGATCGTGCACATGCGCTGCGCTGCCTGTGATGGTGATGGTGATATCCACTTCCTCGAAGGTTTTGGCATCTTTCCCCTGTGGTTTGATGTGGATTTTCAGCTTGTCGCCGGAAGCGAGGGCAGAAATGGTTTTGGAGCCGTCCTTAAAGGAAAGCGTCATGCCGTTCAGGTCGCAGCAGTCCTCTGAATCCGCGTTGCCGGAGGTGGCAATGGGACTGAAGAACATGGACGGATCGATCTCCGAAAGGGTCGTATCCGGTTCAAGCCAGCCGAGTTCTTCATTCAGGGAAAGGGTCATGCTGTTGCTGTCTCCTCCCAGGTATTTCCGCAGCTTTGGTTTGATCCTGATGACTTCCGAAGAGATCACCGTGCCGCAGACAGTACACTTCACGGTAATATCGCCGGCATGCCAGCTTTCCACCCAGCGATTGCCGTATTCGTCTGTTACCCAGACCGGATACGGCTCGGTCCGGACGGAATCGCCGGGTACATGCTCTGCATCGCCATGGGGAACAATGTCATCCTTGTAGGAATCGCCGCAGCGTGAACAGGTATAGGTCGTGTATCCGTCTTCAGTGCAGGTCGCAGGCGTGACGACGGCCTCATAGTCGTGTCCCAGGGCATCCTTTTCGGTATCCGTGAATGTATCGCCGCAGATTTCACATGTATGGGTTGTGAAGCCTTTTTCCGTACAGGTTGGTTCGACGGTTACAGTTGTATAGAGATGGCCTGTCGGGGCCGTAGCCACTTTTTCACGGCTCAGCTCCTCTCCGCATCTTTTGCAGCGGATGACCTTGTCATAGGAACCGCCTTCTGTGCAGGTTCCGGCTGCTTCGTTTTCATGGATTTCTTCGGGGGAATGGCCCCGGGCCTTCTGTGTAACAGTCGTACTGGAGAGGACTTCGTTGCAGCGGCTGCATACGATCTGTTCATCCACGGAGCCGGGCTGGGTACAGGTGGCGTTCACTGCATTGGCATAAGTGACGTCTTCCCGCGGGCTATGGCCGAGCGCCGGAGAGAGTTCCACGATCTTCGTTTCTCCGCAGTTTTTGCAGACATAGACCTCTGTGGCCGGCTCGGTACATGTGGCATCAGTTTTCTTACCGGTCGTTTCAAACTCATGCTCAAGCAGCGGAAGATCTTCCTTCATCGCAGCACCGCATGACGTACACTTGTACCAGACTGCGCCGGCACTTTCGCAGGTGGACGGGAATCGGTCAGTCTCGGCCCAGGAATGATCATGCTCGATCAGATCCGGATAGAGGTGAACGTCATGATAAGGCGGGTATCCGAATTTTTCACCGTCGTAATAGACATTGCCCTCATCATCATGCAGGCCGACAATAATATGGCCTTTGTCATAAACATTGCTTGCACCATCCGGCCAGTACAGAGGTTTCGCCACCCAATAACTGCCCGACAGGGTGTATCCGCCGTAATCAAAGGTGACCTTCACGGTGCGGGGTACCAGCGCTATAATGAAGGTCGTGTCGGCGGAAGGCAGATTTGTATTGTTTTTGACCCATTTCCACCGATTCTCTGTCTCTGCCTGATTCAGCCACACAGCATCGATCTGATCTGTGAGACCGTCCACACGGTAAATTCGCCAGACATAACGGGTATCACTGACTTTGGATGAAGGAACTCCCTCTGCTTCAGTGGGTTTGATATCCTGAATCTTCTTGTTCACCGACGCGGACTGTACCTGCTTGATGCGGGTGTAGTTCCCTTCCTTATCCCTGACAAGCCAGTCGTAAGTGTAGACCATCTCGGTCCATCTGGCATTGACCGTAACATTCCTGTCAGGCATTTGGAAGCCCCGGTATTTATCCACCTCCGTGCCGTCATCCAGGACCCAGGAAAGATCATAGCCTGCTCTATTATAGGAGTAGTATTCAGGGTGCACCTGCTGTGATCCGTAAACCTCCGTCCGGTCAAGTTCCTTGTCGCCGTCCATATAGACAACTGTATAGGCATGGTCCCGGCCATAGATCCATTCATATTCATCGGTGATAATCGCGTCTTCCGGAATCCGTGTGTCGGAATGATATCCCTCATCGGTATACCATTCCACTTCGCCGCCGTCCGCCGCCTGAGTTACGGGAGCATTCTTGAGGAGGCTGTCTCCGTAATGATATGACTTTACATAGGTCCGGCCGTTTTTGTAACGCCAGCTGAGAGTGACCCAGTTGCCTTCATACTGGGCAAAAAGGATGATATCTTTCGCAGGCATGGTGGTAAAGATCTCATCGTCCATGGTGCGCCAGCAAGAAAAATAAGAGTTTTCCACTTCCCCGGGCATCTTCGGCTGAACCAGCTTCGCGCCATAGGGCAGTTCCTGTTCGATAACATCATCCTGGTACACCCAGGTAACTTTAAAGACCCGGGGCGTTCGGATGGCAAAATAGATTGTAGCACCCGCCGGGACAACAGATTCCTCTGTAACCGGAACCCACTTGTCCGGTTTCCCGATAAATTCCTCAAAGGTTGGGAGGCAGGTCAGCTCGAGATTGGTCCACCTGTAGTTTTTGCCGGTTGAGAAGACATACGCTCCTTTAGCTTTTTTTTCGTTGTCCGCGTAGTTGATAAGCCGTCCGGCTTCCCACGGTCTCCGCTCGTCATCGACACGGATATTCTGATAAGCGCCAAGGGTATCCGTGTAGCTGAAGAACGTGTATTCATAGCCGTCCGCTTTTTTCGAAATCTCCTCACGGATGGCGGCAGGCATCTGATCCAGCACGTTTCCGCCTGTCGTCAGATTTACGTCATACACGGTAGCCAGCGTATCTAGGTAATTCTTTTCTTCATTGAGCACATGCCAGTCTGTCTCCGTGTAGCCACGGATGAAGTACATCTGTACTTTCGTTTCGGGGCTTCGCAGTGTAAAAAACACCGAAGAATCGGAGGGGAAAACACGGATCCAGCCCATTTGATTCACTCCAGTGATGGAACTGTCTAAAATGCTAACATAGGACATGAACCGACGGGCCGAGAGTTGCTGGTTCAGTGAGCCGGAATAATAGATCTCCTTATAAAGATCCATGGAGTTGGCGGAGGAGCGTTCCTTGGCTGCCGTGAGGCGATATCCCGGGAACTGGCCGAGCAGATTCCGTGTATTGAAGAAATATGCTACGCCGTCAAATCCATCGAACTCGACAGTGCCTTTCTTGACGAAGTATTTGCCGGCATTCTTTTTCGCCTTGTCATACCCTTTCTCCAGCCGTTTGAGATTGAAGGAGGAGAAAAGATCCCGCCATTGGTCAGTCCCTTTGCTGTATTCCTCCATTTCTTTTTCGAGTTCCGCTTCCAGTACATCGTTGCTGAAATACAGATCCGCCGATGCTTTCACGGGAGTGCCTTTCCAGTGCACCCGCACGGTGCGGCTGATGACGCGGGTATTCAGGCTGAAGCCGGCTCCGTAGTTCAGCTGAGTGCGGGAACCCGACGGAGCGCCGCTCCCGTACCAGGTAAATGTGAATTCGCCCCACAACTCGTCGCAGTTCAGATCCGCCGGCCGGGCGCTGATGGTATTGCTATAGGGATCGTAGATGAAACCTCCTTTGGCCCGATCCGCCTCTTTCGCCTCGCTGAAGTCCTTTCCCATGGGAGTATAGGTGACATGGAAATGCTCCTCATCCCGCTGCCGGTATGTCATATCACCGGCAGTAATGCTGCCGCTGCCGTTATCCACCGCCTTCTCGGTATCCATATTGTCGGTGGAGAACGTACCGCTGGTAATCTTCAGAAACTTGATCCTGAACAGATCGTCCGTCACTTTGATGGTCGCGCCGCCGATGACGTTGGTTTCCGTGGACTCCTGATTCCTGTTCGCATCCGTCAGGGCTTCGATGTTCAGGTTCAGCCGCGGATCGTTGTCCGGGATTTCGAAATCCAGGGGGACATATTCCGGCCCCAGAGACAGAAGCGGCCATCGCATATTGTAGAGCGTAACGTCCTTCTGCGCCAGGCCGCCGCCGATCTGCGCCCGGAAGAGAAGTTCCAGGAAGATACCAACCTCCAGGCGCATAGCGCCGAACATCTCCGTGCGGCTGCCGTTGTCGGAATCCCAGCGGTATGCCATGTAGAAGAAACCGTAGAACTCTGCGTAAAGGCCGATCTTTACCACAAGACCTACGGAGGCGATACGCGTGGAAACAATTCCGATGCGGAAATCCAGTGCAACGCCTGCCTGGATGCCTGTCATGCCGAAGATGTACATATCTGCCTGAAAACTGGGCGGCCGCTTGTCGCCGACACTGGATCGGCTCTTCGGATGGAAGATCGTGAAGTCCACCGCGGCTTCTTTCACATTTTCATAGGTAATGGAACAGCCCAGCATAACGTTCAGCTTAAACTCGATGAACAGATTAATGCCAAGGGAAACCGCCATGATGCATGTCGGATCATGGTACTCGAAAGTGGCGATATTCTCGTCCACTATGGTGATATATTCCGCGTCCGATTCCTGGATAAAATTGGCGTACTTTTCCTCAAAGGTTCCGCCGACTGTGCCCTGGCTCGCCTGGAAACCATCGACTTCCGTGCCGTCGTCAGAGTCGGTAATCCCAAAGTAATCAGCCTCCGGTTTGCCCGCAATCATGGAGATCCCCAGGCCGTCGTCGCCGCCGAGTCCGCCGATTTTTGCCATATTTGCCAGACTGCTGAGGTTACCCCGCATGTCGACGATTTTCTTGAACTCATTGAAGTTGTCCTTATCCCCCTTGTCTTCCAGCACGTATCCATTGCTGTCCACAAGATTGTTTTCATCCATCCCGGAGATGACTTTTTTGAGTTCCATGCCCGGTTTCTGCACCGTCTGCAGCGTCACGGTGACGCCGATTCCGACATAGACACCGGCGGAAACGCCGACATGGCAGTGAATGTCGTCAATGAAATCAAAAATCAAACCTGCCCGCCATTCCGTTTCAATGGAGAAGGTGGGACCGAGGACAACCTCAACCTCAAACAGGGCTGAGACCTTCAGTGCCAGAGCGGATCGGTCGCTCATACTGATGTCCAGTTTAAAAACGATGGATGCCTCGAAGCGGGCACCCCGCTCGCCGCTCAGATGCTGCGGCTTTAAGGATGGAATGAAGTTAAAGGAAAGGTCTCCGGCGCTCACGGTGGCGTTTCCCGCCAGTGCCCGCACGTCCTCCAGGGATATGTCGCTGCCATCTTCCCTCTGGAACTTCAGATCCTTCAGTGCTCTCGCGTACTCGGAATCCGGCAGAATCGATTCCTCGTCTTCTGTAATCAGGTGACGGATATGCTCCGCTGCCATCTGGACGAACCCGCTCTCTTCCACCTCCCGCTCCAGGGAACGGGCAATTCCGTTGAGTTCGTCCTCTGTGAGCGGGATATCCATGCTTTCCTGATGAAAGTACATATCGGCAGACTCGCGCAGGGTTTCCCGGGAGACCGGGTCGTACCGCACCAGCAGGTCGTTTCCGTTCCGCGCGGCAGCCGTGATGCATCCATATCCGGTCAGGGCCAGGGATTCGGGCCGGGCCAGATCGCCGGAGTAAACGGCTACGAAATCTCCGGGCTCCACCACCGTCTGAGCAGTCAGGCCCATTTCTTCGTAAATTTCACCTTCAAAGGCCAGCTGATCGGCGGTGATCAGAATTTCTCTGTCTTCGAAGCTGCCGTCGTCCCGGACTGGAATCACATCCGGCAGGAAAACCACATCCCGGTAATCCGGACTGCCATAAGCGTACTGACCGCCGCCCAGGTTCTCCCTGACGGTGAAGTATCCGGCGGAACCGTCCACAATGCCATGTTCGCCGACGGTGCCGTCGTATACCACCACTGTGGCGCCGGCAGGCAGATCTTTGTTTCCTGTGTACGTAAACACACCGGACTCATCATTTTCGGTGACGGTGATGTCCCCGTTGGTGCTGCCCTCAGCCTTAAGCAGACCGCAGTTCAGCTCCACGCCGTCGACTTCGGATGCGGGCAGGTAGATGAGGCTGCCGTTGAGCCGCATATTATTGAAATTGTTCTGATAAACAAAGATGTTGTGGTAGATCACGGATTTGGCGGTTTCCGCGCCGTTTCTCCAGAAACGCAGGGTATCCGTATCCAGGATTTCAATCTGATGCATATCGCCGCGGCTCCACCTGCCGCCTGCCGGCCGCAGAATGTAGTGCATCGCAGGCAGATCTCCGGTAACGGAATCGGCATAGCCTGCCAGATTCAGGACGGCGTTGCCATCCGTTTCGGAGGATCCGTCAAAGCCGTACTCCGCTTTTTCTTCTTCCGTCAGGATGGATAGGAACTGGGAGACGGTGACGGATGAAAGATCCAGTCCGGCCTCCTCTGCGCGGCGGATCAGGTCCGCCATCTGGACAGCGGGAAGCGCTTCCGCTTCTTCCGTCGCGAAATAGCTGACGATCTCCGCAATCACGGCATCGCTGAGCGCAGATACCGGTTCAGCAGGAGTTCCGGCCTTGGCCCGTTCTTCCGGGGTCATCTGCGCAAGCGCTTCGCTGGCCGCAAGGATTTCCTCTTCGGTCTGTTCCGTTTCCGGGGCTTCCGGTTCCCAAGGAGTGATAGCCCGCAGTGCTTCTGTCAGGGAACCGGAGAGCCGGCCTTCCTGATGGGCCTGAATGGCTTCCGCAGCAAGTGTACGGATGTTTTCATCCGGAATCAGGGCAAAAAGGTCCGGTGCTACACGTTCCAGCACATAATCCTCGGTACCTTCCACCGCGGACTGGTTGGTGACCTTCAGTTTTTCCCGGATCTGTTCTTCTGTCAGAAGGCCCCGGACCACGACGGCGGACACAAAATCCGGCTCTACGTCCACATCGGAAATAAAGTTTACCTGAAGCTCATCATTTTCATTCTGAAGTGGAATGAAGGAAGGATAAAGGGTCATGTTACGCTTCACTGCATCCCAGCCGTCGGCAGGCTGGGTGAGCGCCGCGTCGTAATACCATCCGTTGAACACGAAATCCTCGCGCCGGGCCTGCGGCAGGGCAAAAATCAATGTTCCGTCGGGAAGAACTGCGGGATCCGGCAGGATGATGGCCGATGCTTCCTCATCGCTGACAGCATCCGGCAGAGCAAAGGACACTTCGCGGTAGACGACATTTTCATCATTGTTCATCAGTGCGGAGAGGATTCCGTTTTCTGCCGCTTCCACGCCTTCCTGATTTGGCTGCTGCCCGGCGCCTTCCTGAGCGGACTGCTGTCCCATGCCTTCCGCCAGAATGCTCACAGGCGTCATGCTGATCAGCATTATCAGTGCCAACAGGGCCGCCATCATGCGAGTGAACCGTTTCGTGTTCTTCATTTTGAAGTTCCTCCCCCGTTTTCGTTTGATCTGAATAATGTTGTCACCGATTCATACGGCACCGCAAGATTCAGATTCTGCCCTTTGTCGTAAGTGCCCATGATCACGCCGATCACAAGCCCATCGCTGTTCAGGAGCGGTCCGCCGCTGCTGCCGCCGGAGACCTGAGCAGTAAACAGGATCCAGCGGATACCTCCGGCGTTCCATCTGCCGCATATATTGCCCAGCGTCACCAGGTTGATCAGACCGAACTGGCTGCTGATCGCGACGGTTGCTTCTCCCCGGGTCGTTTCTCCTTCTGCCCACCGGAGCGGTGGAATCGATGCGTCCTCCGGCAGCTCGCAGAAGGCGATATCCATGTCCGTGTCCGCCGCAATAACATGACCGACGCGGAAAGTAGCACCGTCGTCCTTCGTGGCAATCATGTAGTCCATGTTGACGACGACATGGGCAGCCGTTACCAGCACTGCAGGCTCAAAAGCTACGAAGCCGCTTCCTGTGGCGATCCGGACATCCCGGTCGTCGAACACTTCCAGCCGGACCACGGAAGCCGCGGCCGCTTCGATTGAAGCCGGATCTTGGGAAAACCGAACGTTTTCCCCCGGCGGATCTCCCTCCGCGAGTCCTGCGCTCCCGAAGGCGGCAAGCAAAGCCAGCAGAAACGCCAGGATTTTCACTGCCGGTCTCATTGGGGCAGCACCTCCTTTGACTCCTGACGGTTCTCTCCTGCTTTGGTGTTCCGCCGTTTCCGGATAATGATATACGTCACGAGGACACCGACAAAGAAAGCCGCCACCGCCGCGATGACATATCCCCCGGCATTTGTTGGCAGCAGGAAGGAACCGAATACGGACCGGCTTTCTTCACGGATTCCGTTATCGCACAGGATTCCGATGCTCAGGACCAGCAGCACAAAAGATGCTGCCGACGAGGCGGCAAGCATGCGCACAGTCCTGCGCTCTTTTTTGATCTGAAGCTTTTTGCTTCTGCGAAGAATTTCCTGAAATTCCGTTTCCGGATTATAATTCATTTCTTTTTCTCCCCCTGAATGGGTATATAAATTTGCATCCGTACATTAGTAGCGGATTTCCGGCTTTTTACTCTGCAGTTTTTTACAGAAAATCGTTATTTAATACTTTTGTAATATTTATTCGTTCTTTCGGCCCCTTTTTCGCTGAGCGAAAAACAACGCACCTGCCGCCGCCGTCGGCAGAATGTACCCGATCGTGGAGGATATGCCCGGTTGGGATACCAGCAGATTATACAGGGCATGGAAAATCATGGAACAGGTCAGAGCACCGGCGATGCCCGGAATGGAAAGCATCCTGTAGCAGCGGGAGAGGAGCAGCGCCATGGAAACTGCTTCTATACTGACAATATGCATGACACCAACCGCCAGGCCGCGGATCAGGATATAGGGCAGGCTTTCCGCTCCGGAAGAAAGAATATAGCAGCAGTTCTCAAACGTGGCGAAACCGACGCCGATACCGAGAGCCGCGTCCATAAAGCCCTGATCGTCCGGGGAGAACAGGAAAAGGACGAACAGGAGCGGAAGCATCTTCATGATCTCCTCCACGATGGGGGAGATATAGATGGAGATTTCGCTTTCTTCCAGTTTCATCATCTGGAAGACGAATCCGCTGATGTACGCGGCGAGCAGGCAGATTCCCATACCGGCCAGAACGCATCCCACAAACCGGCGGACATTTTTCTTCAGGAAGAAGAGGGACAGCAGCAGAGGTGCCGTAATACAAAGCAGGATGTTTTCCGCGTAAATCATGCCTGCTCCGCCTCCTTCCTGAAGGCGTACAGCATCATCGGAAGTGTCAGCAGGCAAAGCACTTCGGCTGCAATATACCACCAGCCGGTGCTCATATAGACACCGCTCATGCAGAAAGCATAGGAGGAGACAGAGAGGACAACCTGTTTTCCGGCTTTTTCTTTTCGGCGTATACTGGCGAAGGCTCTGTACAGAAAATAAACCATCCCGCCGAACATCAGGATATAGCCGATCAATGCTTCCGGCGTCTCATGCTCTATGGTTGTCATGCTGAAAACGCCGATGAATGCGGCGCAGGTTATTCCCAGCGCGATCCATTCTTTTTTGCTGAAAGAACCGGTATGCCTGATCTCCCTGGCGCAGACACACATGAGATATCCGAATACGACACCGCCAAGCAGATCCTGCAGCCATTCCCCGGACCAGATTAGCCAAAGCACAACAGACGCGGCGCTGAACAGAACGGTACAGGCGACCTGCGGCTTTGCGGAAAGCCAGCTGCTGCGGGATAACGCATTCATTGCGGCAGAAAGCAGCAAAAAGGCCGCGCATTCCCCGATCGTATTGGCCGCCAGCGGCATCCGCATATCGGGTCGCATCAGGGAATGTGCCAGCCAGTAGGCATTGGTCAGCATCAGACTGACCATGGCGAAGAAGAAAAACGAACCTGTCAGCGGAGGATGCGTCCTTCGGAGAACCGGAACCAGCCGGACGACAATCGAAGCCGTCAGGAGCACATCCAGAATATCGATCAGTTCCTCCATCGTATCCAGTATCATGAATCGTTATGCTCCTTATGCTGAATCTTCCGGACATGCATGGCAAGCAGTGTGACGCAGACACCCAGTAATAAAGCAAGCACAATGATGACCGCATAGCCTGCGGCAGGCGAACCGGAAAGAAACAGATTATCCGAACCATTCATTGCTGAACCCCATCCTTTTCAGTTGGTCACGAAGCGCGGCACGTCCGCGCTCCGCAAGATTATACATTTGCTTTTTGCTTTTGCGCATCACGACACAAGCCTCGTCCCTGGTCATCTGCTCGATATACAGCAGATACAGTGCCTGGCGGTAATCCTCCGGCAGGGATTCCATGGCCCGGTACAATTCCCTGTTCTCTTCCGCCCGGAGGAGGGTGTATTCGGGGGTGTGTTCTTCCGCGTTTTTCCGCGGTTCCGCCGGGAATATCATCTCCCGGGATGCCTTCCGCAGAAAAGTTCCGGCCTGGTTTCTGGCGATGGCAAAGAGCCATGTTCTGAAACTGCTTTTTCCGGAAAACCGGGCCGTTCCGGATGCGGCGACAGCGAAGGTGTCCATCATCAGGTCTTCCGCGTCCTCATCCCGCCGGACAAATCCGCGGAGAAACAGGAACAGACTGTCCCGGTGGCGTTCAAAAAGGACGCGGAGATCGCCATCATCCTGAAACTGCAGGAACCGGCGGTAAAGGAACTCGTCCGTCTCCTGCATTTCTTCAGCCCCCTGTTCACCGATTTTTTTCTCCAGTTTTCTATACGCGTCATATATTACATATTATATATGCATCAGCATCTTACGGCAAACGGATTTCTTTTGCTGAGGAAACACGAACAAATAAAATACAATCAAAGATTTCCCCTCGGCAATGCGAATGTCGCGCGCTGCCAACTGTGCTAATACCCCCATATCGTTAATGATATATAAAAGTGAAATTGGTTGTTTTATCCACATAATTGATAACCGACCAGGGATTGAAGATTACAACCGATTTCGCGATATTAAAGCGAGGGGGGCACAACACGCTAATGTCTTTTGTGAAATAATCATTAAATTATTTCATTCCTTTTGTATTTACTTCAACCACAATTCTGACATTACTCATGCTTTTCGTGGGGCAGCACATTTGACGGTAAGGGATTTTTGAGGGATTTTGGGGTTTCAAAGAGATATAAAAAATCCGGAGATGCTTATAAATCAAGCATCTCCGGTC